>Ga0209745_1000359_pt1 | contig 27036 bp, 21 predicted proteins | sample BarGraNGADG00312_FD_184495 | JGI IMG/M metagenome (GOLD analysis project Ga0209745, IMG submission 184495) | Arctic peat soil microbial communities from Barrow, Alaska - Barrow Graham LP Ref core NGADG0004-312 (SPAdes) (version 2) | ecosystem: Environmental > Terrestrial > Soil > Wetlands > Peat...
AACCTTAACCTTAACCTTAACCTTAACCTTAATCAACCAACCAGCCTGCCGTCGAATAACCTTACTATCCGGTGTGTTGATCTGGCAATCATCTCATCGTGGGTTACCATTACAATAGTGGTCCCCTTTAAATTAAGATCAGCCAGGATACCGACAACCTCATGTCCGATTATACTGTCGAGATTCCCGGTCGGTTCATCTGCCAGAATGATCTTCGGGTCCCCTGCAACAGCACGGGCAATTGCCGCACGCTGACACTGGCCGCCTGAGAGCTGAGCAGGATAATGCTGCATCCTGTTAACCAGTCCGACTTTTTCAAGAGCTTCCATAACCCTCTTTTTGCGCTCCGCCTGCGGTGTTTTCCTGTAGATCAGTGGCAGTTCAACATTATCATATACATTCAGCTCTTTTATAAGGTGAAAGCTCTGAAATATAAAACCTACAAGCTGGTTTCTCATCCTGGCAGTCTTTTTATCCTCATATGAAAGGATTTCGAGACTATTAAGATTGAGTTTGCCTTTATCAGGTTCGTCAAGCAGCCCGATAATATTCAGTAGAGTGCTTTTCCCGCACCCCGAAGGACCCATAACAGAGACAAATTCACCCTCCTTCACCTCAAAATTAATATTATCAAGGGCAAGAGTCTCAATCTCTTTGGTCCTGTAAACTTTGCTTATGTTCTCGAGTTTGATCATGGTTCTGGAAATAAGTTGAAATAAAGTTGATATATGTTGAAATAAATGGAAATAATTTGTTTTCTCTGTGTAACTCTGTGATACTCTGTGTCTTTCTGTGACAATTCTTCTTTTTCCTTTTGTCTTTTGTCTTTTGCCTACTTCCTCACCCTTATCTCATCCCTTTTATATTTCTCTGCAATATCAGTAAGTATTATCTTCTCTCCTGGTTTCATACCTTCCAGGACTTCAACATAATCAAAGTTGGCATCACCAAAAAGAATCTTAGTCCTGAAAGCTTTGTTTCCCCTGATTATATACATCTCTTTATACCCGCGATCCTTATAATAGGGACCATTTGGAACTCTCTGAACACTATCCTTATATGAAATGACAACCCGGATTTCAAGTTGCTGGGCCGGACGCAGATTAGTGATATCGCCCTTGTCAATCTTAATCAGACACTCCATCATTCCCTGACTGACTGCCGGCATAATATTTTCGATGGTACCTGTCAGGTTTTTCCCCTGGTTCCGGACCTCAACTTTCTGGCCTGCAACGACTTTGCCGGCCCAGGAATTGCTTATCGTACCTTTAAGCTTATAACTTGAGAAATCTGCGACACGTGCAATCTGCTGTCCCTCAGAAACCGAGGCGCCGGGCTGATCAATCACCCAACTCAGGTCACCGTCAAACGGGGCCTTGACATAAGCCTGATCGACAAGATCTTTTGCCTTTACAATTTTATTATTCAAAATGTTTATCTCCGTCTCAAGTTCCCGGATCCCATTGTTTCTGGCATTTACCTGGTTGTTAAAGTTATACTGAGCCTGGTTGTATTCCAGCTGCTCAATATCCCATCCTGTTTTAGCTTTCTTCACTTCGTATGCCGGGCTTCCTCCCATTTTGTTAAGGGTTGATTCAGATTCATAAGCTAACCTGGAATTTTCAACTTTTATCTCTTTTATCTTTCGACTGAATTCAAAATCCTCCCTCAGCTGTTGCAGTTCAATTTTAAGTTTCTCAATTCTGATATTCTGAAGATCAAATTCATTTTTCAACATATCAAGATCATTCTCTGCCAGCTTATTATTAAGAACAAGCAAGGTATCTTCAGGGAATACTTTATCCCCCGGTTTTTTAATAATCTTCACGATGCTACTGCGAAAGGGTGAAGTAATTACTTCTTCATAAGCCGGTATCACATTACCTGATCCCTGAACGGTAATCTGAATATCTCCTCTTTCTGAAATTGCAGTTGTTACCCTGGAAAGGCTGACTGTTTCAATAAAAAGACTTTTCAGGAAAAGGATAATTGCGAGGGGGACGAGTACAATTATTGAAATAACTCCTATCTGTTTGATGAGTAATTTTCTTTTGTGCTCTTTCGATACCGGACGATCCATATATTAAACGCATTTTGTATCAACCTCACAGAGGTCAATAGTCATGCCAATAATATATAAACCTGATTATATGATATTTAAATAACTCAGTAAGAATTTTATTGTATCATATTGATACAGTAGCGGACAATCGGATCAATGGCTATTTATAGGAATCATTATGAACACTTTTTACAGCTCTCCCTGAAGGATCGATCATGTTTTTAAATGAAGCATCCCAGGCGATAGCTTCCGGAGTACTGCATGCCACAGAGGGAACAGAAGGAACACAGGATGCTGCTGAATCTGACGGGAAATGCTCGGTAAAGATACATCTGTAGAAATACTCTTCTTTCGACATAGGAGGATTAATGGGAAAGCGGTATTTGGCATTTGCAATCTGTTCATCAGTAACTTCTTTTGAAGCAAGCGCCCTTAATGTATCGATCCAGTTATAACCGACTCCATCGGAAAATTGCTCTTTTTGCCTCCATGCAACGCTTGCAGGCAGGTAGTCTTCGAAAGCTTTTCTCAAAACCCATTTTTCCATACGTTCTTTGTTAATCATCTTGTCCTTCGGATTAAGTCTCATTGCAACGTCCATGAATTCCTTATCCAGAAAAGGAACACGACCTTCCACACCCCATGCAGCAAGCGATTTGTTAGCACGGAGACAATCATAAAGATGCAATTTGCCTATTTTCCTAACAGTCTCCTCATGAAAAGCTTTAGGATCTGGAGCTTTATGGAAATAAAGATATCCTCCGAAAATTTCATCGGCACCTTCTCCTGAAAGTACCATCTTCACTCCCATTGATTTGATCACCCTTGCCAGGAGATACATCGGAGTAGATGCCCTTATGGTTGTAACATCGTAAGTTTCAATGTGGTATATAACGTCTCTTATGGCATCCAGTCCTTCCTGGACTGTAAAGTTGATTTCATGATGGATCGTTCCGATATGATCAGCCACTTTTCTGGCTGCCACAAGATCGGGCGAATCTTCAAGTCCTACTGCAAAGGAGTGTAACTGAGGCCACCATGCCTCACTTTTGTCCTGTGACTCAATTCTTTTTGGTGCAAATTTCTTTGCTATTGCTGAAACCACAGATGAATCGAGACCTCCTGAGAGCAGAACTCCATACGGAACATCCGACATCAGCTGACGGTGAACTGAAGCTTCTAACGCCTCTCTAAGTTCCGCAATGCTCGTTTCATTGTTCTCAACTGCGGAATAATCCATCCAGTCCCGTTTATACCATCTTGTCATTACCCCATCTTTGCTGTAGAGATAATGTCCGGGTAAAAATTCCTGTATCTTATTGCAAACTCCCTCTAAAGCTTTTAGTTCAGAGGCCACATAAAAATTACCAAACAGATCCCATCCAACATAAAGAGGGATGATACCAATATGATCCCGGGCAATGAAATAGCAATCTTTCTCCATATCGTATAATGCAAAAGCAAATATTCCATTTAATTCTTCAATGAAAGCAGGGCCTTTATCGCGATAGAGCGGTAGTATTACTTCACAATCGGAATGAGTCAGAAATTCATAAGAATTTTCATAACGCTTTCTTATTTCCTGATGATTGTAAATTTCGCCATTAACGGCTAATATGAGATTGCGATCTTTACTGTATAGTGGCTGTTTGCCGGACTGAGGATCAACAATTGACAACCTCTCATGAGCCAGAATAGCCTTTTCACAATAGAATATTCCCGACCAGTCCGGACCGCGGTGCCTTACCTTTTTTGACATTTTAAGGACAGTTGCCCTTAATTCCATATAATTGACTTTTAGATCAAAAACGCCTACAATTCCACACATACTATTCCTTTATTAATATTTTCTTATTACATACTTTAAATAACTCAAGCTGCAAAGCTAATATTATTTTGATAATCATTATTCAAATTGATATAATAAATGACATAAATAGTAAATTAATTAAGTAAATAAATATATAAAGTAAATGATTGATATGTAATAGAGGTATTTATTAAATATTATTAACATGACAAAAATCATGTTTTTAACATTATAATGACTGTTGCAAATCTCGCATGGAATTTAAGTGTTGTTAAAAATTCTTAAAATAGAATCTTTTAAGAAGTAAAAGATCTAATCATTTCACTTATTGAATATGATTTTCCTAAATTGCGATCTCAAATTTAAAATTACTGTTATGAGGAAGTTTGAAAGGACACTTTTATTAATATTGGCGATAATTACGATTTTAGCCGGTATCTCTTACTCACAGTCATATGGGTGGCGCGGACCGGGACGCGGTGGTAATTATAATGAAACCGGATTATTGAAATCCTGGCCTTCTGCAGGACCATCATTAATGTGGGAAGCTACAGGAACAGGTACCGGCTATTCAAGTGCAACAGTTACAGGGGACGCTGTATATATTACAGGCAGAAAAAGCGGAAAAGATGTTTTGACATCATTTAGCCAGGAAGGGGAAAAAAACTGGGAAGTACCTTATGGAAATGCTTCTGAGAGCAATTTTCCTGACAGTCGCTGTACTCCTACTTATTCCAACGGGAAAATTTTTGTAATAAGTGGTAAAGGTGATATGGTTTGTGTTGGAAAAGATGGGAAAATCATATGGTCTGTAAACTATTACCCGAAGTATAATTCAAAGGAACCTCAATTTGGTATATCCGAGTCGCCTTTAGTAGTTGATAATTATGTAATAGCAGCCCCCGGAGGAGATAAGGCGGCCATGGTTGCCTTTAACGTTGGAAATGGTGGTATGGCGTGGGAGACACCATCAATTAATGACGGAACGCAATATGTAAATCCTCTCCTGATTGAAAATGGTACACAAAAAATTATTGTGACTCTGACTGAAAGAAATATTATTGCTGTTAATTCTGTCAATGGGAAACTTCTCTGGAAATTCAATTATGAAGCCCAGAATGCTGAAGCAACGGGAGACAGAAATCATGTTAATACTCCAATTTATCGGGATGGTTTTATTTTAGCTGCCAACGGATATGGTCAGGTAGCTGTTAAGATTAAGATAAATCCGGAGGGATCTGAACCTGCCGTTGTATGGAAGAACACTGATCTTAATCCTCATGTAGGCGGTATGGTGCTTCTCGATAATTTCATCTATAGTTCAACTCATGATACCAACTCAAAAGGAAGATGGATCTGTGTTGACTGGATAACAGGTAAGACGATGTGGATAACCGACTGGCATAATAAAGGTTCAGTAATTTCTGCTGATGGTATGCTTTATTTTTATGAAGAGAAGTCGGGATATTTAGGTCTGGTTAAACCGAACAGTCAAAAACTTGAAGTTGTCAGCAATTTCCGTATTACAAAAGGAACAGGTCCATATTGGGCGCATCCTGTAATAGACAACGGAAGATTATTTGTGAGGCACGGTGATTATCTTGCTGTGTACTCAATAAAGTAAAAGTTGCTCACGCCCCGGTATTTCCCTCCCATCCCTCCTTATAGGGTTAAGAAAGCCAGAACTTTTTTAAACTCTCAATATCCAATGCTGGGGGTTTTAAGAATTAAATATCAAATAGTACCTTTGCGATCATTTATCATGAATACTGCATATAGCTTATAGAGCGGATGTCATTGCCACTGAAAAATAACAAATTTATCTTAGGAGTTGTTATTGCTATCTTTACAGCAGCTCTATTTTTGTGGCTGCTTATAGCTCAGCCATTGGCTGTAACTGAAAGGATTCCCGGTATGGATAACCGTCCAAAAATGGAACCCCGATCCGACACTGTGCATATTGGGGAGTTCTTTGATTCCCTGGCTGAAATGGATGCTATTGAGCCAGGTGACTGGCCCAGGTTCAGAGGAATTGACATTGATAATATTAGCAAAGATCAAACGCCACTAGCTGAATCGTGGGATACATCCGGCCCTGCTATTAAATGGAGGACCACACTTGGTGAAGGCTATGCTGGTCCTGCTATTCATAACGGAAGAGTATATATTCTTGATTATATTGAAAGAAAGAAAGCCGATGCTCTGCGTTGCTTCTCACTTTCGTCGGGGAAGGAGCTATGGCGGCGATGGTACTATGTTGACCTGAAACGCAATCATGGATACTCAAGGACCATTCCTGCAGTTACTGATAAATATCTTGTTACTATTGGTCCAAGGTCGCATGTAATGTGTGTTGATCCCCTGACCGGCAAAATGTTGTGGTCTATTGACCTGGAAAAAGAATACGGTATTCCGGGCACTGAAAAAGGAAGAATCACTCCGGATTTTTATACAGGTCAATGTCCATTGATTGATAAAGATGTTGTTGTTATAGCGCCCGGAGGGAAAGCACTTATGATAGGTGTCGATTGTTCATCAGGTAGAATAGTATGGAAAACACCTAATCCTGATTCCCTTCGCATGTCTCATGGTTCAATTATACCAATGGTTCTTCATGGAAAAAGAATGTATGTATATAATGCTGTCGGAGGAGTATGTGGTGTATCTGCTGATGGGGAAGATATAGGAAAGTTAATGTGGAAGACTACTGACTGGAGTCCGGCAACGACTGCAGCTTCTCCACTCTATCTTGGAAATAACGAAATTGCAGTTTTTGGAAGTTATGGAGCTGGCGGAGCCAGAATTATAGTAAACACGGAAGGATCCGGTTATACCGCAACTGTTAAAGAACAGCATAAAGCAACAAATGGACTTTCAAGCGATCAGCAAACACCTGTAATTCTGGGAGACTATATCTGGAGTGTATTGCCGGAGAATGCCGGTCCTCTTAAAAAACAGCTTGTTTGTTATAAAAAATCAGATCTGTTGACAGCTGTATGGTCAAGTGGTAAAGAAAACAGATTTGGCCGCGGTCTTGGACCATATATTGTAAGCGGAGATAAATTGTTCCTGCTGGATGATGACGGAAAACTTTACTTTTACAAAATTAATGATAGTAAAGTTACGTTAATTGAAAGTCATAAAGTTATTAACGGAATTGAAGCCTGGGGACCAATGGCAATTGCCGGAAAATACCTCATTATGAGGGATGCAAGAAACTTACTTTGTCTTGATATTGGTAAATGAACTGAAAATGAATAAAAAAGTTGTAACGATTTTATCTGTAACCATAATACTCATATTTATAGGTTATATAATATTTGATTCCATGAAATCCGGAAGTTCCGGTCAAAATGAAACCAAAAATGCAGAAGTAAAGGAAACATCTGACGCATGGAAGATTTCAAATGAGTTTAAGGTGAATGAAGGCACTCTTAAAGCAGTAACCATTAGCCCTGCCGGTAAAATTTATCTGGGAGGCGATTCATTCGTATCTTGTTATGATAAAGAACTAAAACTTATGTGGAATCTGAAAACGCCTTCCCCTGTAACATCACTGTCAATCTTCGGGGACACTGTTTTTGCTGCAACGATGGAACAGATTCTTATAATGAGTCCTGAAGGAAGAATAAAAAGCGAATGGGGACCCTTCGAGGATAGCAGTATAATCACTTCGGTCAGTTCAAACAGAAAATATGTGGCTTTCGCTGACGCAGGAAATAAGACGGTTTTCATTCTCGATAAAGGCGGCGAGGTCAAATCAATGATTGGTCAAAATGACGGACAGTTTGTTATTCCAAGTCCATATTTTGATGTGGCACTGGATTATGACAATAATCTGTTTATAGCGAATACAGGTCACCACCGGATTGAAACACGTACAATCGCAGGTGTTATAAAAAGCTACTTTGGCGAAGCCGGAACTGCTCCTGGATTATTCTGCGGTTGTTGTGCTCCTGCTCATTTTATAGTGGTTCCTGAAGGATTCGTTACTGCTGAAAAAGGGATTAACAGGATTAAGATTCTCAGCAAAAAAGGAGAATTTATAGAGTTTGTTAATTCAAAAAATAATTTTATCAAGTCTGTTCCACTGGATCTGGCTTCAGCTGATGGAATAACAATTTATGCTGCCAATCCGGCTGATTCAAAACTTTATATTTTTACCCGGAAAAACTAAAAGACAAAAGACAAAAGTAAAAAGACAAAAGTTTATTAAAAGTACACTAAGCAAGAGAGAATTAGCCCCCCCTTTAGGGGGGTTGGTGGGGCAAAAAAAAAAGAAACACGTAACAAGTAACAATTTTATTAATAATAACATATGAGTAGAAATGATTTTTTAAAAAAACTAGGAAGATATCTTCTCTTATTGTTGATGGCTGTAATTGTTTTAGCTCTGGGAAGCAAGGTAATAACTGCAAATGATTGTTCAACCTGTGCAGGTAAAGGGATTTGTAATGGAAAAACCGACTGTAATAAATACTAGTTGCAACAGGCATGAAAGAAGGTAAAAATAAATATCAGTCAAGAAGGGATTTTGTGAAAACTGCAGGTAAACTGATCGTTACCGTTCCTCTTGTTATTATTCCTGCATTTCTTGCAAAAAAGACTTCAGCAGCAGGATATGTCTGGCAGATAGATCCTTTCAAATGCACACAATGCGGTCAATGTAAAACAAACTGCGTCCTGACACCTTCAGCCTCAAAATGTGTACATGCTTTCCCTATGTGCGGATATTGTGACTTATGCGGAGGTTACCTCCGTCAGGGAGTGAAAACGATAAGTACAGGAGCAGAAAACCAGTTGTGCCCAACAAATGCTATAACCAGGAAGTTTGTTGAAGAACCATATTTTGAATATACAATTAATGAAAAATTATGCGATGGTTGTGCAAAATGCGTAAAGGGATGCGCTGATTTTGGTAATGGTTCACTTTATATGCAGATAAGACACGACCGGTGTGTCAATTGTAACGAATGCTCAATTGCACGTACCTGCCCATCGAATGCTATATCCAGGATACCCGCAAGCATTGCGTATTTACCTAAAGACAAAAGACAAAAGACCTGAGATTGCCCCGCCCTACTGCGTCGGGCTCGAAATGACTTTAAAAGTAATGTAGTTTATAGTTAGAACATAAAACGAAAAATGAGAAACGATAAACGCGAAACGCGAAAATGAAGAAAGTCCTTCCATATATAATATTTATTTTGCTCCTTTTCTGGCATATAGTGCTTTTTGCCCAGGACAGGTTCCCAAGGCCTGAATTTGAATCAGGACATGTCTACCCGACAAACCAGATGCCCACGCAGAGGGCTCCGGGATGGGAATATTTTGATGTTGTTGTATTGATCGGAGCATTGATTGTAACTACCTGGCTGGCTCTGAAAAAGCGTTCGCGACAGGGTTTGGTCTGGATGTCGGTATTCTCCCTTGCCTATTTTGGCTTTTACCGGCATGGTTGTATTTGTGCAGTTGGCTCTGTCCAAAACGTCTCCCTTGCTCTTTTTAACCAGGGGTACTCAATTCCTCTTTCTGCCTTGCTGTTTTTTACTATACCACTTCTGTTTGCACTTGCATACGGACGTGTATTCTGTGCAGGCGTTTGTCCACTTGGGGCTATTCAGGAACTAACCGGTATCAGACCGGTTAAGCTTCCAAAATCTGTTGAAGTCATACTTGCCTCAGTGCCATTCATTTATCTTGGGATTGCAATCCTGTTCGCTTCTACAAATAGTCAGTTTATTATATGCAGATATGATCCTTTCGTTGGCATATTCAGATTTGATGCACCTTACACAATGATAATCTTTGGCGTCCTGTTACTGTTAGCGGGGATATTTGTAAACAGGCCATATTGCAGGTTCCTTTGCCCTTATGGGGTTCTGCTCAATATTTTTTCAAGGTTTGCTGGAAAACATCTGACAATAACGCCTGCAGAATGCACAAATTGCAGACTTTGTGAGGAGGTTTGCCCTTATGATGCTATAATTCCTTCAGATACAGAACAAAAGAGGGAAGAACCTGAGAAGTCAAGAAAGAGGTTTATTCTCTATTTCCTTCTTGTTCCTCTGTTTGCTGCAGGCGGAGCATTTCTGCTTCATAACCTTGCTCCTGCCCTGTCGGGAGCAAATAGCACAGTCCGGCTGGCCAGAGAGATAAGAGCCGAGAAGAAATCAGGAATTGAATCTGCTTTAAAAGATGTAGTAGCATTCAAAGAATCAGGTAAAACAGAATCAGTATTGTTTGGAGAAGAAGAATTAATAATCAGGCGATTCATTAATGCTTCTCCATGGGCTGGTGCGTTTCTTGGGATTTCACTCGGGATCGGTATGATATCTTTCACAATCAGAAGTAAGAGATATGAATATAAGCCACATCAGGGGAAGTGCTATAGTTGCGGGAGATGTTTTAAATTTTGTCCAATTAAAGTGAAGAGTTAAAATGAAGTCTAAACTCACCGAAAAAGATATCAGGATTCTTAAAGTTGTCAGTCAGATAGCGGGAGGATTTGCTTTTATTGTTGCACTGACCATGATCTTCAGTCTGATACAGTTAAAAACTATAAATCCCCTGGATAATCCGGTATTGCTCTCGGTTAAGGAACAATATGATAAGGATCCGGCAAATGCAGGTAAAGCTGAACAGGTGAGGGCAATAGACCTGATGGCAAGAAAAGCTTATTTTAGTTCAAGATGGCAGGTAGAAACAGGTTCTTACCTCCTTCTGGCTGGGGCTGTAATCTTTATTTTTTGTCAGAGACTTATCACAGAAAATGAAAAAAATTATCCGGCATTTCCGGGTGCAAAACCGGATCCTTCATTAAGGCAGAAAAACAACAGGCGCTATCTCATAATAGCTACCTCAGTTATTTCTATAATTGCAATAGGTGCTTCATTTATCCTGCGTACTGATCTTCCGGATGTTTCAGGAAGAAATAAAAATTCAGGTAAAGTATCTGAAAGCACCAACCAGAATGCTTCCAAACCTGATAAAACCAACTGGCCCTTTTTCCGTGGTCAGGATAGCAGGGGAATTGCCGGAGGTACCGGATACCCTACTGAATGGAATGGGGCAGCAGGAAAGAACATTAATTGGAAAATTGAGCTGCCAAAGAAAGGGAAGAGTTCTCCTGTAATCTGGGAAAACAAGATTTTCATTACTGGTGCTCAGGATATGATGTGTGAAGTTTATTGCATCAATAAAAAAACGGGGGAGATCATGTGGACAGGTTCTGCCTCAAATATACCCGGTGAGCCTTCAGTATTGCCAAAAATGGATCAGGAAGCAGGACTTGCCGTATCAACCGCGGCTACAAATGGTAATGTGGTATGCGCTGTTTTTGCAAATGGGAACATTGTATGCTACGATCTGGAGGGGAAACTGAAATGGTCAAAAAACATAGGAGTACCTGAAAGTTCATATGGTTATGCATCTTCTCTTCTGATTTATAAGGACCTGCTTCTCGTTCAATTCGATAGTAACGTAAAATTATCATTGATAGGACTTGATCTGGAAACTGGTAATCAGAAATGGGAAACACTCCGTCAGGGACGTGCTGTATGGTCATCTCCTGTGATCGGATATTTTGAAGGAAAACCCCAGCTGATAATCAACGGTAATCCGATGGTCAGCAGTTACGATCCGGAAACGGGTAACGCATTATGGGCAATTGAATGCATGAGCGGTGATGTTGCACCATCAGTGGCAGTAAACAGTACAATGACTTATGCCGTAACTGATTATGCAAAGCTTGCTGCTATTAAACCAGGCACCGGGGTTTCGATTGTCTGGGAAGACAACACTTTCACTCCGGATGTATCAAGCCCTGTTGCCACTGATCAGTTTTTATTCGTTGCAACCGGAAATGGTGATGTTGCCTGCTATAATTCGGCTAAAGGAGATACTTTATGGACACATTACTTTCAGGACCAGTTTTATGCTTCACCCATAATAGCTGATGATATGGTATATCTTCTTGACAGAAGCGGTGTTATGCACATCGTGAAGTCTGCATCTTCCTTCAGTTTGATTGCGGAGTCACCCCTGGGTGAGAGCGCAGATTGTTCACCTGCATTTTCAGACAAGAAAATATATATCCGTGGAAAGAAAAACCTATATTGCATTTCTAAAAATTGAATTCTGAAGAAACAAAAATATTGACAGGTAGCTGCGACTGTAAGCAGACTTCAGTTGACGATGTTGAAACAATCGTCAATGAAGTTGTTGCATTCACAGGGAGAGATCAGGAGAAAGTTATACTTATACTCCAGGAGGTTCAGAAAAGACTTAACTGGTTGCCTTCTGAGGCACTTAAGCAAATCTGTAAAGTGACAGATATAACCCCTGAGCAGATTTCGGGTGTTTCTACCTTTTATTCTCAGTTCAGGCATCTTCCTGTCGGAAAGCATACAATTAAAATCTGTGCAGGAACTGCATGCCATGTCAAAGGAGCTCCTCTGATATCTGATGCCTTTAAAAGAGTTCTTAAAATTGATGATATAAAGAATGCTTCACCCGATAATCTTTTTTCAATTGAAGAAGTTGCCTGCCTCGGATGTTGCACTCTGGCACCGGTTGTTCAGGTTGATGGCAAGACATATGGTCATGTTAAACCAACCCAGGTAGATGAGATAATTCATGATTTCCTGAATTCAGTTAACAAAAGCATTACTTCTCCTGATCTCAATAGTGATGAAGACATTGATGCAGAAATCCGGATAGGTATAGGTTCCTGTTGTGTAGCCGGTGGAAGCAAGGAGATTCTCTCTGAAATAAATGATATTAAGGAAAGGTATAATCTCAATATCCGTCTGAAACCTGTAGGTTGTGTCGGAGTATGCAACCAGACACCTTTAATGGAAATAGTTACAAAAGAGAACATCCATTCACGATATACAAATGTTAGTAAACTTCAGGTTGAAGACATACTTCTTAAACATGTAAGGCCCAGGAATATAAATAAAAGAATTAAACATAATATTAATGACTTAGTTGACACCTATCTTTCTGATGATAAGCTAACAAGCCAGATAAATATTCCGGGTGAATTAAGAGAGAAACATCTCAATAATTTCCTGAATTATCAGGTCCATCTTGCTACTGAGAACAGTGGTTTTCTTTCACCAGAATCATTTGACGAATATTGTTTGCATAGTGGCTTTAATGCCCTCAAACAATGTTTCAAAAATGCTGATAAGGTTTCAATTGTAGATATAATATCAGAAAGCGGATTAAGAGGAAGAGGCGGTGCAGGATTTCCCACAGGCAAAAAATGGAGAATTTCGCTTCAGACTAAGGGTGACTCCAAATATGTTGTCTGTAACGGGGATGAAGGAGACCCTGGCGCCTTCATGGACAGGATGCTTCTCGAATCTTTCCCCTACAGGGTGATAGAGGGAATGATTATCGCGGCTTATGCAACAGATGCTGATGAAGGCATTTTTTATATAAGGGCAGAATATCCCCTGGCTGTTGAAAGGGTCAGAAAAGCGCTTAAAATGTGCTACGCTAACGGAATTCTTGGCAACAATATCTGTGAAAGCGGATTTTCTTTTAATATTAAAATATTTGAAGGGGCCGGGGCATTTGTGTGCGGTGAAGAAACTGCATTGATATCATCACTCGAAGGCAGGCGGGGAACTCCTCATATCAGACCTCCCTACCCTGTTGTCAAAGGCTTCAGAGACCAGCCGACACTTGTTAATAATGTTGAAACACTTTCGCTGGTTCCATGGATCATAAGGAACGGGGCTGATGCTTTCAGATTGATAGGAACTGATAAGAGCAAGGGTACAAAAGTTTTTGCCCTGGCTGGAAAGATTTCAAAAGGAGGTCTTATTGAAGTTCCAATGGGAATAACAATACGCGAAATAGTTGAAAAGATCGGTGACGGTGTAGGCCCTGGAAAAGTTTTCAAAGCTGTTCAGATCGGAGGTCCTTCAGGTGGATGTATTCCTGCAAGTAAAGCTGATACTTCCATTGATTATGAGGAACTTACTAAAATGGGTGCAATGATGGGTTCTGGTGGTATGGTAGTTCTTGACAATACCGATTGTATGGTGGATATGGCGAAATACTTCCTCACTTTCACACACAAACAATCTTGTGGGAAATGTACATTCTGCCGGATAGGCACCAAACATATGCTGAATATTATAACAGGTTTAAGCGAAGGTAAAGCCACACTTGAGGATATCAATGAACTTGAAAATCTATGTATATCTGTAAAAAATGGCAGCTTATGCGGACTTGGAAAGACTTCTCCAAATCCTGTTCTCACCGGTTTGAGATATTTCAGGGAGGAGTATGAAGAACATACCAGGGGAATTTGCAGAGCCAACAAATGCAGGGATCTGATAAGATACGACATAAATGACAAATGTACAGGATGTACAAAATGCTCGCAGGATTGTCCGGTAAAAGCTATCCCTTTCACACCTTATGAAAAACATGAGATAGACCAGTTAATATGTACCAAATGTGATACATGTAGAATTGTATGTCCTGAAAATGCGATTGAAATTATAAACATTAATGGTAAAGTTTAAGATTAATAGCATAGAATATGAAGCTTCTGACGGATCAACAATTCTGGATGTTACCAGAACTGCCGGATTCAATATACCTACTTTATGTCATAGTGATGGACTTCCTCATTTTTCATCATGCATGGTTTGTATGGTAAAGGATAAGGGAACAGGAAGCTTTCTACCATCCTGCTCAGCTTTGGCTCAGGAGGGCATGGACATAGATATCTCTGGTGACGAGGTAATTTCCCTGCGAAAGAAAGCTATTGAACTTCTGCTTTCTGAGCATAGGGCCGAGTGTGAAGCTCCATGCCAGGTTGTATGCCCTGCCGGATACAACATTCCTCTGATGAACAGACTTTTAAGTGCGAAGGATTATGAAGCCGCCTTTCAGCTTTCAAATAGTCAGCTTCAATCATCGGAGTTAAAATGTACCGATTGTCCTGGATATTGTGAGAATGCATGCCGGCGGAAAAAAGTCGATACTCCTGTCTCAATACAGAACATGCAATTGTTTGTTTCACAACAAATTAAAATGGAGAAAGCAGCAAATGAATTTATTCTCAATACAGACTCTGTATCACCTCCTGAGACCAAAGTTAAATCAGAAAAGCCTTCAAAACGGTTTGGCTCCCGTATTGGTAAACTTGAGACAATTGAATTGACTGAATGGTTAAAGGAATGCAAAAAGAATGTAACGAGAGTCAGGGATATTTCCGATCTGGAATCTGCATCCTGTGAGTCTGAGAGCTGCATGCACTGCGACTGTCGTGCAGTAGATAATTGCAGGCTCAGGGATATTGCAGATGAATTGTCAGTTAAGGATCCAAGAGGCAAGTTAATAAATTCGCCAATTGAAAAGAAGATCAATATTAATACCGGCCTGATATTTGAGAATGCGAAATGTATTAAATGCGGACTATGCGTAAGGTTATGTGAAGATGCAAATGAGCAGCCTGCCCTTTGTTTTATTAACAGAGGATTTATCAGTATAATATCTGAGCCTCTCACTGAAGATTTTAATAATATCCTTAGATCAAAAACAAAGGAGGTCATTGAAATATGTCCGACGGGAGCATTAAGTATGTTTAGCCCCCTCCCGCTTCGCGGGATCCCCCTAAAGGGGGATTAAAACTATGATATGTACCAGTATTACACTAGAAGATAGCGATTTAGCCCCCCTTTAGGGGGGATGGGGGGCTAAATAATATGCGTGACATTTTGGGATTTATGATTGATGAAATATGATTGGATAATACTTGATAAATGAGATATCTTTCTGCAATTACTATATTTTTTCTTTACTTTTCTGCTTCTGAAGCTCAAAATGTTGGTGATGACTGGCCGTTGTTCAGAGGAAAGGCAGATCTTTCAGGGAAATATGAATCCGAACTTCCGTCCTCCCCCGGCCTGTTATGGAGTATATCTACAGGTGCAAGAACAAAGTCTTCACCAGTAATAAGCGAGGGTACAGTTTATTTTGGAAATGATAAAGGGTCGCTTATTGCGGTTAGTACTGATGGCAAGATAAAGTGGAAATATGAGGCAGGATCGTCAATTGATGCCGCTCCAATGATTTTTGGCAAAAATGTCATTTCTGGTACCAGCGATGGAGTCCTGAAAGCAGTAGATAAAACTACAGGTAAATTAATCTGGTCATACACCACTGATAACCAGATTGCAGGTTCGGCAAATGTATGGGTGATCGGGAGCAAATCGGGAATTGTTGTTGGAAGCTATGATTATTATCTTCATTGTGTTGATCCTGAAACAGGGAAATCTCTCTGGAAGATTGAGACTGAAAACTACATAAATGGTACTCCTGCAATATTAAACGGTAAAGTTGTTTTTGGAGGATGCGATGGGAAGATCAGAGTTGTGGACCCGCTTACCGGGAAACAAAAAGATACTATTGATATAGGCGTTTATATTGCTTCATCTCCTGCTCTTGCAGGTGATATGGCATATTTCGGGGATTATGACGGGACTAAATACTGCGTAAATATTAAGACAAAAAAAATAGTATGGAAGATTCCGGGAAGTGAAGAATCAGGTGCTATACTGGCTATTCCGGCTATCGGAAATAATTCAATTGTAATAGGCAGTGAAGATAAATACCTTTATTGCTACAACTCTTCCGATGGAAAATTGTTATGGAAATACCGGACGAACGGGCGCATAACCGGCTCTGCGGTAATAACCTCAACAAAAGTTCTTTTTGCAGGTATGGATGGGAATATCTATATACTAGCCTTAGCAGACGGGAAAAAACTGTGGAGTTTCAATGCAGGAGCTCCTGTAAGCAGCTCTCCTGCAGTGATAAAAGGAAAGTTTTATATACTTACAGAAGATGGGCGGTTGCTGGCGTTCGGTGAAAAGTAATGCTATTAAAATAACCTCTGTGGTTCTCTGTGTCTCTCTGTGTAAATTTTTTTTAAGAATTAACGCAGAGTTACGCTGAGGAACACAGAGTTGCACAGAGAAGAAATATTGTAAAATGAAAATAGTTTATCTCATAACAGGCTCCGGCGGATCATTCTATTGTGGTAATTGTTACCGCGATATGATTTACCTAAGGGCTATCCGTAAAGTTCAGGGAATAACGGCTTCAGCGATACCTTTATATCTTCCTCCTGATGAATCGACTTTTGAGAAAGGACTTGATAAAAAAGTTTTCTTCGGTGCAATTTCCATGTATCTGAGAGAAAAAGTCCCTTTCCTAAAAAATATGCCCGTTTTCCTTGATAAAGTATTCGACTCAGCGCCAATGCTTAAGATGGCTGCTCACAGGGCGGGTTCCACCCGGACTGAAGGGCTTGAAGATATGACATTGAATATGATCAGGGGAGAAAATGCTTTTCCTGAAAAGGAGCTTCAACGTTTAGTGAATTATCTGACCAAAGATGGAAAACCGGATATAATTCATCTTTCAAATGCTCTCATTATTGGACTGGCCCGTCGTATTAAGAAAAAAATTGATGTTAAAATTGTCTGCTCCCTTCTTAATGAAGATGACTGGATAGATGAGATGGCAGAACCATACCAGTCAAAAGCCTGGAAATTGATATCAAAGGAAGCAATCAATGTAGATGCCTTTTTATCACCAAGCAATTATTATAAAGATTTTTTTATTTCGAAAACCGGAATTTCAGGAGATAATTTTAATGTTATCCCGCTAGGGATTGATCCAGTCACTTTAACAAATATCCAAAAAAGAGATAATTGGCCATCAATTGGCTATTTCTGCAGGATCAGTTCTCAGAATGGATTTGACAAATTGGTAGATGCCTTCATAGATCTGAAGTCGGGGAATAGTCTGCCTGGACTTACACTTCATGTATCAGGGGGTTACACAGGTGATGATAAGCCATTTATATCTGAACAGATCAGGAGAATAAAATCTAACGGACTGAAAAGTTTTGTCAGAATTTATCCGGAATTTCAGGGGAACAGCAAACAGGAGTTCTTCAGTAATATTGATATTATGAGTGTGCCTGTAAGAAAACATGATGGTTATGGGTTATATATTCTTGAAGCCAATGCAGCCGGGATTCCTGTTGTTCAACCTGCTACCGGAGCATTTCCTGAAATTATTGCCAGGACTAAAGGTGGAATCACTTATTCTCCGGATAATGCTTCAGAATTATCAGCAACCATTTTAAACTTATTAAATGAAAATGAGCTGCGTCTGCGTCTTGGAAAACAAGGGAAAGAAAATGTATTAAATGAACTTTCACTCGAAAAAATGTCCGAAGGCTTGTCTGAAGTTTATTCTTCTTTAATTTAATCTTTTAAATTCCTAACTTCGTGTACCTTAGTGTAAACCTTTGTGCGACTTAGTGGTTAAGGTTTTTCTTTACCACAAAGGAAAAATTGCTAAATACTTAGTAAGACTAATATGCTTTCAATAAAAAATATTTCAAAGTTTTTCATTCAACGGGGCCTGGTTCTTGATAATCTCTGTCTTGAAGTGAATGAAGGTGATACTGTTGCCATAATGGGGCCGTCCGGATCAGGAAAAACAACTCTGATGAATATTATAGGTTTGCTTGATAAGCCGGATTCCGGGGATATAACCTTCCGGGGAGCTTCAATAGCAAACTTTACTGAAGATGAATCCGCAGCATACAGAAACCTGAATATCGGTTTTGTATTCCAGGACCATTTGCTACTGCCATATCTGACCATTTCAGACAACATATTTCTTCCATTACTGGCCTCAAAGCATTCGATCGAAGAACTTTCGGTTAAAGAGCAATATTTAAAACTGTTGATGGAAAAAACAGGTATCTCTGATATGAAGGACAAATATCCTGATCGCATCTCAGGTGGGGAAGCTCAACGTGTTGCCCTGGTAAGAGCGCTCGCAAATAATCCTTCAATTCTGCTTGCTGATGAGCCTACAGGTTCTCTTGATGCAAAGAATGCAGAAATTCTCGGGGAACTTCTTATTGAGATGAACAGAGAATATGGAATTACAATCATCCTCGCCACTCATTCGATTGACCTTGCAAATAAAATGTCGAAAAAAATGCGTCTCGAGGAAGGTAAATTAATTGACTGACGAAGATAGAAACAGCTGATTATGATGCCAGGAATCTTCCGGATAATAATCCGATCAGTAAAATTCAGTAAAAAACCGGTACTGTACCAGATCCTGATCATTGGATTGCTGTCAGCTGTAATAACCGGATCAATACTAACAGGCAGATCTGTTAAGGAGAGTCTTAAAAAATCATCCACTGAGCGCCTTGGAAATTCGGGTATTATAATAAGCTCAGGAATCAGAAACTTTGATCTGGAACTAGCTAAAAGAATGAAAGAGAGTGCTAAAATAATCAGCACCGGTATTCTTGAAATTAATGGTTATTGTCAAAGTCTGAATTCACAAAAAGGGGCAAACAATACTCATATATACGGTGTAAACGAAGACTTTTTTACCTTTCATGGTTTTGACTCAATAAAGATCAATCCCGGGGAAGTTGTCATCAATAAACGACTTGCGGATTATCTTGGAGTTAAGCCCGGGGAAGATCTTATTATTCGATTCACAGAATTAAGTGATATACCCTCTGATGCTCCATTTGCTCCGGACAATAAGACCACAAAGTCCGTCGTGATGAAGATAGGTGCTATTCTTGAACCAGTCAGAAATGGAAACTTCTCCCTGTCAATCAGCCAGATTTCTCCAATGAATATTTTTATGAATCTGCCGGATGTTGAAGATAAACATGCCAATTCTTATAAAATAAACAGGTTGCTCATTAAGAGAGACAAGAACATTTCATTAAAAGCAATATCAAATTCCATAAAACAAAACTTAAGACCTGGAGATATTGGCCTGAGAACGAGGAATATAAAGAAAACAGGTGAAAATGAAATTATATCTGACAGGGTTTTTATTGATGAAACAATTGTAAAAGAGATTGCCAGTATTCTGCCAGTCTCGGCTCCAGTACTGACATACCTTGGGAACAGGTTTAAGGCAGGTACCAGATCAACTCCATATTCATTTGTTTCAGCTTTACCTTCATCAGTTTATCCAGAAATTGTCACCGGAAATGATATGATAATTGACAAATGGATGGCTGAAGATCTTTCTGTGAGTGCAGGAGATACAATTCAAATGTATTGGTATTCACCAGATTCACTCAATAAACTGATTGAAAAAAACGGCGAATTTGTAGTTAAGAGGATTGTTGATATGCAGGGTATATGGTCAGATTCTCTGTTGATGCCTGATTTTCCCGGAATTTCAGGAAGAGAAACATGCTCTGACTGGGATGCAGGTGTGCCGATAAAAATGCATGAAATACGCAGGAAAGATGAGGATTACTGGAATAGATACAGAGGAACACCTAAAGCTTTTATCAATTATGAGAAGGGAAAGAAACTATGGGCAAATAATTTCGGCCCGGCAACAGCCTTGCGTTTTCCTGCCGGTGTAAATGAAAAAGAAATTGAGGATAAGCTTACCGGATCGCTCAATCCTGAAAAAATGGGATTCAGTATAAGAGATATATATGCTGAGTCTTTAAAGGCAGCAAATGAAAGTGTTGATTTCGGCACTTTATTTCTGAGTCTTGGTTTTTTCCTCATTCTGGCTTCTATTGTTTTATTATCGTTTGCAGTCTCTTCATATTTTGATTCAAAACGAGAGCACCTTGCTACATTCTTTGCCCTGGGATTTAAAAACAGGTGGATTGCACAACTATTATTTCTTGAATCAGGTGTAATAGGTTTAACGGGGTGCACAATAGGTGCATTTGCCGGTTATCTGGTTAATGTTCTTATAACAATTGCGCTGAATTCCGTCTGGAACGGTGCCGTACAGACAAATACCCTTAGTGCATGTTTTAATATTGAACCGTTATTTGCCGGATTTATAATAACTATACTGACCACAATGGTATTTATGCTGATAAAGATTAAACGTTTCTTTAAAATATTGAATCTAAGGGAAAAGGAGAAATATAAATCTCACCTGCCTCTTCGAAATCGCTTGCTATTGATGGCTTCTGTTGCCGTAACAATTTCATTATTTGCACTTTCATTAATACTTAAGGACCAGGAATTAACGTTCAGTTTTGCATCCGGTACTCTTCTTTTGCTAACCTTAGTTCTTTTCTGGAGACAATATTATATTGGCAGGCATTTTAGTAGTCCCGGGAGATTAAAGAATGGAAAAAACTTATCTCATCAATATTATTCTTTTAATCCTTCTCATGCAGTAACTCCTATCCTGTTTATAGCTGCCGGAATTTTTACTGTTTTTATTACCGGTGCTAACAGGATGAATTTGAATGAAAAACATCTTAAGAGATCAGGAGGAACCGGAGGATATTTATTATGGTGCGAAAATACAATCCCTGTAAAAGAGGATTTGAATACTGAATCTGGCAGGAAAACATTAGGTCTTGACTCAGATCAACTTTCGGGAATGCACTTTGTTCAGTTTAAAAAGACCACTGGCAATGATGCCAGCTGTCTTAATCTTAACCATGTTACCGCTCCCCCTCTTCTGGGAATTGATCCATCTGATTTTATTACAAAACAATCATTCTCTTTTTCTAAAGTACTGGAAAAAAAGAATTTCCAAAATCCCTGGCAGTATTTAAATCTATCTCCTGAAAGTAATACAATTTATGGTATTGCTGATCAGACAGTTCTGGATTGGGGCTTAAAGCTAAAACCAGGAGATACATTAGTCCTTCGGTCGGAGAATGGACAACCATTGAATATTATAATAGCTGCAGGATTACAATCATCTGTTTTTCAGGGAAATGTCCTGATAGGAAAGAAGAATTTCATCAGATATTATTCATCTGTTTCCGGAAGTACTGTATTGCTTGTTGATGGTGATCGTGCCTTAACTGATTTGTACAAAAGCACTTTGAATGACAGGTTGCAGGATTATGGTGTAAATATTGAAAAATCGACAACCCGGCTTGCTTCATTTAATGAAGTAACTAACACATATCTTTCAGTATTTGAAGTATTCGGTGCTATGGGAATGATTATTGGAATTGCAGGACTGGGATTTGTACTATTAAAGAACTATAACCAGCGGAAACGCGAATTTGCATTAATGCTGGCAATTGGTTATCAGGTAAAAAAAATCCGGAAAATGATTCTTTCAGAACAAATGCTAATCCTGTTCGCAGGAGTTATATCGGGTATCATATCTGCTCTCGTTGCAACTTTGCCATCAATAAAAAATAGTCCTGATATACCATGGCTCTTCATGATCGGGATGATCGGTGCAATATTGTTAACAGGTTTACTTACCCTGGTTATCTCGGTAAGGTCAGTTACAAAGAATTCTTTGACCGAGAGTCTGAAAAAAGAGTAAAACGATTATTTTTTCCCTATTGCAATAAGATATTTTTGAGTTCTGAAAATAATCATTCCATCAGTAATGGCGGGTGCTGTCATACAGATATCATTCAGAGGTATTTCGGCAAGAAGGTTGAAACTATCACTGTCCTGAACAATATAAACAGTCCCCACTTCATCAACAATATATATCTTCCCATCCGATGCAACCGGCGAAGCTATAAAACTTCCTGTTTTTCCAAGCTTTGCGTTATAAAACTCCTTCCCGGTGAGCGGATCAAGACAGATTAATGTTCCATTCCAGTTAACATTATAGAGGTGATTCTTGTAGAGAAGCAAAGTATGCATATATGAACCTCCCCGTGGAAGACTCCATTTTATATATTCGTTGGATGTTTCAGTCTCTTTCAGTGTTATGTCACCTGTGGCATTATTTTTTACGGCAATGATAGGTGAACTGCGACCGTGTGCACTGTTAAAATAGATCATGTCATTGCCAACAATCGGCGTTGGAATCTGAATGTCTCCCCCACCCGACATCTTCCAGACCTCTTTACCGGTTTGAAAATCATATCCGCCACGGTTTTTATATCCGTTCAGAGCCACATAGGTTTTACCGGCATATGTATATATATTTGGAGTACACCATCCAGGGTATTCATCCCGCTGTGTTTTCCAGAGTTCTTTTCCGGTTTTTACATCATATGCGGCAACAAATGAGTTCTCAAGTACATCGCACTGGATTATCAGAACGCCATTATATATGATCGGAGAACTGGCAAATTCCCATTCTGCCGATTTTACCATGAAGAAGACTGACTTCAGCAATCCGAAGTTTTTCTGCCATATAAGCTTTCCATTCATGTCATAACAAAAGAGTCCCTCCGAACCGAAAAAAGCCACAACATACTTGCCATCAGTGGCAACAGATGTGTTTGCATGAGTGGATTTGGGATGACGTTTCATCTTAGGTATCCCTTTATAAGATGTCTTCTCCCAAATCATTTTACCTGTATTTTTGTCAATACAATACACTTTCCATTCATGAATGGATGAATCTTTTACAGGTGTGATATCACCATATAATCCAGGCTTGAATCCAGCCCTGTCAGCCTGACTTACAGCGCTTGTCAGGAATAATTTATTATCCCATATCACCGGACTTGAAAGGCCCAGACCTGGAATCTCTGTCTTCCATTTTACATTGATCATCTTCGGAAGATCAAAGTATTCAGGGAGGTTAGCGTTATCAAGAACTCCCGATGCCAGATACCCTCTATACCCGGGCCATTGACGCTGTGGATTGATCTGTCCCCTCACAGTCAATGAAAAAGTAATGGAAGCGATAAGGATTGCAAATAAGAAAAGTTTGAATTTCATGTTTTAAATATGGTTATATGATTGCCAGAATCTTAATGTATCCGATGAGTTAAACATATCATTCAGATTTAAATTTATAACTTAATATTATAGTTTATGGATACAATATTAATATCTGAAATATGAGGCAGATAATCACGCTGAAAGATATACTCTGCTTCTATCGAATGTCGTTTGGCAATACTAAACTCTATCCCGGCAGCAAACCTGTTTTTTTCAATTGTTCTGGTATTATCCGAAAACATCGGGCAGAAAGATTCTGCATATATATATGGATTAACAGGAAATGATGGCGTTTTATAAAGAGCTTTTAATTTAATTCTCCCGGTATAATCCGGGAATTTGTCGTTTTTATCCTTAATAAATGTCTTTATCCTGGTTTGAAATCTTAAGCGACAGGAGAAATTAAAATCAGAAACAGGCAGATTTCCTTTAAGATCCAGTAGCCATTTATGCCGGAAATAATAAGAATTATTATCCTCAATATTTTCTGTAAGCCTGTAAGAACCTGCTATTGCGAGATGCTTACTGAAAGAGTAAGCTAATCCGGCTTCAAGAAATGCTTCTTCAACTTTTGAGGCATTTTCGAATGTCCTGATACAAGTTGATAAATCAATGTCAATTTTATCTGTCAATTTTTTTTCTGCTGAAACGCCATACCATATTCCAAAATCCTTTTTCTGCGCAATAGCTGAAACGGAAAGAAAAAATGCTAATAAAACAAAACACCACCTTCTAGTCATCGTCATCATCTGTATCATCTTTTGTATTATCTGTCTGATCAGTATTATTTACTTGATTTCCAGTTACATCATAAAATATCTGAAGAGTGCAGGTATCTTTTAAAAAATCGATTTTCCCAATCTCCACCCTTTTGATTTTTCTTATTCCGGTTCTTTCCTGCAGGTCATTCAAAAGATCCTGATTATTTTCAGGTTTGATGAGATTAATCTTTTCATAAATTATAATCTTGGACAATTCATGTTTCTGAAGCCATATTTTTTCCATACAAAATGTGATTACTATAATCACGAAGTTTGTAAAAAGTACCTCTGCAACGCTTGTTTTTGTGTCTGCCAGAGCATTAATAATAGAGACACCTATTATCAGGAACAGATAAGTCATCTCTTTAATGGGAATTGAACTGGTTCTGTACCGGATTATACCGAAAATTGCAAACAGGCCCAAAGCAAAACCAATCTGAAGTTTTACACCTGCAAGAAGATAGCATAAAAGGAAGATCAGGCTGGAAATCAGAATATAGGTAAAAAGATACTCTTTGCGTTTTGTGGTTGAATAATAAAGCCACCTGACAAGTATCAAAATTACAACCATATTCAGTGCAAATCGTCCAACCAGTTCAAGAAAACTGGGGAGATCGATAATCTCTATCCCGGCCAGATTTATTTTGTCAGGTTCCTGTAGAATTATTGTAGCCATTTTCTATTTTATTAATTAACAGTAAATTTGGTTTTAATGTATTTTTTCGTGGGATCTCCCTTATAAGTGCACTCCCTATGCAATATTTACTGAATCTGGTTGGCTGAATACCAATCTGTTTCATGATAATTCTGAAAGGAGACTGACCTGAAAACCTTTCTCTTTTTAATTCCGCAACTGCTAAGAATGGCAAGCCGGTAAAACTTCCTTCAGGACTTGAGAAAGTGAGATTAAAATCTAATGTGACACGCTCTTTAAACTCCGTTCCTACAAGGGTTATTCTGGTAAATCCATTGTCAAGAACCGGCTGCAGATCAATAAAACTTTCAGGTAAATATTTTTTAATGAAAGATAACGCATTCTCATCAGTGCAATTTTGGTTAAAGCTATTTTCGATCCGCCATTTGATGGTCCTTTTTTTGTTGGTCTTCTTCTTAATCTCAAGATATGAGATTCCTGAAGATTCATAGCGCCTGTACCTGATCTTGTGTCTGTTCAGTTTACCAGTTACCTGCTGAGTGTAAGATAGATTATCGTATGTATCCAGGTATGTAGTATGATAGGGGAATTGCCTGATCATATCAATCTCCAGAACTTTGTAGCCTCCGGATAATTGATGTAACAAATCAGGTAGTTTCGTGGCAGAGAATACATACTTTTTTTCTACCCGGTCCATTAGTTTTACTTCATCCATTTCTTCCAGCCCGATCGGTACAAATGAATCCAGTAATTCATAAATTTCAGATATGAACATGGTTCAATACGTTGTGTAGGTATAGGTTTTTACTGATTTTTTTTTCTTATTTGAATCATAAACAGTTTTTTCGGTCCGCAAACCATTATTGTATTTATATTCTGACGATTCTATTATTCTGCCGGCATTATCAAATTCTTCTTCTTTAATCTTGTTATTATCTGAATCGTACTGGTACTTAAAATGCTTATCTACTTTACCAAGTTTATAGGCAATCGATTCAATTACATTGCCACGGGAATCGTAATAAGTTTCAGCTTCCTTGTATTGCTTTTTAATAAGCATGTCCTGTTTCTCTTCAGTAACTATCAGACTTTTGATTTTGACATCTGATCCGGTTTTCTGACACTCTGCCGACAGAGTCCCTCCTAAAAAAATAATAATTAATAATGCTGCCTTTATTGTTTTCATATTTCAACTTTTTATAAACTGAATTTCGATTTTAAAGCACCTGTGAGGATTTGTTTCAACTATGTGTTCAAATGTACATCACCTTCAGAGAAGTAGAAAACATTTTTAATGAATACTTAAAACAATTCAATGAAAAGTTCAGATAAAACTTCTTAATGTTGATAAAATATTATTCTTAATCTGACCATTTGAACATATTAGTCAGACAGATTGTTATATTTGCATCTTTTAAAAAAATATGAATATCATTAAGTCAGGATCTGATAAAAACGATAAGGTGCAGATGATAATCGAAGCCTCTCAAAAACGTTTTGGATTATATGGTTTAGAAAAGACCTCGATGCGCGAAATTGCCAGTGATCTTAAGTTATCAAAGGCATCTTTGTACTACTATTTTCCTGATAAAGAGAGCCTGTACAAGGCTGTTGTGGAAAAGGAGCAAAATGAATTCATCGCTAATATATCAGAAAGAATCTTAAGTATTCAGGAGCCGGAACAATTACTACTTGAATATTCCGGAATACGTCTCTCCTATTTCCGGACATTATTAAATTTAAGCAGACTGAGGCTTGAAGCTTATACAGGGCTCAAACCCGGATTTAGGGACACGATTCAAATATTTAAAGAAAAAGAGAAAGAAATCATAAAAAGGATATTTGAAAAAGGAATAAGCACAGGTATATTTTATATTGAAAATACTGATCAGACCGCTTCCCTGTTTCTTGACCTGCTCAAAGGAATACGGATTACATTGGTTAATGAAAAGGAAACATTATTTATAGAACAGGAGGAATATGATCTTCTTCTTGAGAAAACA
>Ga0209745_1000360_pt1 | contig 27024 bp, 23 predicted proteins | sample BarGraNGADG00312_FD_184495 | JGI IMG/M metagenome (GOLD analysis project Ga0209745, IMG submission 184495) | Arctic peat soil microbial communities from Barrow, Alaska - Barrow Graham LP Ref core NGADG0004-312 (SPAdes) (version 2) | ecosystem: Environmental > Terrestrial > Soil > Wetlands > Peat...
ATCGAAGTTAGAAATTTTTTGCGGTCATGCTTCAAATTCCGTTTGTTCGACCTCAGGGTACTCCATAAATACAATTACGTTCCCTTTTTCAAACTCCAGAGTAAAGTTTTTCCCCGCCGCCTCATTCAACGTGCCGCGCCACCAGCTTGTGAGCCTAAGGTTTTGCAGCGGGTAGCGCAGTCCTTGTGATGTGACTGCCAGGTCAGGGTCAATGCTGAAGAGCGACACCTGCTGGCCGGGGTAAGAGTCAATAGTGACAGTGCCGGTAAATACATGGAATGAACCGGTGTCAGTGAGCATGATCGCTTTTATATCGCGATTGTAGTCAGCAAGAAGGGAAATGTTGCCAAGGGTATGGTCTTCGCGTATGCCTGTGGCACCAACGATCACAACCTCCTTTATTCCCTGTGAGATGCACCACCGAACCGCTTTGGTAAGGTCGTTCGTCTCCTGGTCAGCATCATAGACAAGGATGCTTTCATATTTCCTCCTGAGTTCCGGAGAGACAGAATCAAGGTCACCGGTTATTATACCGGGCTCAATACCGTGAGCCACAAGCTCCTCCGCTGCTCCGTCGCAACATACGATTAAATCAGCCTCCTTAAGGTGTCTTAACGGTACCGCATGTGACGGGTACTTTCCGTTTGCAAGTATTACTGCTTTCATTTCTGTTTAGTCTAAAGTCTGAAGGTCTGATGTCTGAAGGTCTGACAGCACCACAAAAATTCTTAATTCTTAATTCTTAAATCTTAATTCGTGACCGATTTTTACTCCAAGTCCTTGCACCAATGATCGCCATTACGAAATATATGACGAACAAAATGGCCGTCGGGTACATTCCCATGGCAAGATAGACGATGACGGCTATGGCATTGGCCAGGATCCACACGTACCACTGTTCGATGAACTTCCTGGTAAGCATCCATGTCGCCACTACCGACATGGAGGTTATCAGTCCGTCCCACAGCGGTACAGGTGAGTCAGTCCATCTGTCCAGCGAAAACCACAGCAATCCCCATAATCCCAGTGAGGTCATAAAACAGATTAAAGCTGTTTTGCCATCAATTTTAATAATATCACTTTTCACTTCTGATCCTGAACCCCTTGCCCATTGCCCTCCCGCTTCGCGGGATTGCCTCACTCCATTCGTCAACTTGCTCCATGCATACCACCCATAAATACTGATTACAACATAATATCCCTGCAGCACCATCCCTGCATAAAAACCGTTATTGCCAAAAACATAAATATAAACCGCTGAAGTCAGTATACCCAGTGGCCATAGAAGAATGTTACGCTTTATTTCAAGGATAACATATGCTATTCCAGTGACAGCACCAAAGACTTCGACAATATTCTCAGACAGCCATGTGATCATAAGCATCAGAAAGATAATGAAATACCAGCCATATAGTTTATGCCTGCCTGAGGGAAGAAGTAAGCCCATGTTTTTTCAATACCGTCTTCGGTCCACATTCCGCCATAGGCATTGTTTTCATAAAGCGCGTTGAAAAGATTGTTCACGGTCAAGCGAAGCAAAATCTCACCTGACCTTTGTAAGTGAATTTTGTATCCCGCTGAGATGTTGCTTGCAAAGTACGGATTGATTATTCTGTTTTCACTCATTGTGTTGTCAAAGTATTGCTTTCCCACATATTTGCCGGTCATTGTGAGGGTAAGGTTTTTCGAAGGATTGAGTTCCACCTCCACTGACCCTGTAATGCGAGGTGAATAGGCAATGTCAACTGTGCCGAGATCGCTCCATGTATACTCTTCGCTCCAGTCTGATGTATTGTAGTTGAAATAATAATTCCGGAAGTTATTTATCGCGCTCCGGCTCAAAGTAAGGTTCATCTTCAGCGCGGCCAGCGGTGACGGCCTGTAGCTTCCTGATAACTCAATGCCTGTCCTGAAGCTTTCCGGCACATTTGTCATTATCGGGTAACCGGTATTGCTTATTTTACCCGTTGGAACGAGCTGATCGTGATAAAGCATATAATACATGTTGAGGCCGAGTGCCAGTGAGGCATTACTGAAAGTGTATCCGCTCTCAAAATCGGTCAGGCGTTCCTGTTTTGGCGTGGCATCCTCATCGCCTGCGGCCTCCTTGAAGTCTGCACGTGTGGGCTCGCGATGAGCAACTGACACGGAGACAAATGCATCACTGCCCCTGCCATTGCTGAATAAGAGACCGGTTTTGGGATTGAAGAAGCTGAACATGTGTCTGGCAGTGAGATCTTTCATATCACTGTCAGGTCCATCAAAACTGTAGTTTATGTACCTGTACTGAAGGTCGAGGAACACGTTCAGGCTTCCGCTAATCCTGGCGCTGACCTTTCCGTAGATATTGAACTCATTCTTCAGGCCTTTATTCCTGTACCATTCATAATCAGGAACGACATACCCCGGAAATTCCATCCATATTATCCTTCCGAAGTGATCGCCATCATACCTGTTCAGTGCACCTCCAAGGATCCATTCTGCAACCGTACCCTGTTTTACCAGCGACCATACGGCACCGTAAAAATAATTATCCAGCCACTTGCGTTGCACAAGATCCGTTTCTGTTACCTCAGTTCCGTTGTAAGTCAATCCTGTAAGTCCGTATTCCGAAGGATCAAGGTTGCTTTTATACTCCTCATAATAACCGTTCCCTGTCGACAGGTGTATGCCTGTGTTCAGGCTCAGCTGTCCGGCGAAGATATGTGTATAAAAAAGATGGTAATGGTTCTGCCTGTAGTTGTCGGTCTCATTTTCATAGTACCGCAGGTCACCGTTGCTGTCAGTATATTCCCCTGCGGGATTATAGCGCCTGTTCTCCTGCAGCATCTCTGCCGGTACGCCCCACCAGCTTATACCGGTTCTTTCACTTCCCGTCAGGAAATTAAATCTCAATCTGTCGGAGGGTGCCGACCAGATGCCGGAAACCAAAGCTGATCTCAGATCGGAAGCGCTATGGTCGACATAACCGTCGCTTCCTGTCAGCGATGCTCTGACCATCATATTGAATCTTTCGCCCAGCGTCCCTGTCCAAACTTTTGCCGAAGCCCTGACGGTGTTGAATGAACCGTAAGAGAAACCTGATTCAGAACCCGGATCTTCCGGGGGAGTCATGGAGCTGATATTTACCGATGCGCCGAAGGCACCTGCTCCATTTGTTGAAGTACCTGCTCCGCGCTGTATCTGGATGCTTCCTGATGATGAAGCCAGATCGGGCAGATCGACCCAGAAAACCTGTTGCGATTCGGCATCGTTGAGGGGTATTCCGTCCAGTGTGATATTGATCCTGCTGGCATCAGTGCCCCGGATACGCATTGATGTATATCCTACCCCATTACCTGCATCAGAAGTCTCTACCAGAGACGGTGTCAGTGAGAGAAGGTAAGGCATATCCCTTGTCATGTCATGCTCTCTTAACTCTGTTGCTTTGACCGTACTGTGTGCCATAGGTGTCCGGCTCCCGGCGCGGCTGGCTCTGACGACCACCTCTTCAGTGACATAAACAGCTTCTTTCATTGATGCATCAGCAACAGCGCTGCCTTTCAGAACTACTGTTGTGTCAAAGGTCTCATAACCGGTGTAGCTCATGCGAAGAGTATAACTGCCGTCCCTCAAGCCCCGGAGGGCATACCTTCCGTCGTTGTCTGTCGCCATACCGGCTTTCAGGCTTTCAATAGCAACTGAGGCCCCTGCAAGAGGCATGCCGTCAGCATCCCTGACAATTCCGGTAATGACTCCGCGGTCTTTCTGGCCAGATGCCATATGACAGGCAAGCAGCATAAAAAGTACAATAACTGAAAGCTTTCTAACCATATCCTAACATGATAAATCCACTGTCAGAAGTGAGGGTGTGTCAACAAGCCGGAAATGATTACTCCTGTTCCCTACGCCGGCATTATCCGGATCAGGTTGTAAGGGTATGATCTCAGCCTGTTTAAAAGGCACCCCGTTATTCGACACTGCAAATATACAATACATACACGGAAGTCAATATAAAGTTCAGTTCAATCTTTGATGTCGCTTATTCGTATATTTGTGAAGAGGTAGAACCAAAATAATGGATGAGATTTTAAAAAAGCTCAGATATGGTGATCAGAAACGTATAGCAGTGCTGAACGCACCGGAAGTATTCATGAAAAGGCTGGCAAAGGCTTTACCTTCTGTACAGATAGACACAAAGATCAATGCACGTTACCTGTACGATTTCATGGTAGTCTTTACTTCACGATCGGATGAGGTGAAGCTACTCGGTCCGGCCTGCGTTCACAACCTGAACGGTGATGGCAAGCTTTGGATGGCTTTTCCAAAGGGAACCTCACGGAAATATATCACCGATATTAACCGTGACCATGGCTGGGAATCTGTGGAAAAAACTGGATTCAGACGTGTAAGCCAGGTAGGAATTGATGATGATTGGTCAGCTTTGCGTTTCAGAAACTCACGGTACGTCAGGTCAGGGAAATGAGGCCGCTTATGAAAAACCTGGTAATATTATTGATAATATTTTTTTCAATCCTCTCATGTACCAGCAAGGACGACAAAAAGTTTTATCTGGGAAAGGTTGAATTCCCTGTCAAGCCAACACCCGGAGTTAAAGAGGCTATGGCAGCGCATGTTATCCCCTCCCGGCGCCAGCTTGCATGGCAAAGTCTTGAGATGACGGCCTTCATCCACTTCGGCATAAACACCTTCACCGACAGGGAATGGGGCAATGGTGATGAATCTCCCGGGCTCTTCAATCCTGAATCCCTTGATGCTGAGCAGTGGGTAAGGGTACTCAGTGAGGCAGGTATGAAGATGGTCATCATCACTGCAAAGCATCATGACGGCTTCTGTCTCTGGCCTACAAAAACGACCAGTCACTCGGTAGCCTCCAGTCCATGGAAGGATGGTAAGGGTGATGTGATCAGAGAGCTCAGGGATGCATGTGACAAATACAATATGAAGTTCGGAGTTTATCTCTCTCCGTGGGACCGTAATGCCGGATGTTATGGCGTTTCTCCTGCCTATAACAAATTCTACATGGAGCAGCTGACCGAATTGCTTACATGGTATGGTAAAATTGATGAGGTATGGTTTGACGGAGCCGGCGGCGAGGGGCGAAACGGCCGAAGCCAGGAATATGACTGGCAGGCTTACTATGATCTTGTTAGGATGCTGCAGCCTGATGCTGTCACAGCAGTTATGGGCGAAGATGTGAGATGGATAGGCACCGAGACGGGTTGCGGCCGGGAGACCGAGTGGAGCGTGACAGCTCTGGCACCTGGCGGCACGCCGGAGAGCTGCGCCATAAACAAAGCCCTTGATCTCACCCCTTCTTCCGAGGATCTGGGAAGCAGCGCGCTACTCCAGAAAGCCGGAGGCGTCTACTGGTATCCTGCCGAGGCGGATGTGTCAATCCGACCGGGGTGGTTCTGGCATGCTTCCGAAGACAGCCTCATAAAAGACCCGGACGAGCTGTTCGATATATATCTGAATTCGGTAGGCCGCAATGCGGTGCTTCTTCTTAACGTGCCTCCGGATAACAGGGGACTTATCACTGACAATGATATTAAAAGCCTGATGGGTCTCAGAGCAAGGCTGGATAATCTCTACAAAACTGATCTGCTTAACGGAGCACGTCCTTACGGACACGGAGCCTTGTGGGCTATTGACGGTGACAGCACAACATCATGGAACCCGGGACGACAGGGAGTAGCTTCCTTCGTTCCTGCAATTGCAGCCACTTTTAATGTGGCTATGCTGCAGGAGGATATCAGTAAGGGGCAAAGAGTCGAAAGGTATCTTATTGAAGCGCGGTCTGACCAGCAGTGGTTTACAGTAGCTACAGGAACTACTATAGGGTATAAAAGGCTTCTGAGTTTTCCTGCAGTAAAGGCTGACGAGATACGGCTCACCATAACATCCTCACGGGCAAGACCATATATCAGTACATTCGCCCTCTATTACACTGAAAGTTAATGAGATTTCTGAAGGTCAGTATCTTTGTCATTTTTCTCCTTCTCCCAAGGCTGGCTGCCGGACAGGAGGCTGACAGCGTCATCGTTCTCATGTTCGCGGGAGACATTATGGGCCATGACGGACAAATTGCATCTGCCTATGATGATTCCACAGGGACATATTGTTACGACAGCGTTTTCAATTATGTCTCGCCACTGCTCAGCGCAGCTGATATTGCAATCGGTAACCTCGAAGTCACCCTGGGCGGTGAACCTTATAAAGGATACCCTGCCTTCAGCTCTCCCATTGAGCTGGCTGTGGCTTGCAGGAATGCCGGTTTTGACATTCTTACCAATGCAAATAACCACGCCGCTGACCGCGGGTCAAAAGGGATTGCCCGCACCATCAGGGCGCTTGATAGTCTTAATATCAGGCATACCGGTACCTGGGTAAGCAGCGAAGCAAGAGACACACTCTCACCGTTGATGATAAATAAGAACGGTATCAGACTAGCACTGCTCAGCTACACTTACGGCACCAACGGAATAGTTGTACCATCTCCGGCACTTGTCTCTTATATTGACACTATACGCATCCGTGATGACATAAGGGCTTCCGTCAATGGCGGAGCCGACCTGGTCATCGTGTCAGTCCACTGGGGAACAGAATATGACACCCTCCCCTCTCTTGGACAAAAGCAGACAGCAGCAGCCATTTTCAGAAGCGGTGCTGACATCATAATCGGGTCACACCCTCATGTGATACAGCCTATGATAGCATATGTAGATTCCACAGGATTGACAGAGCCTATTGTATGGTCTATGGGTAATTTCGTATCAAACCAGCGCCAGAAAAGAAGGGACGGAGGTGCGATGGTCAGCCTCGAGCTGACGAAAAGAGGTAATAAGGTCTTTATTACTGAAGCGGGCTATATCCTTACATGGGTTTACACCCCTGCTGAAAACGGAAAGCGAAAGTTTTACATACTTCCATGCTCGGAATTTGAGGACAATCCTGAATTCTTTCAGCAACCAGGTAATTATGATGCCATGATGCTCTTTGTAAATGATGCGCGAAGGCTGCTTAATGCCTCAAACACAGGATTTGGCGAAATCATAAATGCAGGCGATATGTGGGTCGGAATGTTCCGGTAAATGATCCTGCATAATTATTAACTTTGTAGAAGAAACAGATAAGAAATGGAGGGATCAACATTACTCCTTGCGGGTACAGCTGTCACTGTCGGGTTTATACATACTCTCATCGGACCTGATCATTATGTACCCTTCATTGTCATGGGTGAAGCCCGGCAATGGACTATTCGCAAGACGATGCTAATTACCTTCATCTGCGGTGTCGGCCATGTTCTCAGTTCTGTCGTTCTAGGTTTAATTGGCATAGCAGCCGGCATTTCACTTTCAAAGCTGGAGTTCTTTGAATCATTCAGGGGTAACATTGCTGCCTGGCTCCTTGTTGCTTTTGGCCTGGTTTATATGCTGATCAGCCTCCGGTCGCTTTACCGTAAAAAGAAACATGCTCACCCGCACCATCATACTGACGGCACTGATCATGAGCATGAACATAACCATTTCAGTGGTCACTCTCATATCCATCCGGAGGGCAAAAAAAACGTGACACCCTGGATCCTCTTTCTTATATTTATCCTTGGGCCTTGTGAGCCGCTTATCCCGATAGTAATGTACCCTGCTGCTGAAAATAACATGAATGGCGTCATCCTGGTATCCCTTCTCTTTTCTGTGGTTACAATTGCTACAATGATGTCAATAGTACTCGCGTTCAAATTAGGATTTAGCCGTTTAAACCTCAGGCCCCTGGAACGGTATGTCAATGTCATTGCGGGCGCGATTATTATGGTTTCCGGACTGGCAATTCAGTTTCTCGGCCTCTGAGAGACAAATATTTATTAGCTTTGCGCAAAATTTCAGCGAATGAGTTTCGATTACAACACACAGAGAAAAAGGATGTCCCTGCCGGAATATGGAAGGAATGTTCTCAAAATGATAGAACATATCAAAACCATTAAAGATCCGGAAGAGAGGAACAGGGCTGCAAAGACCATTATTCAGATAATGGGTAACCTCAACCCTAACCTCCGTGAGGTGACTGACTTCAGGCATAAGCTCTGGGATCATCTGATGATAATTGCTGATTTTGACCTGAAGGTCGACTCTCCCTACCCTGCCCCTGACAGAACGAAGCTGGATGCCAAACCTGACAAGGTTCCATATCATAACGGTGAAATTAAATACGCTCATTACGGACGTATAGTTCCTTCCCTTATTGAAGCAGCTTCGGCGATGGATGACGGAGAAGAAAAAGAATACCTGACAGCCCTTATCCTCAACCAGATGAAGAAGGATTATCTGACATGGAACAAGGCACAGGTAGCGGACGAGCTTATCATCAGGGATCTCACTGATATCTCAGGAGGCAGACTTAAAGCTCCGGAGAATTTCAAGATGCCTGATATCAAAGAGCTACTGGCGCCACCAAAGAGCAAGATACAAGGACGTTTCCAGGGCAGACCGCAGGATAAATACCAGGGCAGATCAGGCAAGCAGGGCAAAAAGAAACATAAAACCGGGTATTGACGGAAGAAACAATCAACCTATGAAGATCACAAATATAATTACATATGACGCCCCGCTGCCGGCAGGGCACTACTCACAGGGCATTGTCGCGGAAAATATGATTTTTGTATCAGGACAGCTCCCTGTCAAACCGCTTACCGGAGACAAGATTACTGGTGATGTAAGCGAGCAGACCCTCCAGGCGCTAAGTAACGTCCTGAGCATTGTAAAAGCTGCCGGGGGAGACATAACTACAATTGCCAGAACAACCATCTATACCACTGATGTAAAGTATTGGGAAGAAATCAACAGGGCATATGCAGACTTCTTCGGTCCTGTACAGCCGGCAAGGTCTATCATTACCGTCGCTGGCCTTCATCAAGGCTTTCTTGTGGAGATCGAGGCTGTTGCCTTCACCATGTAAGTTGACACTTTGTCATGTTTGTGTTTGTGGCCGGCATTTTGTTAAAAAAGCCCAGTAGAAAAGGATATTATAATGATAAAAAAGAAAAGTCACGAAGAGAGACACGACGAACCCGTGCCCGGCAATGAAGCAATTGAATATCAGGAAAATGCGGAGAGGGAAGATTCAGAACCGGCTATAATACCCGGGGATACAGAACCTGAATCAAAGCCGGCTGCTGAAGAGGAACTTACAAAAAAACTGACGGAAATGCAGGACAAGTATCTCCGTCTCTCAGCTGAATTTGATAATTACAGGAAGAGAACTCTCCGTGAAAAGATGGAGCTTGCCAAATCAGGCGGAGAATCTGTTATTGTGAGCCTGCTGCCTGTCATTGATGATTTTGACAGGGCTTTGAACTCTATGCATGACACGGAGAACTCCGCAGCAATAAAGAAAGGACTGGAGCTTATCAGCAATAAAATATCGGATTTTATGCAGCAGAATGGCGTCAGGGAGATCGAGGTTTTGTATAAGCCGTTCAACAGTGACCTTCAAGAAGCAGTTTCCGGCATTACTGTTGAAGACGAAACATTGAAAGGCAAGGTGATTGAAGTGATACGGAAGGGATATACCCTTAACGAGAAGGTGATCCGCTTTCCAAAAGTGGTGGTCGGGGAATAAATACAACGCGTTTACGCATAAAAATGTCCAAAAGAGATTATTACGAAATACTGGGAGTCAACAAAGGGGCTGCAAAGGATGAGATAAAGAAAGCTTACCGCAAACATGCTCTTAAATATCATCCTGACAAAAACCCCGGTGACAAGGAGGCTGAGGAGAAGTTCAAGGAAGCTGCAGAAGCATACGAGGTACTCAGCAACGATGAGAAGAGGGCTCGTTACGACCAGTTCGGACATGCTGGCCTGGGCAATAACATGGGGGGAGGCTTTGGCGGTGGCATGACCATGGAAGATATATTCTCTTCATTCGGGGATATCTTTGGTGATGCTTTTGGCGGGGCATTTGGCGGACGCAGCAGGGGCGGACGCTCGCGCAACGTGAACAAGGGAACCAACCTGAGGCTGAAGGTTAAACTGACACTTGAGGAATTTGCCAAAGGAGCTGAAAAGAAGGTCAGGGTCACCAAGTACGTGACCTGCAACGTCTGCAATGGCACCGGTGCTGCATCAGACAGCGATATTACGACCTGCTCAACCTGTAAGGGTACTGGGCATACAACAAGGGTCATGAACACCATCCTTGGCCAGATGCAGACAACTGCCCCGTGCAATGTCTGTGGCGGCGAAGGTAAAGTCATATCAAAAAAATGTCACAAGTGCTACGGAGAAGGGATAACACAGGCAGATGAGGTTATACCTGTTTCCATCCCGGCTGGCCTGGCTCCCGGAATGCAGCTCTCAGTTACAGGAAAAGGTAATGCTGCACGCCGCGGTGGTATCAACGGAGATCTCATCGTGCTGATTGATGAAGAGCCACATGAGGATCTGATACGTGAAGGCAATGATCTTATATACAATCTTTTTATAAGCATCCCTGACGCCATCCTTGGCTCCAATGTTGAAGTGCCGACGCTTGACGGCAAGGTAAGGATCAAAATCGATCCCGGAACCCAGGGAGGAAAAATACTCCGCCTGAGAGGAAAGGGACTGCCTGACGTAAACGGATACGGTAAGGGCGATCTGCTCGTTAACGTCAACGTATGGGTGCCTAAAAACCTGACCAGGGAGGAACAGAAAATGATCGAACAGTACCGTAGCTCGCAGACATTCATCCCAAAGCCTGACGCAGATGACAAAGGCTTCTTTGACAGGGTGAAGAACTACTTTTCCTGAGACAAAACTTATATATAAGAAGGTTGATATGCAATGCAAAACGCGTATCAACCTTTTTTTATATATTTGAACTTCGGGGACTAACATTTTACGGAGGAAAGAACCATGCCATTGTTTGAAGCACTGAATGTGACCAAGCGCTTTGCAACCCAGACGGCACTTGACGGGGTAAGCATAAGCGTACCGGAGCAGAGCATCTACGGACTTCTCGGTCCTAACGGAGCCGGTAAGACAACGCTTATCCGGATTATCAACCAGATCACCGCACCTGACAGCGGAACGGTGATGCTTAACGGCCGGCCTATCAGACCTGAAGACATTTATAAGATTGGCTATCTCCCTGAAGAGAGGGGCCTCTACAAAAAAATGAAGGTGGGTGAACAGGCTTTATACCTTGCTCAGCTCAAAGGACTGAGCAGGACTGAGGCTATGAGGCGCCTTAAGTACTGGTTCAAAAAGCTTGAAATAACCGACTGGTGGGGGAAGAAGGTGGAGGAGCTCTCAAAGGGAATGCAGCAAAAGGTGCAATTTGCAACCACCGTGTTACACGAGCCTCAGCTCCTGATATTCGATGAACCCTTTACAGGGTTTGACCCTATTAATGTCAAACTGATCAAGGATGAGATACTTTTTCTGCGCGAGAAAGGAGCCACAATAATCTTCGCAACACATAACATGGGTTCTGTAGAAGAACTGTGCGACAACATAACACTCATCAATAAGGCAAAAACTATCCTTGAAGGCAGAGTGGATACTATCAGACAGGAATGGGCAGGTAATGAATTTGACATCGTCTTTGACGGAGAGGTCACTCCTTCCGGAAATGCACACTTCTCAGTTATCAGATCTCAATTTGAAAAAGGCAGGAGCACTGTCCGGATCAAAGCTGCCGACACTCACGACACAAATGAGATCATCAGGTCGATGACAGCAGCAGGGACGGTTATTGCCTTTAACCCCGCCCTGCCATCAATGAATGATATATTTATAAGGGTTGTCGAAACAAAAAACAGTGAAGCTGCAAAGAACTGAGCCATGAACAAGACATCTTTAATAATCCAGAGGGAATATGTAACCAGGGTACGTAAAAAGTCATTTATCATTATGACACTGCTAACACCCTTTTTGATCGCCCTCATATTTGTAGTTCCTGCCCTTGTAATGTCAAACGAGGATAAGGACTTCAAGAAAATTGCCGTGATTGAAGACGGGAGCGACCTCTTTAAGGGGGTCATACCTGACACCAAAGATGCTGAGTTTGAATATCTCACAAACACCAGCCTGAGCGATATAAAAACTACTTTCAGCGAGAAGGGCTACTATGGGGTATTATATATCTCAGATCTGGTTGCCAACGTACCCAACGCCGTACAACTGATATCGAAGAAACAGCCTCCCATAGGGCTCCTTGATCATATCTCCAATTCTCTTGAAAAGGAGATTGAGAGACAGAAGCTTCTGGGATATAATATCGCGAACCTCGACGAGATACTCAAAAGCATAAATTCAAACGTCGAAGTTCAGACCATCAAGATTGATGAAGCAGGAGAATCAAAGCAGACAAGCACAGGAATTGCCATGGGACTTGCATATATAAGCGGTTTCCTTATGTATATGCTTGTCTTTATGTTCGGATCCCAGGTGATGCGAGGGGTGATTGAAGAGAAGACCAGCCGTATAGTGGAGGTGATTATCTCATCAGTGAAGCCTGTTCAGCTTATGCTCGGAAAGATCATCGGCATAGCGCTGGTAGGACTCACGCAATTTGCCATCTGGATCCTGCTGACACTTGCCATCGTTACAGTTGTACAGTCGAAAATACTTCCGGAAAAAACAATGGAGCAGGTGCAGCAGCTCCCGCAAAGCTTAGGTCAGGCTGAACCTACAGCTGCCGGCGCCGAAGCAGGCACGGCAGTCACATCGCAGATGACACAGATTCAATCACTCTTCGCCAGCGCAATGAACCAGCGCTGGGGTCTTATTATTTTCGCCTTTGTATTCTATTTTATTACGGGTTATCTGCTTTATGCCTCACTCTTTGCAGCTATCGGATCAGCAGTAGATAATGAGACGGAGACCCAGCAGTTCATGCTGCCGGTCACCATACCTATAATTCTTGGCCTGATCGTAGCTATGGGTACAATGCAGAATCCCGAAAGCTCAATCTCATTCTGGTTTTCGATCATTCCGCTTACTTCGCCAATAGTGATGGTAGCGCGAATACCGTTTGATGTCCCCGCATGGGAGATTGCCCTTTCAATGTCGCTGATGCTCGTGACAATAGTTGTCTGCATCTGGATGGCTGCAAAGATATACCGTACCGGAATTCTCATGTATGGCAAGAAAACATCCTACAAGGAAATCTGGAAGTGGCTGACTTACAAAGGATAAAACAGATCTGAAATGCCCGGTATATTAGTTATTGATGACGAAAGATCTATAAGGAACACCCTGAAGGATGTCCTTGAATATGAGAAATATGAAGTATCTCTTGCTGAGGACGGTGCCTCAGGAATAGATATGTTCACACAGGGATCGTTTGACGTTGTTCTGTGTGACATCAAGATGGCCAAGATGGACGGCATTGAGGTACTGCAAAAGCTGCAGGAGGTTTCTTCCGATGTACCGGTTATAATGATATCCGGTCATGGAAATATTGATACGGCTGTCGATTCAATAAAAAAGGGTGCCTTTGATTTCCTGGAAAAGCCGCTTGACCTGAACCGCCTTCTGATCACTATCCGTAACGCTCTCGAAAGAGGCTCACTTATCTCACAGACAAAGGTCCTTAAGAAACAGGTCAGTAAAAAGTTCGAGATTATCGGTAATTCGGCGGCCATAAGGGTTGTGAAGGAGATGATTGACAGGGTGGCTCCCACGGAGGCACGCGTGCTCATCACCGGCGCTAACGGTACAGGCAAGGAGCTTGTTGCCCACCAGATTCATGAGAAAAGCAATAGGGCCAGAGGACCTTTCGTGGAGGTCAACTGTGCAGCAATACCTTCAGAACTGATTGAGAGTGAGCTTTTTGGTCATGAAAAAGGATCATTTACCTCAGCCATCAAACAGCGCATTGGCAAATTTGAACAGGCCACCGGGGGCACTATCTTCCTTGATGAAGTGGGAGACATGAGCCTCGCCGCTCAGGCAAAGGTCCTCAGGGCTTTGCAGGAGAACAAGATCACACGGGTCGGATCAGACAAGGATATACACGTCGACGTGAGGGTCATTGCTGCAACAAATAAGAATATAAGGGATGAGATTGACCGAAACGCTTTCAGGGAAGATCTTTACCACAGACTCAGCGTCATTCTGATACATGTACCGACCCTGAACGAGAGAAGTGAAGATATCCCTGTTCTCGCTGATTATTTCAATACCCTCATATGCAACGAGTACGGTATGGGGAAGAAGAAAATCAAGCCTGATGCCATCACCGAGCTGCAGAAAATCAAATGGACGGGTAATATCAGGGAATTCAGGAATGTGCTCGAAAGGCTAATTATTCTGTGTCCGGAAGAAATAATCGGCAGGGATGTAATTACATATGCCCATCCTGTCTCAGGTTTCAACGAAATATAATGAAGAGATTATATATAGCCTTTGCATACACCCTGGTGATTATGGCAGCTCTCACTGCCAGGTGCGGAAGGCAGCAGTCACCCGGATTTCCTGTTTCATTCAACCGCGACTGGTTGTTTATCAGACAGGATTCTGCAAATATGAATAAAATCCTTCCGGGCAATTTTCCCAATCATAAATGGGAGGATGTTACGCTGCCGCACACGGCATTTATTGAACCCCTGGTTGCAGCAGATAAGCAGTGGACAGGTATATGCTGGTATAAGAAACTTTACCGGGCCCCGCACCGTGATCGTCATCACCACTCCGGACTTCTCTTCGACGGGGTCATGAATAATGCCATAATCTATCTTAACGGAGCCGAAATAGCCAGTCATTCAGGAGGCTACGTGCCATTCTATGTCGATCTGACCAATGACCTGAATTATGGCAGGGAAAATGAGATCCTGGTAAGGGTCGATAACCGGGAGAACCCATCCATACCGCCCGGCAAGCCGCTTTCGGAACTTGACTTCCTCTATTACAGCGGTATCTACCGCAATGTATCGCTTCTTGTAACTGACAAGCTGCACATCACCTCTGTTCCTGAAGCTGACACACTTCTCGGCGGAGGCGTTATTACAGGTTACCGCGAAGTCAGTGATGATGCCGCCACTGTCATCGTCTCGGTCCAGGTGCGAAATGATGACAGGATACCCAGGTCATTCTACCTGAAAAATACCCTGCTTGATGCTGCCGGCACCGAAGTATCCGGGTCGCTTTCTGAAAAAATTGAAATGGAGCCCGGACTGAGCAGGCGCCTGATATCTGAAATCAGAGTGATGCAGCCGGCTCTGTGGTCGCCTGAAAAACCTTTTCTTTACACACTCAGGACTGAACTGCAGTCTGACAAGAATGTCATTAACTGCAACGAAACAAGCATAGGAATCAGGTCCGTGAAGATAACTCCTGATAAGGGTTTGCTGCTGAACGATATTCCGATTGCTGTTACCGGTACCAACCGGCATCAGGAATACCCTTATTTAGGTTATGCACTCTCGGATAATGCATCATATCGTGACGCCTATAAAATCAAAGAGGCCGGATTCAATTTTGTGCGTTGCTCACATTACCCCCCTGCCCCGGCCTTCCTTGATGCCTGTGATGAGCTAGGCATACTTGTTATGGACGCCATTCCCGGATGGCAGTTCATGGGAGATTCACTCTTCTGTGAGCTCTCCCTTCGCGATGCGCGGCTGATGTGCCGGCGCGACCGAAATCATCCTTCAATAGTAATGTGGGAATCGTCCCTGAATGAGACACTGATGCCATACAGCTTCCTCAGCAGCCTGCATCAGACAGTGAAGAATGAACTTCCTTACGGTAATAACTACACATGCAGCTGGATGGATACAATATGCGATATCTTCATCCCTGCAAGGCAACATGCGAAAGCTCCGGACTACTGGAAGAACTACAGGAAAAATAAACCTTTACTGATCTGTGAGTACGGCGACTGGGAGTATTATGCACAGAACGCCGGATTCAGACAGACAGAATTCAGTGATCTCGAACCATCAGCTCGCAGTTCAAGACAGCTGCGCTCTGCAGGCGAGAGAGGATTGCTGCAGCAGGCTTATAATTTCCAGGAAGCCCATAACGATAACCTCAACGGGCCATGTTTCGGTGATGCAAACTGGCTGATGTTCGATTACAAACGTGGTTATGCACCGGATATAGAATCATCAGGCGTGATGGACATATTCAGGTTACCAAAATTTTCTTACTGGTTTTACCGGAGCCAGAACGAAGAAGGACCGGTATGCTTCATCGCTCATTATAACCTGCCCTCCTCCGGAAATACAGTAAGAGTATTCAGCAATGCTGACACAATGCAGCTCTTCCGGAATGACATACTAATTGCAACGCAGGAACCGGATAAAGGTATCAACTCTTCAAACCTCAGGCACCCTCCGTTTACATTCACCGTTGCTGAATACATTCCGGGAACGCTTAGAGCTGTAGGATTAAGAAATGGAGCTGAGTTTGGGTCACATTCAGTAACCACTACGGGACCGCCCGCAGCAATCCGGTTGTCAGCTGATTTCAGCAATAAACCTCTGCAGGCTGACGGCGCAGATGCCATTTTTATTTATGCCGAACTCGTAGACTCACTGGGAAATCACGTCATGACAGCAGACTCAACAATTGAATTTTCTGTCAGAGGTGATGCAAGACTGATAGGAGAAAATCCTGTAAGGGCAGAAGCAGGCATTGCAACAATACTTCTCAAAGCAGGCACTAATCCCGGTAAGGTGATGGTGAGAGCTGTAGCCGGCAAAATCTCAGTCGCTGAGTTAATGACTGAGACGAAGAAACAGGTCCTTTGAATCAGCAACCTGTAAAAGCATGTTATCTGTCAGAATCTAAAATAGATAAAAGGCTGGATAACATCTGAGCCTACCTTGTAAAGCAGCAAGGCTACTCCCAGTACAATAACGAACTTTATTACTGTCGGTGTCCTGATGAAAAGACCTCTGTATGATTCTTTTACTGTGACCGGCAGAAAATGGAGTATGTATCCGGAAGCGATGAGAACGAGTACGGGCAGATATGCCATAAGCACCATACTGTAATTCCCCGGGCTGAACGATGAGAATATCTGTGACAGCATCACACCGGCATCTTCCAGGGATCCGGCACGGAAAAAGATCCAGGCAAAACTCACAAAATTGAATGTCAGGATTATTCCAGCCACATGAGCAAGCCTGCCTCTGCTTTTTACTCCCCTGAAGATCCATTGCCAGATCTTGTTTATCACCAGTGCACTGCCGTGCATCCCGCCCCAGAGGACAAACCTGGTTGCTGCGCCATGCCATAGGCCCCCGATCAGCATCGTGATCATAAGATTGATGCCCATGCGCACAGCTCCCTTCCGGTTACCGCCGAGAGGTATATACAAATAATCTCTTAGCCACCTCGACAGTGTTATATGCCAGCGCTTCCAGAAATCACTGATGTTTGAGGCTTTGTAGGGTGAATTGAAGTTAAGCGGAAGCCTGAATCCCATAAGCATGGCAACACCGATTGCGATGTCAGTGTAACCTGAAAAATCACAGTATATCTGAAGTCCGTAACCGTATATCGCCGTGAGGTTCTCAAAACCGGAATAGAGAGCCGGAGCCTCAAATACCCTGTCAATCAAACCGGCTGCGATCAAATCTGAAATGAGCACTTTCTTTATCAGCCCCTGCAAAATCAGGAAGAGACCATGACCAAACTCATTTCGCGTGATAGAGTACTCTCCTTTCATCTGGGGGATGAACTCCGACGCCCTGACTATCGGTCCTGCAACAAGCTGAGGGAAGAAAGTGTGATAAAAGGAGTAATCAACGATGTTTGTGACGGGTGCCATCTTGCCACGATAGACATCTATACTGTAACTGAGGGCCTGGAAAGTAAAAAATGAGATACCTACCGGAAGAATAATCTCATTTATATTGAAGCTTGTGCCGAACAGATTGTTAGACAAGGCTGAAAAGATATCATACGTCTTAAATGATGTATTAAAAAAAGCATTAACAGTATCAGTTATAAATCCCGTATACTTAAAATATGAAAGAAAACCCAGCATAAGTACTATGTTCATTACCAGCCAGAACTTCTTGGATGACTTCTTTTCTGCCTTTCCTGTCATCAGGGCTGTGAACCAGGTAAGCACGGTGGTAATCAGAAGAAGAATGAGAAAAAGGCCGCCTGCCCGGTAATAAAAATAGAGACTGACGAGCAGCAGCCACGTATGACACATAGCCCTCTTTTTTCTTAGCAGGGCAAAACCTGCCATTACTACAAGGAAGAAGATCCAGAAAGCAGGGGTCGTGAAGATGAATGTCTGCTGAGGATTATATTTCAGGAACGACAAAGCTGAAGTACGGCTTTCAGTCTTTGACACTTCATCCGGCAAAAGATCACCGGTACTGGCTGATTCAGCTGACTGAGGCACGGAAATAATACTGTCTGCGGCTTCAAAAAGCGTATCTGGCAGGCTTACCTTCACGGTATGTGCTATCAGGAGGTCAGAGTAGATCCTTGAAGCAATAGTGTCTGAACCTGCGTTTGAGAGATGAGTAAGGTCTTTCGAAGCCAGAGGTGGCGTATGATTCAGCCACTTAATGATTGATCCCTTCCCTCCCATCGAATTCCATGCATCAAAGAATATCACCCCGCTGGTTGCAGCAGCCTTTTTCTGAGCATCTCTGATAGCAGGGATATTTGTATAGGTCATAATTGTGTCCTCAGTTTTCAGTGCCATATCGGTAAGGCTTACCAGCACCACCGGAACACCTCCTGACACGCTTCTGAGATACTCAATCTGCTTTACCAGCCCCTCTTCGTAATAATGATATTCACTCCTGACATTTCTGACGACATTAAGGCCAAACTGAAGGATTATCATATCAGGTTTGAGCATGGCGAAACATTCTTCAAAACCGGTTTTGTCAGTCATGACAAACTCAAGACCGGCACTACCCCTCACCGGGATATTATCAACAATCACTCCGTGATCACTCTCAAGACTGAAGGCATAGATATCCGGAGAGCTGCGGCCGGTGAATTCAATTGTCACATCGGAAAGTGACGGCAATGGTGTGGAGTATTCAAGCGGTCCGGTTCCCGTCTGCAGCATAGCGAAGTCCAGCAGCCTGCTTCCTGACCTGACGCTAACAAAAACCGTATCCGGGTTATTTCCATAAAATATACGGAGCTTATCATATTTTGACACTGCTGCATCCGCACCCGGGACAGGAGCTATCCTGACCGAGGCATATACAGGTGTTCTCAGCGTGTCTCCCGGAGCCTTGAACCGGCAGAGAGCGAGCATGGGTCCCAGCCGGTTATCAGGGAGTATTCCCTTTCTGTAATCCAGCAGGGTATATCTGACCCAGTTAGGTGAAGATTTGACAACGAAGGAGCGTGTATACATCACCGGCATGACAGGTGAAATCAGCCCGGGTCCCGTTCCGCCGCCCTCCTGTCTGAGCTGCCTGCGGAGGAGGGAGGTCATCCTGTCACCTTCAAGCTGCGAATCACCGTAAAAAAGTATCCTTACCTGCTTCCCGGCGTTGATAGAGTCTCTAATGCCGTCGCCGGGGTAGAATGCTGCCCCGACATTGTGATTTAAAGAATCCTTTGATATTGATCCGGGCAAAGTGTCATGTGTGATCGTTTCAGGAATGACAGTGTCAGTCCGGGCCTTTTCATTCCGGGACGAGTCATACCCGGCCATCTGAGGAGATGTTGTATCAGGCAAGGCCTTGCCGTGCAGCTCTGTATCCCGGAAAGTGGTATCAGGTCTGACTTTATTAAACATGGAATCTATCCTGAGCTTCCGGTCGCCGGTTACAAGGCTCAGGATATACAGCGTCAGAACGACTGAAAGCAGAAAAAGGAATATTCTGCCGGGGCGCATATCTTGTTACTGATCAGCTTTTTTTTCTGATCCTCAGCTTCTGTCCCACCTGTATCTTCGAAGCATTGGAAATATTGTTCAACATCAGGATGTCTGTTGCCGATACTCCATCAAACTTTCTGGCAATATCCCATATTGTATCACCATACCTCACAGTATAGAATTCATAGTTGGCATCTGCTGAGGCCGTAACTGCCAGGCTGGAGGGCACAGCAGCGGTCGAAACGGAGACACTGCTGTTGCCTGACATTTTCTGTTTTTCAGCAAAACTCATTGTATTGACCCTGCTGTACCTTTCAGCTTTGGCAGGATCCACATAAACAGCAAGCCTCTGTCCCACCTTTATGGTGTTGCGGTAAATGTTGTTCCAGTATCTCAGCTCAGAGAGCCCGACATTATACCATTCCGAGATAAAACCAAGGTTATCACCGTCCTTAACCACATAGACAAGTTTTGTCCTCCCGTTTACATCTGGTGTTACATATGTCGAATGCTCAGTCGCAGATGTCTGGTTGACCCTCGTAAGATACTGATCCTTCCTGTAGCCGGTGATTGTATCAGTCATGTCAATGAATTCACCCAACAGGTCGACAGGCAGGGTTATTGCATAAGGCTTGGTCTTGCCCGGAACGAGTCCGGTGCGGTACTGGGGATTAAGAGCATTGAGCTCCTGAATAGGAAGGTTGAGCACAGCAGCAATCTGCCCGAGATGAATATCATGTGAGACCATCACGGTATCAATGGCCAGCGGGAGGTCGATCTGCAGCGGAGTGATGTTATGCTCGCGGTAATAATTCATTGCATATGCTGCAGCTACAAACTGGGGTATGTAGCCGCGTGTCTCGCGGGGCAGGTGATAATAAATTTCCCAGTAATCCTTACGGTTGCCAGACCGTCTTATGGCTTTGTTTACGTTGCCCGGACCGCAGTTATAGGCAGCGATGACAAGGATCCAGTCATTATAGATTCCGTAAAGATCTTTGAGATATTTTGCAGCAGCATGAGTCGCTTTCACAGGGTCACGGCGCTCATCCACAACTGAATTGATGGTAAGTCCGCACATATGGCCCGTGCTGTACATGAACTGCCATAATCCGGTAGCCCCCATCCTGCTAACCGCATTCGGGTTCAGGGCAGATTCAATGACAGCCATATATTTAAGCTCGACAGGGAGACCGTAAGAATCAAAGATATCTTCTATCATGGGGAAATAATAATCCTGCAGCCCCAGCATTATCCTGAATTTGTCAAGCTTTTTTTCAGTATAGACGTGTATATGGTTTCTGATGATACTGTTGTACGGAAGGGTTATGACCGAATTGATTCTGCCTATACGGTCAATATAAACCGAATCCGGAAACTCAGAGATTGCAGAATCAAGCGGCAGTATTCCGGACCTGTCAACCGACATCTGTATAAACCAGTTATTAAGAAGGCTGTCGAGGTCTCGCTCAATGCGATCTGTGGAATCGTCATTTCTGATTATTATGGTATCAATTTCTCCGTGAAGCAAAAGAGGAAACAGAAGGGTAATAAGCGGCAGGATGATCTTTTTTATATTCATTTTCCAGTTGATTTTAAAATGTTCGGGTAAAAGTGAGAGTCACACCCGGAGATAAGCCGTTGGCAGAAAAGTTAATCGGGACCAGGGAAGCCTTCAGATCATCAGTGATATCATAATCAAAGAGTGCAGAATCGACATGAGCATCGATAATGGTAAACAGGTACCAGGCCACAATTCCTATGTATGAAAGGTCCCTATATCTGCGGTAGTATGCAACACCGTTCAGAAGCTGCGTTGAGACCCATGACTGCGTAGACGGGTTGTAAGTTTCCGGGTGCAGGACAGGATCGTAATCTTCGGGATTAAGAGCGTTCATGCCTGGAATTTTAAGGTAGCTGTTTGTTTCCGGAATAAGATCAGTAAAATCCTTGTAAGCATTAATATAATCACTGTAAAGAGAGCCATTAAAGTAAGCGACATAACCAAGGGCACCAAAACCAGCATAGACAATGGGCACTTTCCAGAATTTCCGGTTATAGATCTGACCCAGTCCGGGAAGAGCAGCTGCATACATGGTTGATCTTAAAGGCTCCAGTGTATATCTTTTGGGCTTTTCCGTAGTGACAGGAACGGTATCCTGTGACTGAGCCCTGCAGGTCATCACACTCGTAAAAAACAGAATAACCGCTATTTTGGCCAACAGCTTCAAAAGGCAACCGGTGTAAGTTTGCCGGCAAATATAACTAATTACATGTTAAGTTTATCGAGCAGGGCTATAATGCGTTCCATCTCATCGCTGTCAGAGAATGGTATCACTATCTTTCCCCTTCCCTTTTCGTTGATACGGAACTGCACCTCCGAAGCAAACAGTTTACTCAACTGACCGGCTAGCTCCCCGTATTCACTGTTGAGCTTCTTTCTTTTCTCTCCTCTGGAAGGGTCTTTTACAGCTTCATTCTGGAAGTGCCTTACCAGGTCCTCTGTAGCTCTTACAGACAGATCCTCCTGAATTACATGGTAAAAGATATTTATCTGTTTAGTCGGATCTTCAATATTCACAAGAGTGCGTGCATGTCCCATGGTAAGAGCCCTGTTGCGTATGCCGAGCTGTATCTCTGCCGGCAGACGCAGAAGGCGAAGGTAGTTTGCCACCGTTGAGCGTTGCTTGCCTACCCTGTCACTCAGCTGCTCCTGGGTGAGGCTGCATTCTTCTATAAGGCGTTGGTAAGTAATGGCCACCTCCATGGCATCAAGATCCTCTCTCTGGATGTTCTCAACGAGAGCCATCTCAAGCATTGCAGTGTCATCAGCGGTACGCACATATGCTGGCACATGTGTCAGACCAGCCATGCGTGCGGCCCGCAGCCGGCGTTCGCCTGCAATGAGCTGATAACGGCCATCTTCCATCTCTCTGACAGTGAGTGGCTGGACTATACCTACCTGGCGTATGGAGGATGCGAGTTCTTCAAGCGACTGGGCATCGAAACGTGTGCGTGGCTGAAAAGGGTTGCCGTCAATGGAGTTGATATCTATCTGAAGATTTGCCTCCACCTTTTTTTCAAGCACCTCTTTTTCAACACCTTCAATAAGGGCCCCCAGGCCCCTGCCCAGCGGGCTCTTTTTGGGTGTGTTCATATTACGGATAAACGGTTTTAATTTTTCTGCCTCGCCTCAACCCTCTCAAGCAGTTCACGGGCAAGATTGAGATAGTTGACCGTACCCCTTGATTCTGCATCATAGAGGATGGCCGGCTGACCATAACTTGGAGCCTCAGAAAGCTTGACATTCCGCTGAATGATGGTATTAAAAACCATCTGCTGAAAATGCCTGGTTACTTCTTCTACTACCTGGTTGGCAAGCCTGAGGCGCGAATCGTACATCGTCAGCAGAAACCCTTCTATTTCAAGTGAAGGGTTAAGATTGGTCTGTATGATCTTAATGGTATTCAGCAGCTTGCCAAGACCTTCAAGCGCAAAATACTCACACTGCACCGGGATAATGACAGAATCAGCTGCTGTTAAGGCATTGACGGTAAGTAACCCAAGTGATGGTGAACAGTCAATGAGTATGTAGTCGAAGTCAGCCGCGATACCTGCGATCGCTTTCTTAAGGGTCTTCTCTCTCTCGGGCCTTTCCAGCATCTCGATCTCAGCTCCTACAAGGTCAATATTGGAAGCAATGATTGAGAGATTGTCAATATTGCAAGGGATTACAGCTTCCCGCGTGCTGACACCGTCAATGAGGCAATCATAAATGGTCACCTTCACCTGTTTGGAATCTATTCCCACACCGGAGGTGGCGTTTGCCTGCGGATCGGCATCAACAATCAGTACCTTTTTTTCAAGCGCTGCCAGGCTTGCAGCCAGATTGATAGCTGTAGTCGTCTTTCCTACTCCTCCCTTCTGATTTGCCAGTGCAATGATCCTTGCCATATAACCCTTTTTTCCTTAATTTAATGAGTTTCAAATTTACCATTTAAGCCTATCCCGGGAAGCCGGGACAAGTTCGTAATTGTAAACATTTTCCCCGGGGTTATTAACACTTTTTAAACATCCGGAGGATAAAACGGGGCAATTATTTCCGAGTTTGGGCGGTTACAGTGATTTCAAACAGCCGGGGCCAGTACTTGCCGGTAACAAACAATCGTTTATTCGAAGCATCCCATGCAATACCGTTCAGGACATCCGTCTCAGATGAACGGTCCTCCCTCGGGAGGATATTTCCCAGTTCTACATAGCCAAGGACTTTCCCTGATACCGGATCTATGCGTGCAATGCGATCAGTCTGCCATATGTTCGCCCAGAGCTCTCCATCAATCATCTCGAGCTCATTGAGGTTGTCAACAATGCCTTTGTTATCCCATACCTCAACTGAAGAAAGAACATTAAAGTCAGGGTCAAGGAACCAGATCACATTAGTTCCGTCACTCATTACCAGTTTGTTATCCATGCTTGTGAGTCCCCATCCCTGAGTCTGGTAATATATTCTGTTTATCAGGTTCAGTGTCTTCTTCTCATAAACGAAACCCACCTTTGAAGTCCAGGTGAGCTGGTATATACGGTCACCAAGCAGCGCAACTCCCTCACCAAAGAGAGAACCGTCGAGGTTGACCTGACTGACAACTTTGCCTGTCTCCAGCTCCACCTTCCTCAGCGATGACTCCCCCTGCTGCCCGGTACCTTCATAAAAGAAACCGTTATCATATACCAGGCCCTGCGTATAGGCATGCCTGTCGTGAGGATAGCTTTTAACAACACGGTAGCGATATTCAACCGGATCAATATCAGAGAGGCGGGAAACAAACAGGTTCACTGTCTGAGCTTTTGAGCCGGGAGAGAAGGCAACGGCCCTCAGAGAAAGTCTGCCTGTCCTGCCTGAGGGAGCTATCTCTACTGAGGCCGGCAGATGGAAGAGGGTGCTGTATCTGGTACCGCCAACCCACAGCTGAACAGAGTCAATTTTCACTGACCCGATGACCTGGGTCACCGAGAAAATTATTTTGTCTGTACAGATAAAACTGGCATTGTCAGCAGGCGAGAGGACTTCAATAAGCCTCTTCGCAGGCAAGGAAGAGGCTTCAGCAGTGGTACCTTTTAAAGTTGATTTCTTCCTGTTTTCTGATGAGCCTGAACATGATATTACAGAGACAAGAACAAGCAGAAAAATAAATGAATATAAGGTATTGCTCTTCATCTGTCAGGTATTACTTTTTGCCAAATAAACTGAAGCGACGTGTCTTTATTGCTCTCATCGCCTGTTCCTCTCTTTCAGACCACGGATCGATCATATTAAGTACCTCACCCCATCCCGGGAAACCTCCGGCATTCTTATCATCAATGTAAATGTCGACATTCAGTTTGCGAGGCGTATCCTCTGCCCACTTCTCTTCCGGATAGTTCCGGTTGATTGCGTAAAACACTATGCCGTTCTCATGGCAGTATTGAACTGCATCATCCAGCTCCCTGCCTGTCCTGATCGTCCAAAGGATAAGCAAGGCTCCCCTTTTCTGCAGCTCCCTCAGGGTTATAAAGGCAAAAAGCCTCTCCTTCCCGATATCCGGATAATCATGTTCAACGATAGTGCCGTCGAAGTCTATCGCAATTTTGATGTTTGTAAGATCTCTCATAATCCAGCACAAAAATAAACAAATAATAGTTGTCCTTAATATTGTAATTTTGCAAAGCTTTTTATACAGATATGAGAAAACATATTCCAAACTTCATTACCCTGCTGAATCTTCTTTCAGGTTTTGCTGCAACTGTATTTGCTATAAAGGGTTATAATGAATACGCTGCTTTTTTAATCATTGCCGGGGGGATCTTTGATTTTTCCGACGGTCTTGCGGCTCGTTTTCTCAAATCCTATTCAGACATAGGTAAAGAGCTTGACAGCCTGGCTGATATAGTTACCTTTGGTATTGCACCGGGAGCAATTGTCCTTAATCTGCTGATTGAGAACGGTACAGGTCTGGTACCGGGTTTTATCCTGGCAGGTCTCATCCCTGCCGCTTCAGCCCTCAGACTGGCAAAATTCAATAATGACACCACTCAGACCACTTCCTTCAGAGGCCTGGCGACACCGGCAAGCGCCTTTACGGTGATTTCATTTGTAATTGCATCTGAATACAGCAGGTGTGCAATATTTGACACACTGGTGGCATCATACTGGTTTATCGGATCTCTTTCCATATTTCTTTCGGTGATGATGCTTGTCAATACCCGGATGTTTTCTCTGAAGTTCAAACATCTCAGATGGAGCGGAAATGAAGAGCGGTATATCCTTGCAGGTGTCAGCCTGATACTGTTGCTGATCCTGAAGCTTGCATCACCGCCGCTAATAATGATATCCTATATCCTGATATCACTCATTTTCAATGTCCTCAGGAGGCGGGGAACATCTCCCGCTGCTGCGTAGCTGTTCCAATTTCAATAAGTATGATCTTCTCCTTCCATTTCTTCCGTGTTTATCCTTTTGCGGTTCATTGACCTCCATGCATACCAGATGTACGCTACCACGAACGGAATTATAAATGACACATGCATCATCGTCTTCAGGGTAAACTGGCTTGAGGAGGCTTTTGCCAGGGTGAGCGAGCTCCCGGGGCTGGATGAAGAGGGATAAAATGCTGTTTCACCGTATCCTGCAATGAAGAAGAGCGCCATCACAACGGCTACGGTACCGATCCCTCCATACCAGATAGCTTTGTCCGAGTGGCGGATCGTCCCAAGCCACAACGAAACCACCACCAGCACAACACCTCCGAGGAAAAGGATGAGTATGAAGAGATTGGATATAAGATTATGCAGGTAAAGGTATTTCACCAGTGTAACCTCTCCGGTATCACTGTCCGCTCTGTATCCCTTGCCGAGAAACAGAGATGCAATAAATGCAAGGAAAAAGACCAGGAATGGTATGGCATTTCTGACCAGCGCCCTGTCAATGGAAGCGCTAAGGTCCCTATCATCAATAGTATTATAGAGATACATCAGACCAAGTACTCTGGCCAGAAAGAGTACCGCAAAGCCGAGTAAAAGGTTGACAGGATTGACAAGTGCTTCAAGACCGTGCCACCCGGTGCCCCATGTAACCCTGTTAAACAGGTCTAGAGAAAAATCCGAGCCTGTGAAGAAGGTAGCCACTGCCACGCCTATCAGGAATGGTCCCAGGCAACCGTTGATAAACAGGAATGTGTCAAAGAC
>Ga0209745_1000361_pt1 | contig 27023 bp, 17 predicted proteins | sample BarGraNGADG00312_FD_184495 | JGI IMG/M metagenome (GOLD analysis project Ga0209745, IMG submission 184495) | Arctic peat soil microbial communities from Barrow, Alaska - Barrow Graham LP Ref core NGADG0004-312 (SPAdes) (version 2) | ecosystem: Environmental > Terrestrial > Soil > Wetlands > Peat...
CCCCAGACGCTGGCATCACCAGCGGCAAGATCGTCGGGCCGGACGGCCGGGTTCAGCTTGCGGGCGCATACATCGCCTTCGACGGCTCAGCCCGCATGATCGGCGAGGGGATGTCCCCGGACGACCCCAGCCTGGCCGAGGAGCGAGAGGTGTGCTACATCGGCGGCCACTGCATGCTGATCAAGCGGGCAGTGCTGGACGCCGTCGGCCCGCTGGATGAGAGCTACGGCTTCGGCTACCACGAGGACACCGACTACTGCTATCGGGCCCGCGCCGCGGGCTTCCGGGTGATCTACACACCGGACTGCGTGGTGCACCACCAACTGTTCGGCACCCCGCTGCCGGAGCGGCAGAAAATCATCGCCGAGAACCAGCGCCTCTTCATGGATAGGTGGGCGGATAGGCTGTTCCTGTGGCGCTCCCTGCGGTCGCGGGTGCTTTTTCAGGCCGATCAGGGGGAGCTGCCGGTAGGGGCCGGATGGTACGCGGCCGAGGGGGAGTACACCTGCACGGCAAAGGAAGCCTGGTGCTACCTTCAGCCCCCGGCCGAGGGACCGGCAATCCTGGAACTGGTGGCATCGGCGTCTCACCCCGACCTGGCGGAGAGACCGCTCCACCTGGAGCTCCACGCCAACGGCATCCTGGCCGGCCACATCTTCTTCAACACCCCCTGGGAGGTGCGCCAGCACTTCTTCCCGGTGTCCGAGGCAGGGAAGGATCCCATCAAGATCGAGCTGCGGGTGGATCGGACCTGGCAGCCCGACGAGCTGTTCCAAGACGGGCGCGACCCGAGGCAGATCGGCCTGGCGGTGAGGCGCCTCTCCCTCGGCAGCGTGGACGCAGCCCGAGGGTGGGCCGCCGAGGGGGTCCCGATGGAGGCATCGCTCCAGAGGCTCAGGGAGCACCTCGCATTCCTGCAGACGGCCATCGCCGAGAAAGATGCCTTCTACACCCGGGAGTTGGAGGGCAAGGAGCGGTTGATCGCCCGACTCCAGGGCAACCTGGAGCGGTACCACGCCACTCCGCCTTTCCGCGCATACTTCGCGGCTAAGAGGCTGTTAGGAAGAGAGTAGGCAAAGCCACCCATGCCCCTCCCGTTTGTGTCGGTAGTAGTACTCAACTATAATGGCCTCCGCTTCCTGGACGGCTGCCTCGGCTCTCTCACCCGACTGGACTACCCGAGGGACCGGTACGAGGTGGTGGTGGTCGACAACGTCTCCAGCGACGGGTCGGCCAGAATCGTCGAGGAGCGCTTCCCGGGCTTCCACATCGTCAGGAACGACCGCAATCTGGGATTCGCCGGCGGCAACAACGTTGCTATGCGGGCATCCCAAGCCGATTACGTGGCGCTCCTGAACAACGATACCGCCGTTGACGAGGCGTGGCTTTCGAAGCTGGTGGAGGCGGCGGAGGCCGACCCACTGGTGGGGGCCTGCTGCTCCAAGCTGCTCTTCATGCACGACCGTGTCAGGGTAGAGCTGAAGAGCGAGCCCTTCAGGCCACGAGACCTCGGCTCTACAGATCAGCGGGGGTTGGGTATCCAGATCCTGGAGGCGCGGGTCGAGCAATCCGGGGTATCCAGGCCGGTGGAGTACCTGGATGGCTGCTACGGCCAGGAACCGTCCCCCAATGGGCCGTTCCGTTGGTCCGCGGGCAGGGCGATCCTGGGGATTCGACTGGCCAGCCAGGGCGGTGAAGCCACGCTGCAACTGGTTATCGCGGCCCCGAGGCGGGATGGCGTTCCGGTCCGGTTCACTCTCTCGGCCGGCGACGGGGATCTGGGCGAGTGGGAGGTTGGCGTACGGCCGGCGAGCATCGATATCCCGCTGCCGGCCGACCTCATCGAAAGCGCCGGCCCGGTCATTCAGAACGCCGGCAACCTGCTTCTGCGAGAGGGCTCCGGCCGTGATCGGGGCACGGTGGTCCGGGGCACCGAGGTGTACCAGGAGGACGATCTGGGGCAGTACGACTGCCGTGAGGAGGTCTTCGCGGGGTGCGGCGCCGCCCTCCTGCTCCGGAAACGGATGCTGGATGAGGTGGGGCTCTTCGACGAGGACTTCTTCATGTATTACGAGGACATGGACCTGTCTTGGCGGGCGCGCCGGCAGGGATGGAAGGTCCTCTACGTTCCCGAGGCGGTGGTGCGACACGTCCACGCCGCAAGCAGCGTCGAATGGTCGCCGCTGTTCATCTACCACGTGGAGCGCAACCGTCTGCTGATGCTGGCCAAGAACGCGCCTGCAACCCTGGCGGTCAGCGAGCATCTTCGCTACGCTACGTCAATCATACTGGACCTCGGTCGGTTCGCCCGAGCGATGCTGCTGCGCAGCCCCGATCTAGCCGCGCTCACGAGCCGGGTCCGGATCCAGCTTCGGGTGGCGGGCTGGCTCATATCCCACCTTCCGGGGACGATTGGCAAGAGACGCCGGCTCGCGGCCCGGGAGAAGGTTCCCGCATCGAAGCTGTTGGATTGGATGGTGGCCGGGTGAAGGTAGGCATATACAACCGCTGGCTCCATACGATGGGTGGAGGCGAGCGCTACACGGTCATCGCCGCCCAGGCGCTGGCTGCCGAGAACCAGGTGGAGCTGATCACACATCGCCCCACCTCCCTCCAGACGCTCGAGTCCAAGCTGCACGTGGACCTCAAGGGGATCACGGTGCGCTGCATTCCGGACCTCCCCTTCCACCGGCTTGGCGACTACACGGAGGAGTACGACCTCTTCATAAACGCCTCCTTCATGAGTTTCGTGCCCTCCAGGGCTAAGAAGAGCATTCTATTCGTGTACTTCCCCTTCCCCGTTGACAAGACGGCCTTCGGCCTCCTCAAGCGTCGGGTGGGGCTGTGGCTCCGCCACGAACTGATTGTCCCGGAGTACGGCGAGGGCTTCTACGGGCTGCAGCAGGTGGGCGGGGGATGGTACCGCTGGACCGCGGAGAAGGCGTTGGTTCACCTGCCGGTGGTCCGGAAAGGCACGCCGATGCGGGTGCGGCTGATGGTGGGCAGCTTCAGGCCGGGCGGCTCTGATCCCATTCCGGTGCGGGTCTCCAGCCGTGGCAAGCTGCTGGCCGAGACTGCCCTATCTCCCACCGGCGGGAACTACCTACCCCTGGAGATCACCATCCCGGCAGAGGCCACCATGGAGGAGAAGGCCACCCTGGCCATCGAGACCGAGACCTTCAACCCCCAGGGCGGGCCGGGCTTCGAGGACGACTTCCGGGATCTGGGGGTTGCCGTCGCCAAAGTCAAGGTGATGGGAGCCCGACACCAGATCTACGATCTGCTCTTCGAGCGGCTGGTCAAGGAGGCGGGACTCCGGCTGGCCGGGATCCCGGACAACCTCTCTCTGCGTTACGTCGACAGCTACGACCTGATCACCCCCATCTCCGAGTACGTCCAGAAGTGGCTCAACATCTACTGGGGCAAGCGCGGAGAGATCCTCTATCCCCCCGTGGACGTGGATGTTTACGATCCCACGAGGCCAAAGCGGAACGTGATCCTAAACGTGGGTCGCTTCTTCAGCGGATCCCACAACAAGAAACATGTGGTGATGATCGAGGCATTCAAGCGGCTCTTCGACAAAGGGCTGCGGGGCTGGGAGCTGCACATGGTGGGAGGCGTGGCCCCTGGGAAGATCCACGCCGAGTATCTGGCCGGGGTGCGGAAGAAGGCGGAGGGGTACCCTATCTCCATTCACGCCGATGCCCCCTTCTCCGAGTTGAAGGAGCTGTACGAGGAGGCGTCCATCTACTGGCACGCCAGCGGCTTCGGGGAGAACGAGAACCGCAACCCGATCCGCTTCGAGCACTTCGGCATCACGACCGTGGAGGGCATGGCCGCGGGATGCGTTCCGGTCGTCATCGCCAAAGCGGGCCAACTGGAGATCGTCGAGCAGGGCAAGAGCGGCTTCCTCTGGAACAGCATGGAGGAATTGGAGAAGTACACCCTGGAAGTCGCCACCGATCCCGTACTTAGAGCCAAATTGCAGCAGGGCGCAATAGCCCGTTCGCGCACCTTCGACCAGGACAGCTTCAAGCGAAGGTTGCTAGAACTGATTGCGAGAATATGAAATATGTCTAAGATGACCCCCGCCGAGGCCAGGGAGTTCCTGACCGGCTTCGATCATTGCTCCTATGCCGAGGCAGTGGACTACCTGAACGTTGCGCTGGACCGAATGCTGATCACCTTGGACATGATCCCGGAGCTGGGGGAGGGAGCCAGGGTGCTGGAGCTGGGGGCTACACCCTACTTCATGACCGCCCTGATGATGGAACGCTTCCCATATCAGCTGGAACTGGCCAACGAGCCCGACCGGCTGAAGCTGGATGGCGGCCGCGTTCGGCTGATCAACAGGAAGCTGGGCATCGATAGATCCTTTGACTACAAGGCATTTAACATCGAGACCGACCGCTTCCCCTACGACGATGCAAGCCTCGATGCCGTCATTTACTGCGAGATGATCGAGCATCTGATGCACGATCCGACGCACTCCCTGTATGAGATCCACCGGGTGCTGAAGCCGGGCGGCTACCTGCTGCTCAGCACACCCAACCCATTCCGTTACACCAACTACATTCGCTTCATGAGGGCGAAGAACATCTACCCGCCCTTCTCCGGCTGGGGGCCATACGCCCGCCACAACCGGGAGTTCAGCACCCAGGAGCTGCGACTGCTGCTGGCGCAGTGCAACTTCGAGATGGAGACGCTATTCACCGCTTACGACCCTGCCTACGACCACCCCAGCCGGTTTCGAGCGGGGGAAACGATCAAGTGGCTGTTCGACCACGGCATGTTCAAGGAGAACATGGACGTGATCCACCTACGGGCCCAGGCGAAGGGCAAAGCGATCTATCGCTACCCGCCAGAGCTCTACCTGGATGTCCACGTCTACCAGCGGATCGTGAACGACAATATCGAGATGGGCGTGAACGACGAGGCGCAGCTGGGCCCTGGCTTCTACAAGCTGGAATGTTTCCCACCCCACGTTCGCTGGACCGGCCCCGCCGCCCACGCCCAACTGCTGTTTCAGGGCCAGCAGACCCTTGGTCTCCGCTTCTACTCTGGTCCCAAGGAATTGGGCCGGGACGTGGATGGAACGATCAAGATCGGCCCCGAGTCCCACCGATTTAGCGTGGCATCCGGAGAGTGGGTGGATCTCCGATTCCCGACACCTGCCGTCGAGAACGGCCCTTTGCAGCTGATTCTTGAGCTGGACAAGCCATGGATCCCCTGCAAGGTAGTGAATTGGAGCGCCGACACTCGCGACCTGGGGGTCGCGGTCCAACGCATCTGGCTGGAGTAATCACATTTGGCCATCCTCGAGAGCCCGGTACGACCGGACGAGCTGAAAGAGAAATCCGGCGCTCCCGCGCGGTCCGACCGCTCCATCGGGTGGCTGTTGCTTGTCTTCTTCATGGCCCTCTATCTGATCACCGGCGGCGGCCACGGCTACAGTCCGGACGGCGAGTTCGCCTGGAGGCTTGCCCGCAGCCTCACAATGGACCCGAAGCACGAGTACCTGCAAACTCAGCGACAGGGATTGGACCAGTGGGGGATCATGGTCCCCATTCTGGCCCAACCGCTGACCCTGATAGGGGAGTCGCTAGCCCCCCTCATGCCCCAGAAGGACTACGCCACCGTGGACGGCCGCAGCTACGTCCTCGGCGAATTCAGGGGCAAGGGCACCCACTCGGATGAGCCGACGGTGGGAGCCAAGGACACCGGCGCCGAGGAGAGCTACGTACGGACTGACCTCAATAACGGCCCTGCCACCAAGCTGACCGTCATCTCCTTCCTGGCCAATTCGAAGGACATTCCTCAGGGCACCACCGTGGCTGAGCTGACCCTGGTGGACAGCGATGGCAACCGAATGGTGATTCCGTTCCGGGCGGGCATCGAGACGGCGGAGTGGAAACAGGGAAAGGGAGCCGAGCCTGCTCAGCATGAGATGGCCAGGGTGGCGTCGATCTGGGACGGAAACACCAGTGGCCGCAACTACTACGCGGAGTTTCCCCTTGGCGGCACCAGAACCATCAAGGAGTTCAGCCTACAGTACGCGATGCCGATCGGACACCTCTACATACGGTCCATGGGGCTGGTGAACGACAATACCGGTAGCTTCGAGAAGATACCGGACGATCATCGGTTCTGGTCCGAAAGAGAGAACGATGACCTCTTCGCCCGTCTCTTCTTCTCGCCCTACAACGCCATAGTCACCGCCATCGGCTGCGTTCTGCTCTTCGCCCTGGCGCGCCTGCTGGGTTACAGCCAGGCGGTATCCATTATCGCGACGCTGATTTACGGGTTGGCCACCCTGGCCTGGCCCTACTCCAAGTACGACTTCTCAGAACCTACTCTGGTGATGTTCGTCCTGACCTCCATCTACCTGATCTTCAGGTGGGCCCAGGATAGACGCGGGTGGTTCCTTCTCCTGGCGGGATTGTCCGCTCTCTGTGCCGCCGCCACCAAGTACTTTGCGGGCGTGCTGGTGCCGTTCCTCCTGATGGAGATCGCCTTGCTCTACTGGCAGAGTCGTCCGAGCAGCAATCGGCTATTCGGGCTGGTAAAGCCGCTGCTGCTCTTCTGCGTCCCCTTCATCGTGGTGGCCGTGCCCGCTCTGTTCTACTTTGGGATGCGCTTTGGCTACTCACCCTCCATACTGGAGGCGTGGGCCGGGGTGCAGCGCGGGTGGCTGCCGCTGCCGATGGAAATCGGGCTTCGAGGCTTGTTACTTAGTCCGGGCAAGAGCTTCTTCCTCTACTCGCCCCCGACTGTGCTGGCTGTACTGTCGGTCTTCCCCTTCGTTCGGCGGCATGGCTTGAAGTCCATCGGGTTGATTGCCATCGTCCTGATCTACTTCCTCATCTATAGCAAGAAGCCGGCGTGGCACGCTGGGGCAGGATGGGGTCCCAGATACCAGGTGATCGTCATCCCCATCGTGATCCTGATGATCGCGCCTCTGATCCAGAAGGCCGTCGAGGAGCGGCACCGACTGGCCAGGTACGCCCTGATCGCCACCTTCGTCCTCGGCGTCGGCATGCAGCTACTGGCGGTGTCCAAGAGCTTCGACAACTACCTCGGGATATTCCGTGAGAAGGTCGTTTCTCAGCTTCCCGACAAGGGCGCCCAATACGGCGGTGCCGACTATTACCCCTACGCCGAGGGGCTGGACGATCACAACTCCGTCACGGCCACCATCTGGGCGTGGCCGTTCAGCCCAATCCTGGCCCACACGTGGCTTCTCACCGCCGACTTTCTGGCCATCGGCCCCTCCTTCCTCCAGCCAGTAAAAGAGATGGTGCTGGATACCCCTCCCTGGAGACTGTGGGGCATCAACGCCACCCTGGAGCATCCGGAGTATGGGCTGGGACTCGATTTCTGGTCCATGAAGCTGCGGACCGACTTCCCATCATACGTGGGTTTCCAGGTGGGGGTCTTCCTGATGTTGCTCCTGTTCGAGGTGGCGCTGATCGTGAGCGGTACCCGCCTGGCGTCCGCGGCCTTCGGAGGCAGCGGCCTCGCGGGCAGGCCAGCCCGCACCTGGATCGCCGTCTCCATCCTGGCCCTGCTGTTGTTCGATGTCATCCACTTCCTTCTCTAGCCTGAGCTACGCCCGAAAGAGCCTTCTCTACGTCGGCTCCAGATCCACCCGAGGGAAAGATGTGGTCGCGCTCCTGCTGTTGGGGGTGATGGCCATACTCTTCCCGTGGCAGCTATCGCTCCTGGGCTACCTGCCCAACTCCATAGACTTCATCCTTCAGTACTACCCGAACCTGGCATTCCTGGCCCACAGCCTGCAGGCCGGGGAACTCCCCCTCTGGAACCCCTACAGCTTTGCGGGGACACCCTATCTGGCCGACCCCCAATCCGGCGTCCTCTACCTGCCCAACTGGCCGTTCCTGCTACTGCTGAACACCGCGGACGCGGCCAGGGCCATTATCCTGTTCCACTACGCCCTTGCCACCATCGCAACCTACCTCTACCTCAGGACGATCCGCCTATCGCCGGGTCCCGCCTTCGTAGGGGCCATGGTGTTCGGGCTGAGCCAGTACACCATCATCAAGGCTGCCGGCATCCCGCTGCTGATCAACCTCGCCTGGATCCCGGTGGCCGTCCTGCTGGTGGAGCGTAGCCTCCAACGGAACAGCAGTTGGTACGCGCTCGGGGCAGCAGCCGCCCTCACGATGCAGCTCTTCAACGGGTGGCTGCACGGACTGTACATCACCGCCTTCGCGCTGCTGGCCACCTATCTGTGGCACGCCGTCACCCGCTCGCTGGCCGAGCGAAGCTGGCGGCCCGCACTGAAGTGCACGGGGTTGATGGCCCTTGCCGCGTCGGTGTGGGCCGCTCTCGGTGCCATGCTTCTGCTCCCCGCCGTGGAGTACATGTCCCTATCCAACTACCTGATGGGCCGAGGGCTGGAGCAGGCAGGGGGCTCCGGAAACGTCACCGTGTTGGCACTCTTCGGCGTTGGGGGCACCGAGGGTCACGATGCCTATATCGGCGGCGCGGCCACCTTCCTGATGCTCCTGGGTGCGCTCTTCGGCCAAGACAGAGGGCGTAGGTGGCTCTATCTAGCGCTCGGGGGGTTCGCGCTCCTGACATCCTTCGGCACCAAGGCGCCCCTGTATGGCATCCTCTACCAATGGGTGCCGGGCTTCCAGACCTTCCACACCCCCGGCCGATTCATGGTGCTCTACCTGCTCTCCTCCTCGGCGCTGGCCGCCATGGGAACAGACATTTTGCTGAAGGGGGTGACCCGCCGCCAACTGCTGGCAGTTACCGGCACGGCGATCCTGTTGCTGGCTCCCCTCTACTACACCATGTCCCGCATGTACGGCCCCGATACCTTCGGTGAGCTGGTGGGCAACCTTCTTCAGCAGAGCGATGGACCGTTCCTGTGGTTCGGGCTCGCCCGCCACATTTCTCTCTTCGGGGTTGCCACCATCGTGGTGGTAGCAGCCTTGGTTCTTTTCCGAGTACCGACGAGGCTCGGCTACTGTGCGGTGGTGACCCTACTGGCAGCGGATCTCTTCCTCGCGCTGCCGTTGGGGGGAATGTACTTCTCAAAAGCTGCCGATATTCTCCAACCGTCGACGCTGGCCGACCGATTGAATGCCTATGCTGGGAACCAAGGGCAGTTCCGTGTACTGGGATACGCGAGGAACGGTGAGAACCACTTCCTCTCCGACTTTCCCAAGAACCTTGTCCCGGACTTGACCCCGCCCAACCTGGGTATGGTTGATCGACTGGAGGACGTGCAGGGCTACAACCCGCTGCAGCTTCGACGCTATGCCGAGTACATAGCTGCCATCAACGGGGGACCGGACGACTACCACTGGTCCCTCGTGTACAACCTCCAGTCCAAGCTGCTGGACCTGTTGAACGTCCGCTACGTGATGCTTCGAGGTGACGATGCCAGGACGAGAAACGTGACCATCGCGACCAACCTCAATCTCCAGGTCGATGGGCAATCAATCACGGTTCGCCCGAAGTCGATACTGGCCTCCGGGCTTCAGGTCTACTCCTATCTGGGTAACTCAGTCGCTGTACCCGATGGACGTACCGTGGCCAGGCTGCGAGTGGTGGACGCGGATGGACACGTTTGGAGCTCCGACCTGCGAGCCGGGATCGACACCGCCGAGTGGGCTTATGATCGGCCCGACCTGCAGGGGCAGTTGAAGCACCAGAGGGCTCGGGTGGCCATGACCTGGAACGTACCCTATCCCGTGCACACCTACGTGACCGACCTGACATTCCCGACGCCGATGCAGGTGGTGGAGGTGACACTGGAGAGGGTGGAGCCGGGGCTGTTCGTGACGGTCCCCGAGGTCACGGCGCTGCCGGTGAACTCCACTCCTCGCTACCAACTGATTGGGGATGCGAGAGGAACCGAGGTATTCCGAAACAACCTGGCCCTTCCGAGGGCGCTGATGGTGCCCCGGGCGGAAGTGGTCCAGCAGCCGGAAGATGCCCTGGAGCGAATCCAGAGAGACGGTTTCGATCCCAGGCAACTGGTAGTGCTGGAGGGGCCAGGTTTCCCAAAGGAGCAGGGATCGGATCTGGAAAGCGGTGATGTGATCTCGACCTCCAGCAGCGATAACGCTGTGAGGCTGCAGCTGCGCGTCTCCTCGTATGGATTCCTCCTGCTGAATGAGCTATCATACCCCGGCTGGAACGCCTACTTGGACGGCCAACGAACCAGGGTGTGGCGGGCCAACTACCTCTTCAGGGCGATCGAAGTCCCTCCTGGAGAGCACGAGGTAGAGTTCCGGTTTGAACCCGACTCGCTGAAGCTAGGCCTTGCCCTCTCTCTGCCTACCCTGGCCCTCCTCCTGGCGGCCGCCGTGTTCCATTTCAAGACCCGACAGCATCGGAAGGAGAACACCACGCAATGATAGACAAAGAGTTGCTGGATATCCTGGCATGCCCGGCATGCAAATCGACCGTGAGACAAGAGGGTGAATGGATTGTCTGCTCCTCCAGCGACGACTGTGGCAAGAGGTACCCGATCAAGGATGGGATACCGATCATGCTGATCGACGAAGCCGTGGACCCTCACGCCACCAGGACAAGCCCTGAGCCAATGGGATGACATTAAAGGAATCCCGCATATGAACAGCATCGGCGGAGCGCAGAACCTGCTCGTGAAGTTTCGCAGACACAGGGCGGTGCTGCACCCTCGCACCTTGAGCTTCCTCTTCCACTGGTTGCGCAGGAGCCCCGTCGTGCCCTACGCCCCGCTGAAACTTCACCTGGAGCCTACCAGCAACTGCAACCTGCGCTGCGTGATGTGCCCCCAGAGCACGGGCGCCCTCAAAGGCAATGGTTACATGGACATGGACCTCTATCGCAAGATCATCGACGAGGCTAGAGAGTTCGTCCTGGAGATAAACCTGTTCTTCCGAGGCGAGCCGCTGCTCCACCCTCACATCGTCGATATGGTGAGGATCGCCCGAGACGCCGGTATTGCGGTACACGTTAACACCAACGCTACCCTACTGAGGGGAGAGATTGTCGGGGGGCTGCTGGACGCTGGGCTGGACAAGCTGACCATCAGCTTCGACGCCGGCGAGAGGGAGCAGTACGAGCAGATGCGCCGTGGGGCAAAGTATGAGAAGACGCTGGAGAACGTCATGACCTTTCTGAAGGCCAAGGCGGCCCGCGGCGCATCTAAACCCTACACAACTATTCAGGTAATCCGTTTCTTCGATCCGTCCCAGCCCAGACCCACCGTGCCCGAGCCGTTCGTCCACCTCTTCGACGGGCTGCCCGTGGACGAGTTCGACCCGTTGTGGGCTCATGGTTGGGCTGGCACGATGAAAGAGACCGCGGACTTCAAGGCCGCGCCCTACGGCCACAACTACTTCCCCTGCAACTGGCTGTGGAAGTCGCTGGCGATCTGTTGGGATGGGAAGGTGGCCACCTGCTGCGGCGATTTCGGCCCGGAGGACGTCTTCGGCGACCTGAACAGCGACACCCTGCGAGGGATCTGGAACGGGCCGCAGATGGTGAGGATCCGCACCCTGCAGCGAGAGGGCAAGCTGGGCCAACTGCCGCTGTGCCAGGGATGCGACTCCCCCTGGCAGCCCGACGGCCCGCGCTGGAAGCTGTTCAGTGCGGCCTCCAAACTGATTGGGGCGACCTATAGGGGCAGACGGACGAAGTGAGAGCACTCCTGGTTTCTAACCTCTTTCCACCCGACATTGGGGGACCGGCCACTTACGTCTCCAGACTAGCGGACGACCTCTACCGCCGGGGCCACGCCGTCCAACTGGTGGTATGCACCGAGGACCCATCCGCCGGCGAGAAGTACCCCTTCCCGGTCCACCGGGTCTCCCGCAAGATCTTCATGCCCCTCAGACTGCTGATGGTGCTGTGGTGGGTGCTGTGGTACTCCAGGAACGTGGACGTGGTGTACGTAAACGGGCTGGAGCTGCCCGGCGTCCTCGGCTCCAAATTGATGCGAAAACCGGCCGCCCTCAAGGTGGTGGGCGATTTCGCCTGGGAGTATGCGGTCCGCCACAGTTGGACGAACGAGGGCATAGACGAGTTCCAGACGAAGCGCTTCAGCCGCAAGGTGGAATTGGTGCGCAGGATAGAGCACTGGTACGCCCAGAACGTCGCCCGAGTGATCACCCCTAGCTTCTACCTCAAGGGCATCGTCACCGGTTGGGGAGTCCCGCCGCAGCGAGTCAGCGTGGTGTACAACGCCCTGGTCAAGCGGTTCGACGGCAGCATCTCGCGGGAAGAGGCGTGCAAGTCAGTTGGGCTCAGCGGGACGCTGGTGCTGACAGTGGCTCGGCTCTACAAATGGAAGAACATCGACGTGCTGATCAGCCTGGTGCCAGACCTTCCGCCGGAGAGCAAGCTGGTGATCGTGGGCGGCGGCCCGGAGGAGGCCCACCTGAAAGGGCTGGCCGCTGAACTGGGAGTTGCCGATCGGGTCGTCTTCGTGGGGAGTGTGCCCCAGGCACAGGTGGCCCTTTACCTGCGAGCAGCCGACGTCTTCGTGCTGAATACCCGCTACGAAGGGCTCTCCCACACCATTTTGGAGTGCATGGACACCGGACTGCCGGTGGTGGCCACGGCCGTGGGGGGCAACATGGAGCTCATTGAGGACGGCTTCAACGGCTTCCTGGTGCAGGTGGACGACCGCAAGCAGATCATCTCCGCGGTCAGGAAGGTGCTGTACGACCAGAACGTCCGCGAGAGCTTCATCGTCCGGTCGAAAGAGAAGGTGAAGGACGCCTCCTGGGACAAGTTGGTGGATACAACGGTGGGCATCCTGGAGCAGGTTGCTCGGGGCGCCGCGGAATGACCGGTTCCAGCGGATTGAAGGTGATCTCCATCGGGCTGGACCTCACCATTGCCCTGGAGGACCACGCCAAAGGCAGCAGGGGCGACGCTCACCGGCGGCAGGCTGAGTACGCGGAGCTTTCGGCGGGCTATACCGCCATTGTCAAGACCCCTCGCTCGCAGCAATACCGCCCCTATTACTGGGGCAAAGGCCACGCGGTGCTTCCCACCCTGTCGGCCTCCCCGCTGCAGTTCCCGCCAGATGCTTACCGGCTGGCGACGGAGGTCTACCGGAAGCAAGGGGCCGACCTGGTCGTTGCCCAGGACCCATTCTCCACTGGACTGGCCGGCTACTGGCTGAAGAGGCGATTGGGGATCCCCCTCTGCATCCAGGTGCACAACGACATGATCGGATGCAAGTGGTGGATGAGGGAATCCCGGGCCAACCGGTTGATGGAGCCGCTGGGAGCCTGGCTCATTCGAAGGGCGGACACGGTGCAGGTAGTCAGCCACACCATCCGCGATCGGCTCACCGCCCGTGGCATGGTGGCCGAGAGGGCGTGGAACATTATGACCGGTGCCGGCATCGACGCAAGACAGTTCGAAAACGCGGACGGCTCTGCCCTGAGGGCCCAACTGCTGGGTGATCGCTACCGTCACATCGCCCTGTTCATGGGCAGGCTGGTGAAGCAGAAGGATCTGCCGACTCTGATGCGTGCGGCATCTATCGTCGCTCAGAAGAGCCCGGACACCCTCTTTCTGCTGGTGGGCGATGGAGATGAGCGCGCTTATCTGGAGAGGCTGGTGCCGGCCCTGGGGCTAGAGACCAACCTCAGGCTTCCCAACGGGGTAGGCCCGGAGGAGGCACCATCCTATTTTGCCGCCTGCGACCTCTTCGTGATGTCCTCGGTGTACGAGGGAAAGGCTCGGGCCCTGGTGGAGGCGGCCTGCGCCGGGAAGCCGATCGTCTCGACCGCCGTGAGCGGAGCGGACGAAGTGGTTGACGAGGGAGAAACCGGCCACATCGTTCCACTGCGCGATCCCTCGGCGCTGGCAGACCGCATCCTCCGCTTACTCGCCGATCCCGAAAAGGCGGCGGGGATGGGACTACGCGGCCGGGCGCTCGCCAGGGAACGGTACGACCGACAGCGCAACCTGGCGGAGATGGTGCGAATGTGGGAAGCTACGGCGGGGACCGCTGATCGCTGACCGCTGATAGCTAACTGCTTACGTGAGGTGAATTGTGACTTCTGAGAACGGCCGCAAGGATAGGGCATTGAACTTCGGGATAGTCGGCTGCGGCCGCATCGCCTCCCGCCACGCCGATGCCCTCTGGGCAAGAGGTGACACGAGGCTGGTGGCGGTGTGCGACGCCAGCGAGCAGCGAGCGTCCAAGATGGCCTCCCAGTTCGGCTGTGAGACCTACTCCGACCTGGACCAGATGTTGGCCCGGCCCGATCTGGACGTGGTCTGCGTCTGCACTCCCAGTGGACTCCACGCCGCCCAGGGGATCCAGGCCGCGCGGGCGGGGAAGCACGTAATCGTTGAGAAGCCGATGGCCCTCACCCTGGAGGACGCCGACGCACTCCAGGCAGCCTGCCGGGAGTCGGGTGTAAAGCTGACGGTAGTGCTGCAGAACCGCTACAATACGGCGATGAGGCGGCTGAGAGAGGCTGCGGAAGCGGGCAAGTTGGGCAAACTACTGCTCTCCACGGTAACAGTCCGCTGGTACCGTCCCCAGGAATACTACTCCGGAGACAACTGGCACGGCACCTGGGCCATGGATGGTGGTGCCCTGATGAACCAGGCGATCCACCACCTTGACGCCCTGCAGTGGATGATGGGCGAGGTGGATAGCGTCTTCGCCTACACCGCGACCCTGGCCCACAACATGGAGGCCGAGGACACGGGGGTAGGGGTGGTCCGATTCCGGAACGGAACCCTGGGCTCGATCGAAGGCTCCACAATAACCTACCCGGCCAATATCGAGGGCTCCCTGGCGGTATTCAGCGAGAGGGGCTCCATAAAGATCGGCGGCAACTCCCTGGACCGCATCGCCTTCTGGAAGGTGGAGGGGGAGGTGGAGCACGAGCAGGAGATCCTGCGCCGGCAGGAGCTGGATCCGCCGCCCAGCCGCTACCTATCCCACAGCCTGGTGCTGGACGACATGGTGAAGGCGATCCGGGAAGACCGCCAGCCGGCCACCAACGGCGTGGAAGGGCGAAAGTCGCTGGCACTGGTGCTGGCCCTCTACCAATCGGCGCGGCTGGGCCGCGAGGTGAAGATGGAAGAGGTCGAAAAAGGAGAAGGGGTCGTCCCTGACCCCGATAGCAATAAGAGGAACCAGTGATGATCAGCCCCATGGCAAGGATCTATGCCAACGTCCAACTGGGCGAGAACGTCGAGATAGGTGACTTCGCTATAGTGGGTGTGCCCCCCCGGGGAAAGGGCGATGGCGAGTTGCCGACCGTCATTGGAGACGGCGCTGTGATCCGCTCTCACACCGTTATCTACGCGGGGAACGTGATCGGCAGGGGCTTCCAGAGCGGCCACCACACCCTGATCCGGGAGGAGAACCGGATCGGGGACAATGTGAGTATAGGCAGCAGCTCCGTTGTGGAGCACCACGTGGAGATCGCCGACCGGGTTCGGATCCACAGCCAGGCCTTCGTGCCGGAGTTCTCCGTGCTGGAGGAGGGGGCGTGGATAGGTCCCAACGTAGTGCTGACCAACGCGCCCCATCCCCTTTGTCCCAGGGCAAAGGACTGCCTAAAGGGGCCGACGATTCGGCGCGGCGCCAAGATCGGGGCCAACTCCACCATCCTGCCCTTCCTGAACATCGGGGAGGAGGCCCTTGTGGGGGCCGGTTCGGTGGTGGTCAAGGACGTTCCGGACAGGGCCGTGGTGGCGGGCAATCCCGCCAGGGTGCTGAAGGGCATTGACGAGCTCACCTGCCCGGTGGATCTGATGGATAGTCCCTATGGAGGTACGAGATGAAGATCCCCCTGTGCGATCTAAAGGCACAGTACGCCAGCATCCAGAAGGAGATCGACGACGCCATCCACTCCGTCATCTCCAACACCAACTTTATCCAGGGGCAGGAGTGCCGGCTGCTGGAGCAGCAGTTCGCGGCATACTCAGGAGCCCAGCACGGCGTGGCCGCCAGTTCGGGCACGGATGCCCTTCAGCTGGCGCTTCTGGCGCTGGGGGTGGGTGCCGACCACGAGGTGATCACCACGACTCTCACCTTCACCGCCACGGCCGAGGCGATCAGTCACTGCGGCGGGACGCCGGTGTTCGTGGACGTCGATCCCCGAACCTACAACATGGACCCGGCAAAGCTCGAGTCGAAGATCACCAAGCGGACCAAAGTGATCATGCCGGTTCACCTGTACGGGCAGCCAGCCGACATGGATGCGATCCTGGCAGTCGCCGGGCGCCACGGTATCGCCGTCCTGGAGGATGCCTGCCAGGCCCACGGCGCGGAGTACAAGGGAAAGCGGATCGGCAGCGTCGGGGCAGCCGCCTGCTTCAGCTTCTACCCGGGCAAGAACCTTGGAGCTTACGGCGACGCGGGGATGATCACGACCAACGACAAGAAACTGGCGGACTGGTGCGCCATGATGGCCGATCACGGCCGGACCGAGAAGTACTCCCACGACTACATAGGCTACGGGAAGAGGATGGACACCCTTCAGGCCGCGATCCTGCTGGCGAAACTTCGCCACCTGGAGGAGTGGACTGTCGCCCGGCGCGACCACGCGGCAACCTACGACCGGCTGCTGGCGGGTCTTGTGGAATCCCCATATCAGCCAGAGTGGGCGAAATCGGTCTACCACCAGTACGTCGTGCGGGTTCCCAACCGCGACCAGGTCTTCGACCGGATGAAAGCAGCCGGGGTGGGAGTGGGCATCCACTACCCCATTCCCCTTCACATGCAGCCGGCCTATCGTTCCCTTGGCTACCGAAAGGGTGAGTTCCCCGTGGCTGAGAAGGCCTCAGATTCGGTTCTGTCGCTGCCCCTCTTCCCGGAGATGACGCAGGAGCAGCAGAGCTACGTGGTGGAACAGCTCCGGGCAGCCCTAAAAGGCTAGTACAGGTAGTAATGAAGGTACTGTTCGTCACCCAGATCGTGGACCGCTCTCACGACAACCTGGGAGCGGTCCACGGGTGGATTGGCGCCCTGGCCAGGCAGGTCGAGACCGTCCACGTCCTGGCCCTCAACACCGGCGTCATCGACCTTCCGCCCAACGTCTTCGTCCACTCCCTGGGCAAGGATCTGGGCACTGGTAAGCTGCGCCAACTGCAGATGTTCAACGGCGTCGCCGGGGGACTGGCCCTCCGGCGACAGGTGGACGTCTTCTTTTCCCACATGGTGCCTCGCTACGCCCTACTGCTCGCCCCCTATCGTCTACTGTTCCGCGTTCCAACGGTGATGTGGTACGCCCACAACTCGGCGGATCTCAAGCTGAAATCCGCCAACCTGTGTGTGGACCGCTTCGTCACGGTGTCCAGGGATAGCTTCCCCCTGGGCCCGGAGAAGTGCAGCGTGGTGGGCCACGGCGTCGACACCGATCTGTTCCGGCCAACGCCCGAGAGCACACCCTGCGACGGTAGGGTCCGATTCCTCAGCCTCTGCCGCATCTCGCCACGCAAGGAGCTGGACACGCTGATTTCGGCAGCAGACCTGCTGACCAATCGCTGGGGGCAGCGGAATGTGGAGTTCATAGTAGCCGGTGGTCCGCTGGCACCGGAGGACCACGTCTACTACCAGCACTTAAAAGACCGTGTGAAGGAGCTGAAGCTGGAAGGGCTGTTCCGCTTTACCGGCGGCATTCCCCACTCGGAGACGGTCGGCCAGCTCCAGGGCTGCGATTACTTCGTCAACATGCACGTCGAGGGGGGACTTGGCAAGGCGGTGCTGGAGGCCATGAGCTGCGGGCTGCCGGCCTTCGTCTCCACCCCCACCTACTACGAGCGTTTTCCGGAGTACGGGAAGGCATTCCTCTTTGCACCCCGGGACCACGAGAGCCTGGCCGAGAAGATGAGAGCGGCGCTGCAGATGTCTCCTTCGGATCGCAAGAGGGTCGGCAACGACCTGCGCGGCTGGGTGCTCCGGGAGCACGATCTGAACCGGCAGATGTCCAGGATAGTCCAGGTGATGCAAGAGGTAAGAGAGGGGAGGCAACCATCTACGTTCGAGTAGTGTTGGCCGGAAGGGCTGCCTCCGGTGAGAGGGCACGCTACACCGTCGGAACGATCCTTTCCACCCTCGGGATCTCTCACGAGTTCGTGAGTGCGGCGGATGTGGACGGGGCCGGCCCGCTGAGTCGGGGTGTCTACCTCGTGGTGGGCACGGCGGACGGCGGCCTGATGGACCGCATCTGCCGTGAGACCGCGGTAGTGGTTTTGCCAGACCCAGACCTCGAGTCAACGGCACCAGACTCCGTCCTTCCAGAACCCAGAACACAGAACCCAGAACCGGCACTGGCTCCCAAACAGTTTCGGATGCTCTCTCAGCCGACCCAGGGGGGGCACCTGGTGGGAATTGCGGCAGATCTGGTCGGACTGGCCTTCAAGCTGCTGGCCCGCGACGAGGAGTACGGCGTCTCTGCCCGCGACGACCACGACCGGTTCCTGTGGAGCGGCAGCCCCCTCAGCGCCACCGATCTAGGTCCTCGCCCCCTCGTCAGCGAGTACGCCCACCTGCTGCTGGCCTGCCTGCTGGAGGGGTGCCTACAAACCCGCCAGCCGGTGATCCGAAAGGAGTTCTGGCCCCACGGCAAACCGATGGCCGGCTGCCTCACCCACGATGTGGATGTGGTGAAGCGGGGCAAGCTGGGCCGGGGTGTCGCGGTAAGGGACGTGAGGGGAGCCCTTTCTAGCTTGGTCCGGGGCCGACTCGGCCGTGCCGCTACCCAGATCTCCACCATTGCCGGCACGGCCGCTTCGGATAAGGACCCCTACTGGAGCTTCGACCGGATCACGACCATGGAGGAAGCGCGGGGCTACCGGTCGACCTACTACTTCATGGCCGGCAACCGCCACCCGGAGGACGCCGTCTACAGCCTGGTAGAGCCATCCATCGCGGAGTTGATGGCCAAGCTGGAGGGATCGGGCTGCGAGATCGGGCTGCACGGCAGCTACCTCTCGAGCGTCGATGTCGAGATGCTGAGGTCATTGAAAGCGGAGTTGGAAGGAAAGCTAGGCCATGCCGTTGTCGGACACCGAAACCACTTCCTGCGCTTCCGAGCGCCTGATTCGTGGAGGGCGCAGGAGTCCGTTGGATTCGCGTACGATGCCACGCTGGGTTTCTCCGACCGGGAGGGCTTCCGGGGTGGGCATGCCTTTCCCTTCTTCCCTTACGACCTGGTGGCGGACCGGCCCATGGGGCTGCTGGAGATCCCGCTGGCGATCATGGACATGAGCCTGTCGAAGTACAGAAAGCTGCGGGGGGCGGATGCCGAGGATGCGATGGAGACCGTCCTCAGGCAGACACGGTCGGTGAACGGCCTCGCAACGCTGCTGTGGCACAACACCAGCTTTTTTGATCCCGAGTTTCCCGGCGGCGGCAGCCTCTACGAGTCCGCCCTGGATTGGCTGGCTGAGAACCAGTGCTACGTCGCACCGGCCAACGAGATCGCCGGCTGGTGGAAAGCCCGAGAGGCCGTGCGGCTCTCACCCCTGATGGACGGTCGCGTCGGCTGGAGGATGGAAGCCCCCGAGGAGATCGACGGGCTGGTGCTCCGGATCGGGCTGCCGGATGCCGAATCCTCACTGCGGGTCGGGGGCCAGGTTCCGCTGGCGCTGAGCCGAGATGGCACCGATCACCTGTTGGAATACGGTCCGCTACCGGCAGGATTCGCCATGGATATCGAGTACAGTTGAGACTGATCTACCTGGCCAACAACCGGATCCCCAGCGAGAAGGCCAACAGCCTTCAGGTCATGCAGATGTGCAGGGCCTTCCAACAGGAGGGGGCTGAGGTGCGACTGGTGGTGCCTCGCAGACTACAGCCCAAAGTGATGCGCGAGGTGGCGGACCCCTTCGCCTACTTCGGCATCCCAGATCGATTCCCCATCGTCAGGCTGCCCTGCTTAGATACCCTGGAGTTGGCACCGGAGAGACTGCAGCCGGCGGCCTTCGCCCTCCAATCCTCCAGCTTCAGTCTCTCCGTCGCGGGATACCTGGCCGGCCACCGGGCGGATCTCTACTACTCCCGGGATCCACTATCGACCGTGCTGCTGGGGATGGCGCCGGGCTCCGTGCGTTCCAGGTCGGTGTACGAGGCCCACACCTTCCCGAATCCGGGACTGAAACAGAGGCTTCACCTCTCGACAGTTGGGCGGATGGCCGGCATAGTTTGCATAACCCGGGGGCTGGCCGACGAGTACGAGGCGCTGGGGATAGGGCGAGACAGGATACTGGTGGCGCCCGACGCCGTGGACCTGGAGCGTTTCCGCTCCCAGCCGGAGAGGGACGAGGCACGGCGAGCGCTGGACATCCCGCGCGAAGCCGTAATGGTGTGTTACACCGGCCACTTGTACCCCTGGAAGGGGGCCCACACCCTGGCTCTGGCGTCCCGTTTCCTGCCGGAGAACTACCTCACCTACATCGTCGGGGGCACGGAGGAAGACTCGTTGGCTTTCCAGCGATTCCTTGCCAAAGAGGAGCTGAGTCGGGTAAAAGGGACCGGACACGTCTCCCCCGACAGGATACCCACCTATCTGGCCGCGGCCGACCTGGTGGTGCTGCCCAACTCCGGCCGCTCCGCTGCCTCGTCCCGCTACACCTCGCCGATGAAGCTGTTCGAGTACATGGCGGCGCTCAGGCCGATCGTGGCCTCCCGCCTGCCGGCGATAGAGGAGGTGCTGAAACACGGGGAAACGGCCTGGCTTGTGGACTCGGACGACCCCGAGGCGCTGGCCGCCGGGATCCGGACTGTTGTGGCCTCCCCTGGGTTGATGCGGCAACTGGCCGACAATGGCTACGCTGAAGTTCAGCGCTACTCGTGGGCCGCCAGGGCCAAATCTATTTTGGACTTCTTCTCGGAGGCGGTTTGACAGTTGTCAGGTGAACCAGCAGTGCAGAGTAGAGCAGGCAAAGATGGAAATGGAGCCGCGGGCCCCACAGGGCCAACTGTTTTCGCATGGAACGTCATGGTGGCCGCTTTCACGGCCCTGGCCGGATGTCTGGCCCTGCTGGGCAGGGCGTGGCCGGCCCAGGCCACCCTGCCGTGGCTCCTGCTCTTCGCGCTGCTGTTCTGCCTGTGCATGGCGTGGCTATCGGCCTATTCGAGTCGGCTGCACGCTCACCGCTCAGGGTCCACGCCGAATTACCGACAGATAGTACTCGTGGAGGCCCCACTGCTGACGCTATCGTTCGTCGGAAGCGCGGCAATCTACCTCTCCGACGGGATCAACCACCAACTCGCCTACTACCTGCAACCAACTCCCGATGTGGTCTTGCTGCTGGCCATCTTGTGTACTGTCGTGGTCCAAGAGGCGGTGATCCACCCGCAACCCGGGGTCCTGGCGCACCGGCTGCTACACGGCCTCACGAGAGCCCGGCCATGGGCACTTCCCTTTTCGCTCGTCGTGATAGGCCTGCTTCAGGGCTCCTCCTTTCTCTGGATCGTCGGCGGCGATTTCGGCCGCTACTGGTCCGTCGCCGATGCTATACGTTTGTGGGTTGGATACCCGGCAACGGCCCACCTACCCAGCTACGTGGAGGGGGGCATGTACCCCTACTCCATCGAACTGCCGGCCTTCCCCATGCTTCTGCTGCTCTCGTTCACTCTGGCGGGACACGACACCCTGGCAGCACATCTCCCCGCGCTGGTCGCTAACTGCGCCCTCCCGCTGATCGTCTACGCCTTCTTCCGGAAAGCTGGCCTAAACCGGCCCCTATCCTATGCCGCAGCCTGCAGCATGGTGCTCTTCCCATTCCTCAGGCTGTACACCCTGAACGCGCCTGTCCCGGACGCCATCTTCGTTTCCCTGCTCACGGCTACCGGCTACCTCTTCCTCCATCTCATCGGGCCCGGCCCGCTGAACGGTCTCACCACAACAGGACCAAGCGACGGGCCCAACTCTGAGCTCAGAACCCGGAATTCCGAACCCGGCTACCGGCTCTGGGCCGGCTTCGGACTGATGGCGGGGCTCACGACGTTGACCAGGCCGGAAGGGATCATGTTCGTCGGGGCGATGTTCGTCGCGCTGCTGCCGAACATCTTGAAACCGAGGCTCTATCTGGCAGGCGGCGTCTTGCTGGCGGCGACGGTGCCCTTCTCTTTACTCATGCTTTCCACCTTCGGGATCCCATGGCCCCGAAATGCGGGATCCTCCTTTGCGCTGGAGAATATCGTTGGCAACCTGAACTGGATCGGCGGAATGACACTGCCCTTCTTCGCCGATCCATTCGGCCTGCCCTACCCGGTCTTCATCACGTTGATCTGCTTCTTGGTTGTGGCCGCGGCGATAGGCACACTATGGATCGCCACGAGGTGTTGGCAGATGGCAGCGCTCCCCGCCGTCACAGCGGCCCATATCTTCGGAGTATTCACGGTGGATCCGAGGGTCAGCGGGGTGGATCAGTGGTTCGATTTCTACCGGCACCTCTCCTACGGCACAGCCTTCTTGATGCTGCCGCTACTGTTCGTGGCCCAGATGCTCATTTCCAAGGTCGGCAGGCGACTTGTGCCCCACATTCTGAAGCCGCGGGCCACGCAGATCGCCCCCATCGCTCTGGCGATTCTGTTGCTGCTCTTCTCCGCCTTCGAGCTGCGCCTGATGGCCCAGCCCTCTCGCACGTGGGGCTCCGGAGCGAATCAACTGCTGACTGCCGACGTGTGGGTGACACTCCCCGACCTGATCGCCCACCGGTATCAGCTTCCCATGATGCCACAGGCGAGGGTGAACGGAGTGCTTCTGATTGACCCGAAGTCCGACTACATGCCGAAGCACCTGGACATGGTCAGGGAGTTCTTCGAGCCCTACTCGTCGATCAGCACGGGCAAGGGGAGCCAGTACGAAGTATCCACACTTCTGGTGGTCCTGTTCGGGGCGATTGCTACCATCGGAGAAGGACTCTGTGCGGTAGTCCAGCAGAGCGTCAGAGTCCCAAGTCAACGCTCGATTGCAGCGATCGGCCGATCTCGGGACTGAGCGGGCAGAAGCAGAGACCTTTTGGTAGAATGCTCGTGGCAACCGGAACCTTGCCGCCCCCGCCCATTGTCTCCGTCCGTATTGACTTTGGCTCGCGAGGGTGTCCGAATCCCTGTGGTGTTGGCTGGTGACAATGCAACCGACAGTCGTCAAAGGCGATAACGCCACCGCGGTCCCCAATTCCCCATTATCGACACCATGGACCGCTATATCTACCGCGCTCATCTCCGCATCTATCGCCCTCGCCGTGGCGTGGCTCGGGACCTTACTTCTGGCTGAGCGCTCCCTTCCGTGGCAAGCGACCCGAAACTGGATGGCCGTCTTCGGATTCCAGTTTCTCTTGGTTGCGCTGCAACAGTTGCGTCATTGGGGCAGAGTTGGGGCGTTGACAACCAGTGCCAAGGGATGGAGAAGCGCCATATCGTGGGGAGTGGCTCCCATTCTGATCCTGACCGTGCCGGCCATCATCCTCGCGTACACGTCGGATCAGTTCTACGAATTGCTGGAGTGGCCCTACAAGCACATGCAGTTCGTGGCAGCGTTCCTGATCCTGCTCTGCGCTCAGGAAACACTGCAGGCAGCTTCTCTGGCCATTCTCAATTCCAACAAAGGCGCAATACAGGCCGTTCGCGAGGCGCTGACAAAGCGTTCCTCTGCGATGATAATCACATCTCTAGTCGTGGTGGGTGTACTGCAGGCAGCAGCCGCCACTTCACCGGTCGGTGACGACATCGGCAAGTACTCCGAGGCAGCCCAGGCCCTACTGAATAGGGATCCCTATCCTGTACATAGAGCAGCAGCCTACCTAATCGATGTGGGTATGTCGCCTGATAGCCCTGCGATGCCCCTTCTACCGATAATACTGGCAGCCTCCTACTCCATCTTCGGCACGACAACGGCGGGAATGGTTGCAGGTTTGGCCGCCATCGCCGCGGTGTTTCCTCTAGCGATGTACTGGGCATGCCGCAATCTCACGGGCAGTCGCATCGCGGGCTATGCATGTAGCGCCCTGCTGACACTGTTTCCGGTGTATCAAATCCATGTCCTGGGAACGCCGGTCCCGGATACTCTCTTTGTCGTTACTCTATTGGCGCTGGCCGCCCTGGCGGTAAATGCCAACGGAAGCACCCGATGGCGATACTGGATAGCCATGGGGGTTGCCAACGGGCTTGTGGCCAACAGTAGGCCTGAGGGACTCTCTTTCTCAATCGCGGTGCTCGGAACTCTTTTGCTGTTCCACATCCGAAAGAGGCAGTTCTGGGGAGCAGTGCTGGCATATCTTCTGGTGATTGCCCCTTTTGCTCTGACCTATCGGTCCGTTGCTGGCAGCTTCTGGCCCACAACCTTCGGAGGCACTGTCGGTCTCGAGCACCTGGACGCCAATCTCAGCTACCTGCACTATTTCGCCCTTCCCTGGTACGAGCAGGCCATCGGACTACCGGCTCCCGCTCTGGCTGTGGCAGGGGTGGCAATAGTGATAACGATCATTGCCGGAGGGCTGCTGATCTTAAAGAACTGTCCGGCGCTGCTCTTCATCCCCCTTCTCGGGGTTGGGTACATCGCCACCAGCCTGCTACTTCACCCTATCATTCTCATGTCCTATACCCCTGTAGACGCGCTCCGCCACTGGTCCTCGGGCATTCCGTTCGTGGTGCTTACCATAGCCTATGCTCTCCACACGGGTATTCGGGCTGCTGGGATCCGAATGGCCCATCAGCCTCTGCGAACAGCGCTAGTGGTAGCCCTGGTCGCCCTCCTCTGTGCAGTCATTTACTACGAGGTGGAGCGATTGGCCCGTCCGGAACCGCACTTCGAGGGCCAGGCGAGCCTACTCTGGACCGGAAGCAGCTATCTCCTGACCGACGTCTTCGCCTATTCGACTCCCCTTCCGGGCAAGAACGACCCTAGAACGGGCGAGGAGTTGCGTCGCGATACCCAGGGGAGGATGGATGCGGTGGATCTGCACTTCACAAATCTGTCGGAGCCATACCACTGGACAACCCTGATGGTGGTACTGTCCGGTCTGATCTACGCACTGGGCCCGTTGAAGAGGGGGGAGCCAGCGGGCACTAGGCGCCTTTCTTGATCCACGCCCTGGGGACAACCGCAGCGGCGACCAACACCATCAGGCTCACCAGGCTCACGGCAAGGCCCTCGTACAGCAGCGGCGGCCGGTAATTGAACTCCACGATGTGATCCCCCGACCCCTGAATGGGCACCGCCCTTCCGGCGTAGTTGCCGGCCACTATCGGCGCGGGCCGGCCATCCACCGTGGCGCTCCAACCGGGAAGAAGGAAGTCCATCAGCACGAGATAACCGGAGCCGTCGGTTTTGGCCCTCAGAGTCACCCGCTCTCCACCGTATCCCACGATCTCAGTGGACGAACCCGATGCGGTGAGGGGAGGCCCCGGCAGGGATGGCGGCTGCTGCTCCAGGATCACCCTCTCCCGCAAATTGACGGTGCCGGCCATCAGCGCCTCCAGCACCCCCTTGTCCACGGGCATGTACTGGCTCGCCGGAACCACAAAGGCCCTGGGCATGACGTCCTTCAACCGATAGAGGTAAACCTTCGCCTCCGCGGGGTGCTCGGGGTAGATCTGCACGCCGGTCTGGTCAACCAGTTCGAGTTGTGGGTCGTCGATGGGAAAAGCGTGGGTGATGTACTTCACATTGAAGGCAGCCAGCAGCTTCAACCTGGCCTGCAGGCTCATGCTCTGCACATTCCAGTCGACGAAATCGCCGTTGGCGTAGTGGCCCGTCTCCGCCCGCTCGCTGCCCATGTAGTTGGCAAAGAGCGCCTGGCGAGTGGTCTGCAGGGCATCGTACCATTCCGCCGTGGACACCCCGAAAAGCATGCCCAGGTTAGGTGGAATGAACTGCCGGAGATAGCGCTCCTCGAACTGCTGGGAGGGCTGTGGAAAGCCGATCTGGCCCCTGTAGAACACCCCAACGTTGTAGGTGCTGAAGCGTGGGGTCCAGGAGAAGATGCGGAACGGCTCGGGATCCACCTTGAGCGACTTCAACATGGCGGGAGGCTCGTATAGCGCGGAGGGAGGCAGCCAGGGGTTCTGGATCCAGCCAATAACGAAGAGGGTGACCGCGCTCAACGCCAGGGCCGACCACTCCAGAACCTCGTGAGAGATCCAGCGGCGAGCACATGCCACGATGAGCAGCGGGCTCAGGACGAGGCAGAGTACGGCGACTCCGACCCGTGGGCGGAGCAGGTTCAGGGCATCCCATCCCCCCGCCCCAGCCGCGCTCCTCAAGGCGTTGGAGAGGGGATCAGGGCCGAACTGGAAGGCCAGACTGAGCAGCATCGCGACGGCCACTGCCAGCATGAGGAGTGAAGACAGGCCCATGGCAACCTTGAAAAGCTTCCGGCGGGCGGGCAGGTCCAGCACCAGCCCGCGGTCCAGCACCCAAGCTCCCAGGACAGCTATGGCGAGAGCGGCTACCGGAGAGAATCGATCGGGCTCCCGGAACCAGGAGAAGAAGGGAAGTTTCAACAACAGACCATAAGCCGGGGTGTAACTACCGAGGGATAGGGCTATCGCCACGGTGGCCAGGGCCAGGTGAAACCCCGCCACTCGATCCAACCGTCGCCAGGCCGCAATTGCCAGCAAGGCGAGCATCAGAACAGGAATGCCGACGTAGTCTGGTTTGGCAGAGGCCATACCGGGCAGTTCGAACACCGCCGGGAGCAGGTAGCCTGCCACAAGCGACCTTGGCTCGATGGAGTCCACCGCGGAGCGCGCAAAGTCCATTCCGCCGCCCCGGGTGGAGAGTGAGGTCGCCGCGAGGGTCGGCGCCACTCGAACCGCGGCCAGTCCAAGGCCCAGGGCAACGCCGATCGCCAGAAGACCGAGAAGCCAGGCGGCCCTCTTAGGACCAAGAGACTTCTTGTAGACGTGCGCAACCACCAGCGCGTAGACACCGGCCACGGCCAGCCCATACAGCACCACCTGGGCATAGCCTCCCAGCAGCCCAACCCCCACGATCACCGGGAGCAGCAACCAGTGGCGAGCTCCGCGGCTGAAGGTCAGCTCGATAGACGCCAGC
>Ga0209745_1000362_pt1 | contig 27021 bp, 20 predicted proteins | sample BarGraNGADG00312_FD_184495 | JGI IMG/M metagenome (GOLD analysis project Ga0209745, IMG submission 184495) | Arctic peat soil microbial communities from Barrow, Alaska - Barrow Graham LP Ref core NGADG0004-312 (SPAdes) (version 2) | ecosystem: Environmental > Terrestrial > Soil > Wetlands > Peat...
TGGGGCGGCCGTCGCGACGGCGGCGGTGATGACCCTGGCGGGAAGCGCGCTGCCGGCCCTGCGGGCACTGCGAGTGGACCCGACGACCGTCATGCGCGCGGAGTAAACGGGCCGCAGGACCTTGGCGGCCTGACCTTAGAACGCCGAACGGAAAGGGCAGACGCTCGCGGCCTTGCGTTCCCGGTTCTCCGCGTTCACCGTCGCCCCTGCAATGACGCGGGGAGAGCGACGGGACGGCGATCGCGAATGCCAGCGCGACGATGACGACGCGGGAGGCGGGGTGACCCACGCGCATGCTGGTCCTCCAGAGTTATCCGGCCTTCTTCACCTGGCCCGGGTGACGGACGCGCGCCGGCGAACGGGAACTGGCCCCGATGTGGTTTGACGGATCGTAGCCGAAGGGTTACGACGCGCCGGGGCGGAGGTCCGGAGGAGCGGATGGGGCGACACCGCGCTGGAGAACTCAGAGCACACGCCACCACGGCGCGGCCAGCACGTCGGGCGCGAGCCACTCGATCTGGGACCCGGTGTGCAGGACGAGGCCTGCCCGGGCGGCCCGACCGTACTCGCGACGGAAGGTCTGAATGTGGGCGCCGTCGCGCACGCGCGGTCGCGAGGTCGCCTTGACCTCGATCGGCAGGAGCGTTCCGCCCGATTCGATCACGAAGTCGACTTCCTCTCCCGTCGTCGCACGCCAGTACATCACGTCGGCGCCCGACGCGGAGGCGTCACGCCATGCCAGCAGATCGGTGAGGACGAGGTTCTCGAGAGCCGAGCCGCCGGGCTCGATGTCGCCGGCGAGGTGCAGAGCCAGTCCCGTGTCGCCCCAGTAGACCTTCGAGCCCTTGATCAGCCGCTTCGTGCGGTTCACCGCGTAGGCTGGCAGCCTCACCAGTTGATACGACGTCTCGAACAGGTTCAACCAGCGGTGGATCGTCGGCTGCGGCATTGCGAGGTCGCGGCCGATTTCGCTCTGGTTGAGCAGTTGTCCCATCCGCAGGCAGAGCGCGCGCATCAGCCGCCTCAGGTCGGGGATCCCCGCAATCGACGACAACTCCTGGAGGTCCCGTTCGAGATAGGTGCGCGTGTAGCCCGAGAACCAGACAATCCGGGATCGGTCGTCGTGCAGGTGGACCGCGGGCACCGGATAGCCGCCACGGCGCGCCAGCCGCCGCCAGTCCTCCTGCGGCACGTCTTGGCTGGCCACGAGATCCGGCCAGTCGCGGTCCTTGGTCTCGAACAGTTCGCTCCAGATCCCAGCGCGTGCCAGGCCGAGTTGCTCGCGCCGGGTCATCGGCCAGAGGGTGAGATGCGCGGCCCGGCCAGCCAGAGACTCCGACACATGGCGGTGCAGCAGGAGGTTCGCCGATCCGGTGAGAAACGTCTGCCCGGGACGACGCTGCCGGTCCACCTTCCGCTTCACGGCGAGCAGGAGGTCCGGGGCGCGCTGCACCTCGTCCAGCGTGATCCGGGCCGCGCGGTTGACGAGCGCGTCCGGGTCGGTTCGCGCCTGCCCGAGGACGTCGAGATCGTCGAGCGTGAAGTAGCGGCGGTCGCCGGATGGCCGCAGGTCTCGCACGAACGTGCTCTTGCCCACCTGACGCGGTCCCGTGACGGCCACCACCGGCATCACGGCAGCCGCACGGTTCAGGGCGGCGCTGGCGAGCCGTTGTAGGTTATTCACGCCATGAATGATAATCATTCACGCCATGAATGGCAAAACGCCCCCGGCCTCTCTTGGCGTGACCGGCGGCGCGGCTGCCTCGGTGCTGGTCGCCGAGGTCGCTCCCAATCGCGGACCCGGGCGTCGCGGCCGGCGACGGAGGTCAACGTTGCCCCAACGACCGTTTGTCCTCGACCACACCTGGTGCTACCCTCTCCGCACCCCGGCACATGGGGTCCCTTTTCCCTGGAGGAGCACGTGTCGCGATTTCACCGACTGCTGCCCGCGATCTTCGCGGTCGTCGCCAGCCTGATCCTCGCGCCCATCGCTCTGGCGCAGAAGCCGCCGACCATGGCGCAGTTCCTGAGCCCTGGCTATCCATCGGCGCTGGTCTCGGCGAAGAAGGCCGACCGGCTCGCATGGGTCGTGCTGGATGCCGGCAAGCGCAACGTCTACACGGCTGCGGCTCCCGACTTCCGCCCCGTCCGTCTGACCTCGTTCCTCGAGGACAACGGCGTGGATGTCTCGGACCCCTCGATTTCGGATGACGGCTCGGTGGTGGTGTTCGTGCGCGGCCACACACTGAATCGCGACGGATGGGCGGCCAATCCGACCAGCGATCCCAACGGTCCCGAGCGGATAGTCTGGGCGGTGCGGACCGTCGGCGGCCCGGCGTGGAAGCTCGGCGAGGTGACCAATCCGGTTCTGTCGCCTGACGGGCGCTTCGTCGCCTTCGTGAGGGACGGCCAGATCTACGCGTACGCCGTGAACCGCGGAGCGGCAGCGACGCCGGTTGAGAAGGGCGAGAAACCGCTGATCAAGGCGCTCGGCAACAACAGCAACCCGCGGTGGTCGCCCGACGGGACGAAGGTGGCGTTTGTCAGCGATCGTTCCGACCACAGCTTCATCGGCATCTACCACGTCCGCCAGCGCACCGTCACCTTCCTCTCGCCAGGCGTCGACCGCGACACCAGCCCGACGTGGGCGGCCGACAGCAAGCGGATCGCGTTCATCCGGCGTCCGGGCCTGCCGTTCGGACAGCAGGCGCAGGCGGGGACGGGCGGGATCGGCAATCCTCCAGGGCCGGCATTCAACGCCGCCCAGGCAGGCGCGCGCGGGCAGGGCGCAGGACAACGGGGAGGCAGCGCGGCGGCGGCGGGCGGTCAACGGGGAGGGGAGCGCGGAGCCACGCCGGCCGGGCCACTCGCGCAGGTGCCGGGCCTCTACTCCTCCAGCTTTCCCGGCGGCTACCGGCTCTCGTTCTGGACCTCGGACGTGACGACGGGCGAGGCGCACGAGTTCTGGCACAACGCGCCTGACGACAAGATCTTCGGCACCGTGAACGGGATTCAATGGGCCGGGGACGTGGTGCTGTTCACGGCGGATCCCGAAGAGTGGCTGCGCTTCTACGCGGTGCCGGTGGACGGCAAGACCTCCGCGCCTCTCGCGATCACCCCCAACGACGGGTTCATCGAGAGCGCGGCGTTCACCTCCCTCTCCCCCGACGGCCGCACGCTCTTCTACTGCAACAACCTGGGTGACATCGAGCGGCGGCACGTCTGGAAGGTCCCCTCGTCGGGCGGCGAGCCCGTGCAGTTGACGAAGGGCGACGGCATCGAGACCTACACGGCGCCGCTCGCATCAGGCAAGCACGTGGCGATGTTGAGCGCGGATGCCAGGCGTCCGCAGTCGATCGGCCTGGTGCCGGCCGCCGGAGGGACGCCGAAGATCGTCTACCCGACATTGCCGAAGGAGTACCCCCTCGCGCAGCTCGTCGTCCCCGAAAACGTGATGACGAAGGCGGCCGACGGCCTCGACATTCACAACCAGCTGTTCCTGCCGAAGGACATCAAGCCGGGTGACCGACGGCCGGCGCTGATCTTCGTGCACGGCGGCCCCGTCCGCCAGATGCTGCTCGGCTATCACTACATGTGGTTCTACCACATGGCCTATGCGATGAATCAGTGGCTGACGGCGCAGGGCTACGTGGTGCTCTCGGTCAACTACCGGAGCGGCGTCGGCTACGGCAAGGCGTTCCGCACGGCGGCGAACACCGGGCAGCGGGGCAACTCGGAGTACCAGGACGTGGTGGCCGGCGCGAAGTACCTGCAGGGCCGCGCCGACGTCGACCCGAAGCGCGTTGGAATATGGGGCCTGTCCTACGGCGGCCTCCTGACATCGCAGGCGCTTGCCCGCAACTCGGACATCTTCGTGGCCGGCGTCGATTTCGCGGGCGTGCATCTCTACACGAACACGCTGGATCCCGAGAGCGTCGCCTACAAGTCCTCGTCGGTCTCGGCCATCGACACGTGGAAATCGCCCGTGCTGCTCGTTCACGGCGACGACGATCGCAACGTGGCCTTCACGCAGACGACCGGCCTGGTGCAGTTGCTGCGCGCGCGCAACATCTACCACGAGCTGATCGTGTTCCCCGACGATGTGCACGAGTCGCTGATTCACAAGCGATGGCTGTACACCTTCGACCGGATGGAGCAGTTCCTCGATCGCTTCGTCCGGAATGCGGGCAAGTAGACACCATCATGCTGATTGCTCTCACGAGAGCGGTTGCGCCCTCCATCAACCGCTGCGAGCTGACGCACATGGCGCGAGCCCCTATCGATGTGGCGCTCGCGGTGCGCCAGCACGAACAGTACGAGGCGGCGCTGCGGGACGCGGGCTGTTCCATCGCGCACGCCGCGCCAGAACCTGATCTCCCCGACTCGGTGTTCATCGAGGACACCGCCGTCGTATGCGACGAAGTCGCGGTCGTGACCCGGCCAGGTGCCGCCTCACGACGACCGGAAACGGCGGCCGTTGCGGCCGCCCTCCAGGCGTTTCGGCGAGTGGAGACGATCGAGGCCCCGGGCACACTCGATGGCGGCGACGTGCTGGTCGCGGGACGAACCGTCTACGTCGGTATGGGCGCGCGGTCGAACGTCGAGGGAGCCCGGCAGCTCGAAGAGCGGCTTTCACCGTACGGGTACGAGGTCCGGCCCGTCCCGGTGAACGGGTGCCTGCACTTGAAATCGGCGGCCACCCTGGTCTCGCCGGCGGCAGTGCTCGTCAACCCCGCGTGGGTTGATCCCCTGGTCTTCGCGTCGCTCGACCCAGTTGTCGTCGATCCCGGCGAGCCTTTTGCGGCAAATGCGCTCCTGCTCGACGACCGGATCCTCTATAGTCCGGCGTATCCTCGGACCCGCGCGCTGTTGGAGCGCCGCGGGTTGCGCGTCGTGCCCGTTGATCTGTCCGAGTTGGCGAAGGCCGAGGGCGCCCTCACGTGCTGCAGCCTGGTCTTCAAGAGGGGCATAGGCCTGCCCGCGCCATTGTGCACGGCATCGTCACCGACATGGGCGGGTGCGTCCTTGTCGAGAGTACCGTAGGGAAGGGCTCGACGTTCACGGTGCTGTTGCCGTGGGCTGCGACTATGGCTGGAGTATGAGGATGGGTGGTCGTCGACAGGCCGGCTGTTCCCTGGTGGTGCTCCTGGTCTTGAGCATAGCCGGCCAGGTGCCGTCCTTCGCTCAGGTCGAACGGGGTCAGCCGGCGCGGCCGGGCGGCGAGACACCGGCAACGGTTACCCGAGCCGATGCTCACGCGCCGATTGAACCGCCCGAGCCACCGTCGTTCCGTGAATTCGGGCGCGGGCTGCTCAGGACATTCGGCCGCAGCCTGTTCACGCCTGACTCGTTGGCGCCGCTCCTGGTCGGGGCCGTTGGCGCGGCCGCCATCGGGCCGTTCGACCTGGGCATCAGTGACCGGATTCGTGATACATCCAACTCGTTTGGCGAGGCGGGCAACGTGGCGGGCGGGACGGTTGCGATGATCGCCACGGCCGGCGGCCTGGCGATCGCCTCGCGTTTCACGAGCAGCCGGCGATTTCGGGGGCTCGCGTTCGCGTTCGACCAGGCGGTCATCCTCGAGACCGTCATCGTCGAGACAACGAAGTTGGCCGTCGGGCGCCAGCGGCCGGATCGGTCGAACCGGTGGTCGTTCCCCTCCGGGCATTCGGCTAGCACCTTCACGCTCGCCACGGTCGTCTCGCACTACTATGGGTGGAAGTGGGGAGCGCCGTTCTACGGCCTCGCCGGTCTCGTGGCCCTCTCGCGCATCGAACGAGGCGCGCACTGGCCGAGCGACGTGGTCGCCGGTGCGGCCATCGGCGTCCTCTGCGGGCGCGCAGGCATCAGGACGACGGAGCGCCTGGGCGGGCGGGAGCGCGCGCGTGCGTTCTCGATCCGGCCCTATGCCGGGCCGGGTCGTATCGGCGTGCAGGTCGAGGTGCTGCGGGGGGTGCAGTAGCGTGCCACGCCGTCGGTCGAATGGCACGTTGCGTTGGGTGTATCATCCTCCATCCTGATCGCCGACTCGCGAATCCCGTTGAAGGGCATTCAACGCGACCCTGTCCGGAGTGCTTCATGGGCCATGCCATCGTTTTGAAGAACCTGAAGAAGACCTTTGGTGAGACGGTCGCCGTTCGCGATCTCGACCTGACCGTTCCCGAGGGCGCGTTGTACGGGGTCATCGGTCCCAACGGCGCCGGCAAGACGACGATGATCCGGATGATCCTGTCGATCCTCTTTCCGGACCATGGGGAACTGACCGTGCTCGGCCGCCCGTCGGCGCTCGAGGCGAAGGACCGGATCGGCTACCTGCCCGAGGAGCGGGGTCTCTACAAGAAGATGCGCGTGGGCGACTTCCTCGTCTACATGGCGCGCCTGAAGAGCCTCGACGGGAACGTGAGCCAGCGCGTCAAGGAGTGGCTGGGTCGCGTGGACCTGGCCGATTGCGAGCAGAAGCGGTGCGAGGACCTGTCGAAGGGGATGCAGCAGAAGGTGCAGTTCGTGGCCGCGGTCATCCATCGCCCCGACCTGCTGATCCTCGACGAGCCGTTCGGCGGGCTGGACCCCGTGAACCAGCGGTTGATGCGCGACCTCGTCCTGGAAGAGCACCGCCGCGGCGCCACGGTCCTCTTCTCGACACACATCATGACGCACGCCGAGCAGTTGTGCGATCACGTCGTCATGATTCACCGCGGCGAGAAGGTGCTGGATCAAACCATGGCGGGTATTCGGGAGACGTTCGACCCGCACCGGATCTTCTTCGTGCCGCTCGATCCCGACAGCGACATCGCGAAACTCCGCGCCATCCCGGGCGTCCGCTCCGTCACGCCGGACGGCTCGGCCTGGGATGTGGCTCTTGACGGGCATGCGAACGCCGCCAGTGTCATTCCCGCGCTGGTCACGGCGGTGACGCCGTCGCGGGTGGAGATCCGCCGGCCCACACTCGAGGACGTGTTCGTCAGCATCGTCACGGGAGATGCCTCGACGGCGGTGGATGACGATGCACGGCTGCGGGCGGCGCTGCGGGTCGGCGGGCAGGAGGTGCAGCGATGAAGAAGATTCTCTACGTCGCGGGGCGCGAGTTCACGTCCACGGTCACGACCAAGGGATTCGTCTTCGGCATTCTCGTCACGCCGCTGCTGCTCGGCCTGGTCATCTTCCTGATGCCGCGCTACCTGACGAAGGCGCCGCCGAAGGTCGAAGGGCAGGTTGTCATCATCGACCCGACCGGTGTGGTCGCCGAGTCGCTGGCGGCGCATCTCACGCCCGAGCGCTTCGCCGAACGGCGGGAGAAGACGAAACGGGATCTCGAGAATGCCACACCGTCGGTGTTCCGTCGCCAGGCGGCGGCTTTACCGAGCGGCGAGGCTGCGATCCGGCAGTCGATCGACACCGCGCTCGGCGAGGTGCCCAGGTTGCAGGTGCTGCCGTTGCCGGGCGGAACGAGCGTGGAGCCGGAGAAAGAGGCGCTGAAGATCGCGCTGCCGAAGCCCGGGACCGGGCCGGCCCCGCGCCTGGCGGTCATCGTCGTGCGGCCGGATGCCGTGCGACCGGCTGAGGGCACCGACACGTTCGGCAGTTACGAGTTGTTCGTCCGGAACAAGCTGGACGATCGCCTCGTGGACGACCTCCATTCGGGGATGCGCGACGCGATCGTCGCGGCCCGGCTGCGGGAATCGGGCCTCGATCCCGCGCGGATCAAGAACCTGACGTCGGTTCAGCGGCCAGGATCGCGCACAGTGACGGCCGAGGGGGAACGCACCACCAACAGCGTACTGAACATGCTGCTGCCCATGGCATTCATGATCCTGCTCCTGATGTCGGTCCTGACGAGCGGCCAGTACCTGTTGACATCGACGGTCGAGGAGAAATCGAACCGCGTCGTCGAGGTCCTGCTGTCCGCGGTCTCGGCGATGGAGCTGATGACGGGCAAGATCCTGGGGCAGATGGCGGTGGGGTTGCTCGTGCTGGCGCTCTACGCGGGCCTTGGCGTGATCGCGCTGGTGTCGTTCGCCACGTTCGGCCTGATCGATCCGCTCCTGCTCGTGTTCCTGTTGATCTTCTACGTGCTGGCGTACTTCACGTTCGCCTCGCTCATGGCGGCGGTCGGATCGGCGGTCAACGAGATGCGCGAGGCGCAGTCGCTGCAGATGCCGATCATGATGGTCCTGATGATCCCCTGGATCCTGTGGCTGCCGATCAGCCGCGAGCCCAACTCGATGCTCGCAATCGTCCTCTCCTTCGTGCCGCCTCTCGGCAACTTCGTCATGCTGCTGAGGATGACGTCCCAATCGCCGCCGCCGATGTGGCAGGCCTGGCTGTCGATCGCCGTCGGGGCCGCCGGCGCCTACGCCTCGTTGTGGTTCGCGGCCAAGGTCTTCCGCGTGGGGATGCTGATGTACGGCAAGCCGCCGTCGTTCGGCACCCTCATCCGCTGGGCGAGGATGTCGTAGGGGCGACCGGCCGGTCGCCCCTACCTGCGCGTAATCCGTGCGACCCATCCCCCACCCGGGGCGAGGTGGATGGGCAGGCGGTCGGGGGCGCTCACCGATCGCTTCTCGCGCGCGTAGTCCACACCCGCGCGGTCGGCATTCGGGCCGTCCTTGTAGATGTCTGCCTCCCACGTGCCTTCGCCGAGGAATGACAGCGCCACATCGAGATCGCGCGCTGACCAGTTCGTCATCGCCCCGACATACCAGTCGCGCCCGCTGCGCCTCGCGACGAGGATGTGCTCTCCAACCGTCGCGCTCAACACCCGCGTTTCGTCCCACACGGTCGGGACGGCCGACAGGAACGCCAGACTTTCTGGTTCGCGCCGGTAGTTCGACGGTGAATCGGCCAGCATCTGCAGCGGGCTCTCGAACACGACATACATCGCGAGTTGCTGGCACCGGGTGCCCTGGCTCATCGGCCGGTTGAACACCGGCTTGAAGTCGGCTTTCGTGGCGTTCATCATTGCGCCTGGCGTGTAGTCCACAGGCCCCGCCATCATCCGCATGAACGGGAACGTCACGGCGTTGTCCGGCGACGCCAGGTCACTCCACTTGCTCTGCTCGAGGCCGAGGACGCCCTCGCTCGTCACCACGTTCGGATACGTCCGGTAGAGACCGGTGGGCTTGTAGGCGCCGTGGAAATCCACCAGCAGGTGCCGCTTCGCGGCCTCTTGCGCCACCCGCTCGTAGTAGTTGACCATCCACTGGTCCTCGCGCTGCATGAAGTCCACCTTGATCCCCTTCACGCCCCACTTCTCGAACTGGTCGAGCGCCTGGGCCATCTGGTTGTCGAGCGTTTTCCAGATCACCCACATCACCAGGCCCACCTTCTTCTCGCGGGCGTGCGCCGCGATCGCCTCCATGTCGATGCCAGGCATCTGCGTCATCAGGTCGCCCAGCTTGTACCAGCCTTCGTCGAGGATCACGTACTCGATCCCGTGCTCGGCCGCGAAGTCGATGTAGTGCTTGTAGGTGTCGGTGTTGACCCCCGCGCGAAACGGCACGCCGTAGAGGTTGTTGAAGTTCCACCAGTCCCAGGCGACCTTGCCCGGCTTGATCCAGCTGGCGTCTCCGATGCGCGAGTCTGTCGCCAGCCGGTAGACGATGTCGGTGTCGAGCAAGGTGGCGTCGCGACCGGCGATGACGAGCACCCGCCATGGATACTCGCGCGTGCCGCGTGTCTTCGCCATGTAGGGCGCCCGCTCCAGCACCTTTTCGTCGCGGTCGCGGGCAAGCTCCACCCTGGTCGGGTAGTAGGGGAACAGCCCCTTCAGGCTGTTCGCCTCACCTCCTGCCGCCAAATCCATCCCCGGGTAGTCGAACAGGTCCGCCTCGGTGATGGCCACCTTGGGCCCGCCCGTCACCTCCACGAGCGCGGGCAGCGACGAGAACTTCGTTCCCACCTCGCTGATCCGAATGCGCCTGTACGACCGCTCCTGGTGCGAGAGAAAGCTGGTCTCCTCCGGGAAGTAGAGCCTGTGGTCGCCCGCGAACCGGAACGTCGCGTCCTCGGCCCGCACTTCGACGTCGCCCGGCAGCTTCGTCACGAACCGGTACGCCACCCCGTCGTCGTACGCGCGGACGATCAGCGAGTAGTCGCCCCCGAAGTCGATGCGCCGCTCGTTGAACCTGTCGCGCACCTCGGCCCGCTTCACGCGGACCACCGGGCGCAGCACCTGGTCCACCGAGCGGGTTGTCGTGGCGCGCACCGTCGCGTTGGCGCCAAGCCCGCGGTTGCCGTCGAGCGTGAGGCCGATCTTCGAGGGCAGCAGGACCGGGCGGCCGTCAACCGTGACCGACCACGTGAGGTCGGCACCCGTGCCGACCGTGACGAGGATGGCGCCGCCGGGAGAAGCGACCGTCAGAGGGGCCGCCGCCTGTCTTGCAGCCGCGCCCCCTGCCGTCAGCGCCATGACCGCCACGCTCACCGTCGTCAACATGCAACGTCGCTTCACGCTCATCGTTCCTCCTCATACCCCGGTCGAGCCGGAACCAAAGGGGCTCGGTCTCCACGCTTACAATGGGCCGTCCGCCAACTGCAGACTGTAGAACGGAACCCGGGCGGGCGCGAAGAAAATCCACCCCATCCCTTGGCCGGCCGGCGGGACGGACGGGCGCGCGACCGTTGAACAAGACCGGCCGGATTCGGCTACAATTGACCCGCTCGTGAACCGGGGACGACGACCGTGACCTACGACCACCTGGTGAAGTTGATTCGCCGGCAGATTGCCGCCACTCCCAACGGCGTGGCGATGCGGCACAAAGTCGGCGCCGAGTGGCAGGGCATCACCTACGGGGAGATGGGTCGGAAGATCGACGCCATCGCCTCGTGGTTGATCGACACCGGGGTGGCCCCAGGCGATCGGGTGGTGCTCTTCGGGCCGAACACGCCGTGGTGGTCGATCGCAGATCTCGCGGTCATGGCGGCCGGCGCCGTGACCGTTCCGATCTACGCCACCAACACCCCCGACCAGGCCGAGCACATCGTGCGTGACGCCGGGGCGACGATTGCCTTCGTTGGCGGCCCCGGTCAGTACGCGAACCTCTCCGGAGTGCGCGGGCCGTCTGGCCCGCTCATTCGTATTGTCGCCTTCGACGCCGGCATCGCCCTCGACCTCACCGATTCGTGCTCGCTCTCCGTGCCGTTGGCGCACCCGGTCTCACCGAAACTGGCGGCGCGCGCCGCCGCCGCCCGCCTCGACGACGTCGCGACGATTATCTACACGTCGGGAACGACGGGCGAACCGAAGGGCGTCGTGCTGACCTTCGAAAACCTCGTCACGCAGTTCGAGGGGCTCGACGCATATTTTCAGGTCACCGAGCGCGATCGGTCGCTCTGCTTCCTTCCTTTGAGCCATGCCTACGAACGCGCGTGGACGTTCTACATCCTCAACAGAGGCGCGCAGAACTTCTACCTCGAAGACCCGAAGAGGGTCATCGAAACGATGAAGGAGGTGCGGCCGACGTGCATGGTGAGCGTCCCGCGCCTCTACGAGAAGATCTACTCGACCGCGCGCCACAAGGTGAGCGAGGGGTCGGGGATCAAGCGCAGGCTGTTCGACTGGGCCATGGGCGTCGGCAACCGGTTCGCGCACACCAGGAACCGCGGCGAGCGCGTCGGCCCGGTGCTGGCGGCGCAGCACGCGATTGCCGACAAGCTGGTCCTCCACAAGATCCGCGACATCGTGGGGGGGCCGAAGAACTTCTTCTCGGCCGGCGGCGCGGCGCTCGCCGAGGAGATCGAGGAATTTTTCTTTTCGGCGGGCCTGCTGGTCTGCCAGGGATACGGCCTCACCGAGACGTCGCCGGTGCTGACGTGCAATCGCCCTGGCGATTTTCTCTTCGGCACCGTCGGCAAGGTGATTCCCGGCTGCGAGCTGAAGATCGCGCCGGATGGCGAGATCCTTGCGCGCGGGCGCAACGTGATGCGCGGCTACTTCGGCCGTCCGCAGGACACGGCCGAGGCGTTCGAGGACGGCTGGTTCAAGACGGGCGACATCGGCTCGTTCGACGAACGCGGCTTCCTCCGGATCACCGACCGCAAGAAGGACCTGATCATCACGTCCGGCGGGAAGAACATCGCGCCAAGCCGCATCGAGGCGGTGATCGGCCAGGACTACTACATCGAGCAGGTGGCCGCCGTGGGTGACGGGCGCCATCACCTGGCCGCCCTGGTCGTGCCACACTTCGAGGCGCTCGAGCAGTGGGCCAAGGAGCGCGGGATCGCCTACGACTCGTTCATGGCGATGGTGAAGGACCACCGGATCGTGGACTTCATCGGCCAGCGGATCGAGCAGCGCCAGGCGGTGCTCCCGCAGCACGAGCGGGTGAAAAAATTCACGCTGCTCACCGAGCGCTTCAGCCAGATGGGCGGCGAGTTGACGCCCACCCTCAAGAACATCCGCGCCGCGATTGCGGCCAAGTACGCCCAGGCGATCGAGTCGATGTACTCGGACCATCACGCGAGCGGCTCGCGAAAGAAATAGCAACCAACCCTGAAACGGCCCGGCGTCCGCCGGCGTAAAAGCAGGTGATCGCTGCCGATCTGCCGGTCGGATTTTGCCCGCAGGCGGGTCCCGCTGGCGGTTACGTCCCGACGGGTCCATGCTGTCGGCCTCGGTTGCCCCGTCCAGGAGCAGGGGCGGCTCGCAAGCCGCCTCTACTCCTCCCTCGCCTTGTCATAAGGAGGAGCAGTGTTCCGATTATCACGGAAGTTATTGTTTCTAAGCGCCTTTGCGGCGCTCGTCTGCGTGCTCGGGGCATTCGCTTATGCCCAGAACGAGCAGAAGGCACAGAGCCTCGTCGTGACCGCGGACGATTTCAACCAGTTCTCCTGGCGCTGGGTCGGCCCCATGGCCTTCGCCGGCCGCGTCAGCGGCTTTGCCGTGCCTCGGGGACAGAGCCAGACCTACTATGTCCTCATGGCTACCGGCGGCGTCTGGAAGACCATCGACGGCGGCATTCATTTCGAGCCGATCTTCGACAAGCCAGGCGTCTCGCTGAACATGGGCTGGATGGCCATCGCGCCCTCCAAGTCTGATGTGCTCTACCTGGGCACGGGCGAGCCGATGCACGCGCGCGCCAGCTCGCACGGCAACGGGGTGTGGAAGTCCACCGACGCCGGCAAGACCTGGACGAACATCGGCCTGACCAAGAGCTACTTCATCCCGAAGATTGAAGTGGATTCAAAGAACCCCGACATCGTCTACGTCGCGGCCGAAGGCAAGCTCTACGACAACGAGATGGACTGCGAGCGCGGCCTGTTCAAGAGCATCGACGGCGGGAAGACGTGGACGAACGTCTTCGCGTCGGTGGCCAAGGACCGTGGCGTGGGCGATTTCGTCGTCGACCCCCGCAACTCGAACATCGTCATTGCCGCCGCGTACAAGACGTTCCGTCGTGCGTGGACCTACATGGACCGCCACCTCGGCAACGACCTTTACAAAACCACCGACGGCGGCAAGACCTGGACGAAGCTGACCAACGGGATCCCGCAGGGTGTCGCGTTCGGCCGCATCGGCCTGGCCATCTACGAGAAGAACCCGAGCATCGTCTACGCGCGCGTCGATGAGGGTACCATCGTCGGGTTCCCCGAGCGCGACGGCGTGGCGAACTTCCGCGTGGCCGCGGCCGGCGGGCGCGGCGGCGGAGGCGGCGGAGGCGGATTTGGCGTGGCACTCGGCACGCAGCTTCTCCCGGCCGACTTCACGTTCGCGCAGTTCCAGGCCCACAAGATCAACCCGGAAGCGGCGGCCCTTGCTCCGAAGTTCACGCCGGTCACCGGCGCGAACGAGGCCGAGGTCGTGAAGAAGTTCAATGACCTCATTGCGGACAAGGACTTCATCAGCAAGAGCGGCGCCGACGTCGCCAAGATGATGGCCGCGGCCCGGAAGCTGTATCCGACGAACGAAAGCCTTCTCAAGATGCTGACCGAGGTCGAGAAGGTCACGAAGAAGCCGGCGGCAGCGGCCGACTCCACGGAAGCCAAGGCGCGCCAGCAGCTCGTCAACCGCAGCGTCATCGAAGTCCTCTACGCCGGCGCGGTGGCGAGCCTTCAGCCCGTCGAGCGCAACGGCGTCGTGTACCGGACCGATGACCAGGGCAAGGCCTGGAAGCGGATGACCGAGTACAAGCTGCCCGCGGCGGTCGCGCCAGCGGCCAGGGTGGAAGAGGCCGACGACGACCTCGACGCCGCGGCGGCGCAGAGCGACAGCGTGCAGGACGCCAGGCCGCCGGCCGCCCAGGCCCCGGCAACTGCAAAGCCAGCCACGCCGGCCGCCCAGGCCCCGGCAACTGTAAAGCCGGCCACGCCGGCTGCCCAGACCCCGGCAACTGTAAAGCCAGCCACGCCGGCCGCCCAGGCCCCGGCAACCGTGAAGCCGGCCACGCCGGCTGCGACCACGCCGGCACTGGCCCAGGGTGCGCGCGGCGCGCGCGGCCAGGCCGCGACGACGCCGGCCGCTGCCAATGCGAACGGCAGTGCGCAGGTGAACCAGACCGAGGGCGGCTACTACGGCCGCATCATCATCGACGCGAACAACGACAAGGTCATTTACTGCGGTGACACGAACACGACGGTGTCGCGCGACTCCGGCAAGACGTTCCAGCCGACCGGTTGGGACGGCAACGGCAAGACGCACGTCGATCACCGCGTGGTGTGGGTGGACCCGCTCAATTCGCAGCACATCCTGAGCGGCAACGACGGCGGGTCGTCGGAAACCTGGGATGGTGGCAAGCACTGGAAGCAGAGCAGCACCATCAACGCACAGCAGTTCTACGACGTGTTCGTGGACAACGAACAGCCCTACAACATCATGGGCGGCACGCAGGACAACGGCGCGTGGCTCGGGCCGTCGCAGAACCGCAACAGCTACGGCATGTTCAGCTCCGACTGGAGGTACCTGCCGACCGGCGACGCGTTCTACGTCGTCCGCGACTGGGTCAACCCCGAGTGGGTGTACTACGAGAGCCAGTTCGGTGGGTCCAGCCGGATGAACCTCAAGAACGGCGATACCCAGTCGCTCGCCGTGCGCTTGACCCCGGAGCAGGTCGCGGCCGGCGAGCCCGCCCTCCGCTACCAGTGGAACGCGCCAATCGTCCTCTCCCCGCATAACCCGAGCATCGTCTACATCGCCAACCAGTACGTGTGGCGGTCGATGAGCAACGGCAACACCGGGACGTTCGTGAGGATCAGCCCGGATCTCAGCAAGGCCAGCAAGGAGAAGATCGCCCTCTCGAAGAAGACCAACCTGCAGTGGGCGACGGTCTACACCTTCTCCGAGTCGCCCAAGAAGCCGGGCCTCTACTGGGCCGGGACCGACGACGGCAACGTGCAGCTGTCGCCTGACGGCGGCAACACATGGGTGAACATCACCGACCAGTTCTACGATGCGTCCGGCAAGCCGAAGGCGGGCGTGAAGGGCGACATCATCCCGTACGACCGGTGGGTGAAGCGCGTCGTGGCCTCGGCGTTCGACGAGAAGACGGCCTACGCGGCATTCAGCGGCTATCGCACGCACAACGAGGACACCACCTGGTTGTTCGTGACGAAGGACCTCGGGAAGACCTGGACGAACATCTCCGGCGGGATGAACAACACGATCTTCGACGTCGAGGAAGACCCGGAGAACGCCAACGTCCTGTACCTCGGGACCGACAACGGCATCTTCGTGACGATCGACCAGGGCAAGACGTGGTCGGCATTCTCGACCTCGATGCCGCCGATGACCATTCGCGACCTCACCATCCAGAAGCGTGACCGTGAGATGGCAATCGGCACCTACGGGCGCGGCTTCTACGTGGCAGACGTCGGCCCGATCAAGGAGTTCAAGGCCGAGGTGTTCCAGGCCAACGCCTACCTGTTCGAGCCGAAGACCACCATCAAGTGGAACCGGTTCGAGCGGCGCGGCGACACGCTGGGCGAGATGGCGAAGGCGGACAACCCGCCGGTCGGATCGACCCTCTACTACTACCTGAAGGGCGACGCCCAGAAGGTGCAGATTACGATCAAGGATCTCGAGGGGAACACGGTCCAGGAACTGACGCCGAGCAGCAAGAAGGGCCTTCAGAAGGTGTTCTGGGGCCTGAACCGCCAGTTGGCCGCGGGCCAGGGCGGCGGGCAGCGCGGCGGCGGCGGACAGCGTGGTGGTGTGCCGGCAGCTCGTGTGCCGGCAGCTGGTGTGCCGGCAGTTGGTGTGCCGGCAGCTGGTGCGCCGGCAGCCGGCGCGCCGGCAGCTGGTGCGCCGGCAGCTGGTGCGCCGGCAGCTGGTGCGCCCGATGCGCCGGTCGTGAACAACCCGGATCAGCCTCCGCAGGCTTCGGCCGGCGGCCGCGGCGGCGTACGGAACCAGGTGGACGCGGGCGTCTACAAGGTGACGTTGACGGTGGACGGCAAGGAAGTCGCCACCAAGCGGCTGACGGTCAGCCCGGATCCGATGTTCAAGTAGGAGTCGAGAGTCAGCGAGCATTCAGCGGCAGGGCACAGTCCATTGTGTCCTGCCGTTTTTTTTGTCAGTTGATTGTCGGAACGCCGGCGACGGCCATCCCGAGCCTTGGGGACGGCGCCGATCCCGTTCAGCAAGCTGCCGCTCGATCCGATGATGTAGGCTGGGCGGCTGTATCCGGCCGCGTGCGCGCCGGGCGTTTCGTTCTGCCTCGCGATGCTCCTCGGGCTTGGCATCATCATGATGGGGTCCGCCGGGGATAGGCCGTGTTGATCGGCATAGGGTCGGCGGTCGCCCGCCGACCCCTGCCACCGGTCCACCGTTGCAGCGATGATCAGTCCTGTGTCCGAGGCTCGGAGCTCCATCGGCACCCTCCGGTACCGGCTATCGCCCAAGCAGGTGGGGAGACGGGCCCGCACGACGCCACTCGCGGGGCGGCCTGGAGGGACTCTAAACCTTTTGGCAGGGAGATCTCGACCATGCACGAGGGCGACAGCGGATCTGGGGAGGCCTACTTGGAGGACGGTGGAGGTCAAGTGGTCGCTGCACCGCTGTCGGTGATCGAATCACGCGACGCCACGTTGACGCTGCGCCTGCGAGAGGCGTGTGTGAACATGCCCCCTGCGAACAGCCGAACAGGAAGTAGCGCCGGACCGTGGCGGCGGGCCGCCGCACTTGGTGACGTGCGGGGATCCGCAAGCCGTCAGGGACGGGGTTCGCCGGAGGGTGACCGCGCACGCTAGTATGTGCCAGGCGCGACCAGCGAAGGGAGTCACCGCCGTGCAGCATATCCAGTTCCCGAAACCGTTCGAACACGCGCACCCGCCCGTACGCAACGTCAACGAGATCGAGATCGACCGTCTCACTTCTAGCCAGCGGGCAGCCGACCGCGTAGCGGCCGTCGTCGGATCGTGGTGGTTCATCGGCACGCAGAGCGTCGTCCTCCTCGGATGGGCCTCGCTCAACGTGACCGCCGCCGTCCATCACTGGGACCCCTACCCGTTCATCCTGATGAACCTGTTCCTGTCGCTCCAGGCGGCTTACACCGCGCCGGTGCTCATGATGAGCCAAAACCGCCTGGCCGCCCGCGATCGCCTCGAGGCGCACAATGACTACGAGATCAACCGCAAAGCCGAAGAAGAAGTCCGCGCGGTGCTCGACCACCTCAGCGCCCAGGACCAGGCGCTGACGCGAATCGTGGAGGCGCTGGCCTCCAGGCTCCATGCCCTGCCGCCTGCCGGCGATCCGCCTGGAAACACCTCGCCGGTGTAGGCGCCTTGTCATCATGACCGGCCGACCGCACGTCCTGTCGGGCGGTGCTCGGCACACCAACCGAACGCATCGCGTCCGATACCTTCACGAGCGTTGTCTGACAGTACCGACGAACACCTGCCCTGCGCGCCCGCAGTCCGTGGGCTCGGGCATCAGGGCTCTACGACGGCCCCGAAGGTTGCGGGAAGGAACTAGCGGCCAGCCGCTGACAACTCTGGCGGCATCAACACCGGAATGGCCTGCCTGCCGTGGCGACGATACACGAGGAAGTCGCCGTCAAGGGTCATGACCGCACTGCTCTCGTCCAATTCGGTCATCCGCACCAGACAGGCGTCAGCCAAAGACATAGGTAAGTTGGCGTACTTCGTCATCAGGGTGGCTAGCGACTTGGCATGGGGGGAGACTTGAAAGGCCACCTGCAGCACACCGCGCTCAGCCAGTTTCAGGACCGCGGCGGCGCCTCCGGGCATATCCCGCAAGAGGAAACAGGCTTCCGCCAGCACCGGTTCACAGGTGGAAATCGGCGGCTCGAGTTCACTCAACCGTGCCTTGGCCCAGAGGTGAAAGCGATCTCGACGGTTGAGGCTGGCTACCAGAGGCCCGGTATCCATGAGAACCCGTTTCTTCACTTGCCAAACCCCGCGAGGAGCTTCTTGTTGTGCGACAGGTCCGCGGGCCCTTCGACACAACCAATCAGATCGGAGGCAAGCGCCAGGCACGAGTCGGGATGGGCGGACGCTTCATTCAGAAATCGCTCCAACGCCTCGCGTATCACTTCGGACCGGCTCGCGCCCCGACTCTCCGCCAGACGGGCCAGTCTCCGTTCGAGCACTTCCGGCACTTTCAACGACACTGTGGTCACGGTCGTATTCTCCAGGGTATTACCGCTACGCCACTACTCCCGTCGCAGGCTCCTGAGGACTTCGCGCGCCTCTTCAAGGAATGTCCGGACATCTTCGGGTTTGGATCGTTGGCTGGCGCGGTAGATGCCAACGGTGCCAGACCGGATTTCGACCGTCCATCCCTCGTGCTCGGCGAAGAACGAGAGGGTCTCCGGGTAGAGCGCCGCCCGGATGGCGGTCTCGTCCGGTCCCCGCACCAGGTAGCGGCCCGAGAAGTCTTGGTTCGATTCGAAGTCGATGTCCTGGTATCCGAAGACCTGGCCGATCTTGTGGAAGACGTTCTCCGGGGCCAACTGGAGGTCCGGCAGCGAGCGGGTGGCTTGCGGGAAGACGGCCACGGTCTGCACGGACGTCTGCTGGTGCTCGCCGCCGCCCGTCGTGTACTGAAACTCCACCACCTTGACCGCGTCGGTGCCCACGCGTCCGGTCATCATGTTCTTCGCGCGCCTCGAATGGCCGCGCGTGTAAAGCGGCAGGTCGCCAAGCGACGTGAGCAGATCGACGTCGGCCCGGGGTTCGAAGACGAATCCCATCTCGATGCACACGCGCTCCATCGCCTCCGTCCGCTCGCGTTGCTTGCGGCGGCTGTAGACGATGCTGTAGACGATGATGACGGCGAGGAGGGCCAGCGCGCCGAGTCCGGCCAGCCACGGAACGAGTGATGTCATGGCAGCAGTCCTCCCGAGCCGTGATGACAACCTATTCGAAGATCTTCCCCAGGCCTTCGTAGCGTGAGTGCAGCGTGTCGGTGGCCTTCTCGATCCCGGCCGGCTGGTTCACCTTGCACGCGGCAACCAGCGCCTTCGCGTCCGTGACCAGCTGCCCCGACTCCTTCTTGAACGCCTCGGTCTTCTCTTCCACGCGCTTAGGCAGCGTGGCCTTCGCAATCGCTTCCGCCCTGGTCTGCAACTCGCCGCTCATCTTGCACACGTCGGCCCACTTCTTTTCGGGGACGAAGGTGTGCTGCACCACGTAGAGCGTCTTGTGGAACTCGTTCATCTCGGGAACGACCGGCCGGATGATCTGTCCCTGCGCCTCGTAGGCGGTGTGAAGGTTCTCGGCGGCGAGCAGCAGGGCCTTGTCCTCGGTCCCGGCGGCGGCCCTCGCGTAGGCGGCGGCGGCGGCCTTCAGATCGGCGATGCCCTTCGCCCAGGCGGTTTCCTTCTCGCGGAAGATGCCGGGCAGCTTCACCGCGGCGATCTTCGCGACGCCGGCCTCAACGTCCTTGGAGATCGTGCGGAGAGCGGCGTAGTCTCTGGCCGGGTAGGCCGTGTGCCACATCGGCATGATCACGTCGTGGAACTTCTCCAGCTCGAGCACGCTGGTGGACGGTTCCTGGGGCGCCTGGGCGACGGCCGCCACGCCGAAGGCCAGCGGCAGCGCGATGACGAGGGCAATCAACAGTCTCTTCACTTCGTCTTCCTCCAACCGGGGGCAGCTGATCCATTCCATCATAACGCCGCTTGGCGCCTTCCGTCCCCTTGTCGTAGAGTGGTGAGGTCAGGAGACCTATGGACTACGCAGAGAGGCTCGAGAACGTCGCGGTGATTGGCGCCGCCGGCAAGATGGGCAGCGGCATCGTGCTCCTCCTCGCCATGGAGATGGCCGATGTCGGCCTGAAACCCGGGAACGGGTCCCGCCACCGTGTGCTCCACGCGATAGACGTGTCGCACCAGGCGCTCGGCGGCCTGGTAAAGTACCTGCGCGAGCAGGTGCAGAAGGCAGCCGAGAAGAGAATCGTCGCCCTCCGCACGGTCTATACCGACCGTGCCGACCTCGTAGACAACGGCGACATCGTCCGGCAATACGTCAACGACGTGCTGGACGTCGTTCGCCCGACGACGACCCTCGAGGTTGCGGCCGAGGCGAACATCATCTTCGAGGCGGCGCCCGAGGATCTCGGGCTCAAGCTGAAGCTGTTCGCGCGCACCGCCACCGACAATCCCGCCGGCCCCTGGGTCTTCACCAACACGTCGTCCATCCCGATCCAGGAGATCGACGAAAAGGCCCGCCTCGGCGGCCGCGTCATGGGGTTTCACTTCTACAACCCGCCGGCCGTGCAGAAGCTGGTCGAGCTGATCCGGAGCCGCACGACGACGGACGAAGTGGGGGCCTTCGCCGAAGCCCTCTGCAAGAACCTGCGGAAGATCGTCGTGCCCTCCGCGGATCGGGCCGGCTTCATCGGCAACGGTCACTTCATGCGCGATCTGCTGCACGCCGTGGAGGAGGCCGGTCGGCTTCGGGCGGGTATGCCGTTTGTCGAAGCGGTCTATTGCATGAACCGCGTCAGCCAGGATTTCCTGGTCCGCCCGATGGGGATCTTCCAGCTCATCGACTACGTGGGACTCGACGTCTGCCAGTGCATCCTCGCCGTGATGAACCCACGGACTCCTGGCGAGAACCTCCACAGTCCGTTGATCGATCGGCTGCTCGAGCAAGGCGTGAGGGGCGGGCAGAATCACGACGGATCGCAGAAAGACGGGTTCCTGCAGTACCAGCAGGGCAAGCCGTCCGGCGTCTACGATCCCGACGCGAAGCGCTACGTGGCTTTCACCGAGTTCCAGGCGGCGTGCGACGCCAGGCTCGGGCCGCTGCCGGAGCCGGGGCTGTCATGGAAGGTGGCCGTGCGCGACCCGGCGAGGGAGACGCTGCTGGCGCAGTTTTTCGGCGCGTTGAGATCGATGGACACCGCCGGTGCGGAACTCGCGCGGCGTTACGGGGCCAGGTCGCGGGACATTGGCCTGAAGCTGGTGAGCGACGAGGTGGCGCGCAACGCCCATGACGTCAACCAGGTGCTTCTGACGGGCTTCTTCCATGCCTACGGCCCGATCAACGAATTCTTTGCGTGATGAGCGTATGAACAAGCTGCGACGCAACGTCTACATGACGGCCGGGTACAACACGGTGTCGATGGGAACCGGCCGGAAGGAATTCCACCCGAAAAAATCGAGGCCGGGCCTCGAAGACTACATCCGCGAGGCGGGGCGCGGCGTCCTGCAGCAGGTGGGCGGGGCCGGGAACATCGACGAAGGCGTGATCGGCAACTTCATGGCCGCGCGCTTCAACAACCAGGGGAACCTGGCGGCGCTCATTCCGGCCATCGACGAGGGGCTGCAGTGGAAGCCGTGCACGCGCGTCGAGGGCGCGTGCTGCTCTGGCGCGCTTGCGCTCACGGTGGGCATCAAGTCGGTGCTGGCCGAGACCGCCGACCTGGTCCTCGCCGTTGGCGTCGAGGTGCAAAACACGGTGAAGGCGATCTACGGCGCCGATATCCTGGCCACTGCCGGGTGGAGCCGCGAGCGCAAGGCGGGGCACGCCTATTTCTTCCCGGGCAAGTTCAGCGACCGCGCGGGCGCCTACTACGAGAAGTACGGCCGCGACCGGACGCGAAAGGCGATGGCGCGGTGGTACCGGAATGCGATCGAGAACGCGCGCCTGTGTCCGACGGCGCAGGAGTACCACAACACGTCGGCCGATCTCGACGCGGTCGCGCTTGCCGAACCCAATCCCCGATCGTTCGTCGATCACCTCAACGTCTTCGACTGCTCGAAGGTGTCGGACGGCGCTTCGGCGATTGCCATCGCGTCGGCGGACGGTCTGAAACGCGCAGGCATCCCGACCAGCGCGGCGGTTGAGATCGTCGGCATCGGACAGGTGGAAGCGGATCTCACGTGCCCACCCTCCGACCCGACACGGCTTGAAACAACGCGACGCGCCGTGCAGTGCGCGCTCGAATCGGCGGGCATCACCGTCGATCGGCTGGCGACAGTCGAGACGCACGATTGCTTCACGATCGCCGGGATCCTCGCCGTGGAGGCGATCGGGCTCGCGGAACCCGGGAAGGGACCGGACTTCGTCCTGGACGGGCAGACGGCGCGCGGGGGACACGTCCCATTCAACACGACCGGCGGGCTGATCGGGTGGGGCCACCCGACCGGTGCCACTGGCGTCCACCAGGCGGTGACGATCTGGGAACAACTGACGGGCCGCGCCGACCGCAACCAGATCGAGATCCCGACGGACCGACCGTATGGCCTTTCCGTCAACATGGGCGGCGATGACAAGACGCTGGTGGCGCTCGTCTATCGGCGGGGGTGAGAAGAGGGCGCACTAACCGACCCATTGCCTGCCGTGATTCAATGGTGGGCCTATGAGCCTGGCCGTCGAAACCCGAGATCTCGCCAAGCACTACACCATGGGCCAGTCCGTGGTGCGCGCGCTCGATGGAGTCACCATCTCCCTCGAGGCCGGCGAGTTCGTGGGCCTGCTCGGCACCTCAGGGTCCGGCAAGTCCACCCTCCTCAACCTCGTCGCGGGCCTCGATCACCCAAGCGGCGGGAGCCTGAAGGTCTTCGACCATGACCTGGCTCAGATGTCGCGGCAGGATCTGGCTGCGCATCGCCGGATGAACGTCGGCATGATCTTCCAGTCGTTCAACCTGATCCCGACCATGACCGCCGTCGAGAACGTCGCGCTGCCGATGATGTTCGCCGGCGTGGCACGCGCCGAGCGCGAGGCGAGGGCCCGCGCGCTGCTCGAGCAGGTCGGCCTTGGTGAACGGCAGGCCCACCGGCCAAAGGAACTGTCGGGCGGCGAGCAACAGCGCGTCTCGGTCGCCCGCGCGCTCGCCAACGACCCGCAGATTCTCCTGGCCGACGAACCCACGGGCAACCTGGACAGCAGGACCGCGCAGGAGATTCTCGCCCTGCTGCGGGATCTGAATGCCAGGACCCTGAGGACGATCCTCCTGGTGACGCACGACGCGTCGCTCGCGTCGCGTTTCGCCAGGCGCACGATCACGCTTCTCGACGGAAAAGTCGTGCCGGAGACCGCACCATGAGGCTCGCGGACACGCTGCACATGGCGCTTCGCAACCTGCGCGAGGCGAAACTCCGAACGGCGCTCACCGCGCTCGGTGTCGCGATCGGCATCGCGTCGCTGGTCGGCATGGTCTCGTTTGGCGTCGCCATGCAGGACCAGATCCTGGGAAACCTGCTCCGGTCCGGCGTCTTCGACTCGATCACGGTCACGGCTGCCCCGCGCGCCGGCCAGCGCGGCCGCCGCGGCGGCAACGCCGCCGAACGCGTCCGCGAAGCGGTGGATGCGGCTCGGCAGGCGACGCCGCGCGTTCGGCTGAACGACGAGGCGCTCCGGAGACTGGCGGCGATCGACGGGGTGAAGGAGGTCTACCCCGACGTCCGCGTGCCCGTCGAGGTGTCTTTCGGCGATTTCTCGGATTTCACCGGCGCCACCGGCGTGCCCCTCTCCGCCCGCGGTCAGGGTGTGTTCCAGCGCATGATCTTCGGCCAGTTCTTCGCCAATGGGGCGGACGATGCCTGCCTGCTGAGCCTGGAGTTCGCACGACGGATCAACGACGGCGCGCCGGGCAGTCTGGTCGGCAAGGAACTGACGCTTGGGTACGCGTCGGCCGCGACGCCCGGGGATAGCGCAGCCGGCGTGCCCCCGGGCATGAACATCCAGCGCACCGAGCGGAAGTTCCGCGTTGTCGGCATCGTCGAACGGCAGGCGGGGCCGAGTCCTGGCGGGGCGATGTTCGCCGCCGTGATGATCCCTCTCGCCAAGGCGCGCGAGATGGGCGTGGCGGATCTCACCGGGCCGCAGGCGATCCTGAGGCAGTTGTCCGACGAGCGGATCTACTCGACCGTGACGGTGAAGGTGCGACGCGCGCAAGACACCGAGAACGTCGAGAAGAAGATCAAGGACATGGGCTTCGGCGCCTTTTCGATCGCCGACCTGCTGGAGAGCCAGAAGAAGGCGTTCATCCTGCTCGACCTGCTCCTCGGCCTCGTCGGGTCGATCGCGCTGACGGTCGCGTCGCTCGGCATCGTCAACACGATGGTGATGTCCATCCTCGAGCGGACGCGGGAGATCGGCATCATGAAGGCGATCGGTGGCGGCGACCAGGACGTGCGGAAGATCTTCCTCGTCGAAGCCTCGCTGATTGGCCTGCTTGGCGGCGTATTCGGCATCGCGCTCGGTTGGGCGGTGGGGCGCGTCATCAACGTGGGCGCGAACTACTACCTGCAGAACCAGGGCGTGCCGGCGGCCAACCTGTTCCTGATTCCCTGGTGGCTGATGGCCGGCGCCATCGGCTTCGCCCTGCTCGTCAGCCTGATCGCCGGCAGCTTCCCAGCGATGCGCGCCGCGCGGCTCGACCCGATCCAGGCGCTGAGGCACGACTGAGTGGTCCTCCGCCTGGTACGGCGACGCACCGCCCTTCGGCGAGCTCAGGGTCGCCCCGAGCAAGGTCGAGGGGCGAGGCCGACACCCTGCCTGCCTGAGCCGGGACACGATTTCAACCAGTCGAGTAGGGAGATCACAAAGCGACACGGAGGCGTGCACGCAGAGGCGCCGGCGTCAGCCGGGCCAGGGCCGCAGGCCCGATCGCGCGTGCGGCACACCGCACAAACGAACCCCCATGATTCCGCGTGGGGTTCGTTTGCGAGGCGTGCCGCACGCACACCGGCGCGCGAACCGCGCGCCGGACCGGTTGACGCCGACACCCCTGCCCACACCGTCACGCCACACGCGAGACACGCGTTTCTCTCCGTGATCTTTGTGACCTCCGTGGTTGGCCCGTCCGGTCCCTCCCCATAGGGGTGACTGAATTCTGGCTACCTGAGCAGTTACATGTTCCCTCGCAAGTCCGCATCCGCTGATTCTGGATCCGTTGTCTCGTCGCTGCTGGCAACCCGCTGGCGACTTTCGTCGCGGGCTGCCAGCCGAGCCTGTGGTTCCGGCCCGACCGAGCTATCCTGCGTGCGAGGCGCGCTCGGGCAGCCGCGTCGTCAGCAGCGCGGCAACCGCGGGCAGGAAGGCCAGCATCAGCAGCGCTGGCTGCAGGCCCACGGCGTCGCCCACCATGCCGACCACCGGCACCGCCAGCCCGCCGACGCCCCAGGCCACGCCCAGCATCAGCGACGACACCGTGCCGGTCGCCACCGGCGCGATGGCGTGCGCGTAGGTGATGTTGACTGGGAGCGTGGATCCCAGGAAGAACCCGCCGGCAGTCAGCAAGACCAGCGCCAGCGGCCCCGGCACGATGAGCGCGGCAAACAGCAGCGGCACCGAGAGCACCAGCGACCATGCGATCACGCGCCGCGGGCCGAATCGGTCCGCGAACGGGCCGCCGGTCAGGCCGCCGATGCTGCCGGCCGCCAGGTAGGCCCCGACGGCCAAGCCTGCCTCGGTCACCGACATCCCGCGTTTCGTCATCAGAACTGGCAGGAACGTCGAGAAGCCCAGGGCGACGACCGTGCGAATGACGACCGCCGACCAGAGCAGCGCCAGGGGAGAGGCATACGGTCGGAGCGCGTTGAACCCTGCGGGCGCCTGCCCGTGCGCGAGCCGCACGTCGGGGATGTGTCGCAGGATAGCTCCCAGCAGCACGAGCGCCGGGATGGCGAGGAGCGGCGTCCAGCTGAGGCCGAAATACTGTACGTAGGGGGCGAACAGCACCGGCGCAATCGCGTTCCCCATCGCCCCGCCCGTGACGTGCACGGACATCGCCGTGCCTCGTCTGGCGCCTCCAACCCGGTTCACGATCGCGGCTGCCGTCGGGTGGAATGCTGCGCTGCCGAGACAACCGACGGTCAGTATTACCGCGAGCATCGTCTGAGATGTCGCGAGGCCGGCCAGGCTCATGAAGGTGACCGCGACGATCGGTCCCGCGACGGCCAGCACCTTGGGGCGCCAGCGGTCGGCCAGCGGACCGAAGATCATCTGCGCGACCGAGCCGGCAACATAAATCATCGCAGCAATCGTGCCGGCCGCGGTGAGCGTCAAGCCCAGGCGGGGGATGAAGAGCGGAAGCAGCGGCGCATAGATGTTGCCGAAGATATCGTTGACCATGTGGGTCCCCGACATCACGAGCACGGTTCGCGGAACGCCCAGCACCTGGCGTTCGGCCACCGGTTCGGCCGGCGCACCTTCGTCGATCACGATTTGCTGCGGGTCGATACTCACTCGGATCCTTGCGGCGGGGGCGAAGAAACCAAGAATGAGGGCCTGGCCCCATTGTCGCACCTCAGTCTCGAGATCGCCCAGTGATCTTGCGAATGGGGTGAGAAAAGGGGCCTGGCCCCAATGGCGTCAGGCCTTGCGCTGGTGGAGCGAGAAAGCCGCGCCCTGCGGTCTGGCCCTGGCGCACGCGAGGAGCGTCGTTTCGGTCTCGCCATCCGCCCGCCTTCTTGTCACTTCCTCGCAAACTCGTAGCCCTGCTTCCTCAGCCCAGGCACCACTCTCTTCAATGCCTCCAGCGTGACAGGCGCATTCGGTCCGCCCAGGTGGAAGATCACGGTTCCGCCGTCCCGCGCCTGCCTGATCACCTGGCGGACGATGGCATCCACGTCGTGGTTGAACGAATCGCCTGCCACCACGGTCGGCGTA
>Ga0209745_1000363_pt1 | contig 27009 bp, 23 predicted proteins | sample BarGraNGADG00312_FD_184495 | JGI IMG/M metagenome (GOLD analysis project Ga0209745, IMG submission 184495) | Arctic peat soil microbial communities from Barrow, Alaska - Barrow Graham LP Ref core NGADG0004-312 (SPAdes) (version 2) | ecosystem: Environmental > Terrestrial > Soil > Wetlands > Peat...
ACTGCGACGGCTAAAGCGCCGGTCAGCAGCCCCTCTTCGTCGGACTTGGCCTGGTCCTGTGGCACTGCCTCAACTCGGCGGAGTCTCGTCAGGAATAGTCTGATACAATCACGCTGGCAGCGAAGCTCTCCTGGAGGTTGGGGTGGACGAGGCCTCGTGGATTTCCGCAAGCAGAGCGGGCGACGTGAAGGCATTCAACCAACTGGTGGTTACCCATCAGTCGGCTGCCTACGACCTGGCCTATCGGATGCTGAAGAACCCGGATGCCGCGGCAGATGTCACCCAGGACGCCTTCCTGTCCGCCTTCACCCACCTGCACCAGTTCCGCGGCGGTTCCTTCAAGGCGTGGCTCTTCCGGATCGTTTTGAATCGGGTGTACGACCACCTCCGGGCGCTCCAGCGCCACCCATCCTCCTCTCTGGACGGCATGGTGGACGACGAAGAGTCTCCCCCCCTCCAGATAGCGGACTCCCAGCCCCTCCCCGAGGAGATCACCCTCTCTCGCGAACTGATGGGCCGCATCGAGGTAGGACTCGCCACGCTGCCCCCGGACCAGCGCGTCACCCTCATCCTGAGCGACATCCAGGGTATGAGCTACGACGAGATTGCTGTCGCCACCGGAGCCTCGCTGGGGACGGTGAAATCACGGCTCAGCCGTGCGCGCGGCGGACTTCGCGCATACCTTGGTCAACATAGGGAACTATTGCCGCCCTCCCAACGTCTCTATTTCGAGAGGGCCGATAGAGCTGCGGGCAAGGTCTCGGCCCGAGCCATTGATGGTGAGCAGACAGGACCATGAAGCTGAAGCTGTTTGGCAGGAAGAGGGAACTGAAGCATAGCGAGGTGCTGGAGCAGCTCTCGCCCTACTTCGACGGCCGTCTTGAAGCCGGCGAAAGGACGCTGCTGGAACTTCACCTCCAGAGCTGCCAGGGTTGTTCAGCCGAGTTGGAGGCGATGCGAGCCGCCTCCGCTCTGCTGCGCACCCTTCCGCCGACCAGGCTACCGCGCGACTTCACCCTGCAGTTCGCGCCGCGGCCGGTGGTGGCGACCCCCGGCCCCTTCTGGGCGCTTCGGCTGGCCTCCGGTGTGGCGGCAGCGGCCTTCGTGGCCCTATTCGCGGCATCTGCTCTCCTGCCTGCGGTCTGGGCGCGGCAATCGGACTCCACCGTGACCTACCAGAGCAGACCGCAGGCACCTCAGACGCTTAGTGCACCTTCGACCGCTTCATCCCAGGCCGACGCGGCAGCCCCCAAGCGCGCCGCCCCAGCCTCGGCGCCGGTTGCACCAGCCGCAGCACTAGGTGCACCAGATGCCGCTCCGGTTGCACCAGCAGCCGCTCCGGTTGGCCCTCCGGCGGCCGATGGTAACTCTCTCGAATCGCTCCTGGCCACCCTGGAGGTGACTGCCGGGAGTCTCGCCCTGCTGCTTGGACTCGCGGCAGCAACTGTTTGGTGGAAACACAAGAGTCTAGGTTAAGGAGAAACCTGCCATGCGCAAGTTATCTATCCTCGCCGGAATGGTAGTCATTGCTGTCGTCGCCCTCGGCGTCTCGCTGGTAACATCGATCGCCCAGCCAGCACCTGCGGGCCATGTCTCAGCCGCTGCCCCATCTACGAGCCTCGAGGGAGCGCCGTCAATCCAGACCGTCTCCGGTCAGAATCCCGGCATCTCGGTCTCAGGCGAGGGATCCATAACAGTCAAGCCAGACATCGCCAAGGTGACGCTGGGCATAGAGGTGACCAACAGCTCGGCTAACGCGGCCCAGCAAGACGCGGCCTCCAAGATGGACGCGGTGGTATCCGAGCTGAAGAAGCAGGGGATCCAGGACAAGGACATCCAAACGGTCCGCTTCGACCTGTCACCCGACTACGACTACTCCACAAAGACGCCGGTCTTGAAAGGCTATCGGGTCACCAACCTTGTGGTCGTGACGCTTCGGGACATATCCAAGGTGGGAAGCCTGCTGGACTCCGTCGTGGCCTCCGGCGCCACTCGCCTCCAGGGGATCAGCTTTGGAACCAGCGATCCAGCAGCCGCGGGGACCCAGGGCCGAGAGGAGGCGATGAAGAACGCCATGGCGAAGGCAGACCAACTCGCCAAGCTGGCAGGCGTGACTCTAGGGGCGCCCATCTCGATCCAAGAGACAGTTTCGGCGCCGCCAACTTCCGTGGACATTCAGCCGAAGGTGGCAGCTGCCCCCTCCATGGCCACCCCGGCTCAGACCCCGATCAATCCCGGCACTCAAGAAATCAGGACGGTCGTCAATGTGACCTACGCCATCAAGTGAGCTGATAGCTCGCAGCTGATAGCTGGTGCTATAATTCCATAGGCCGTTGAAGGCTTATCGCTTGAGTGCCTTGGTGGCACTCAAGCCATTTTGTGATGCGGGGGAACTCCGTGTACCAGGCGCCACGCGGGACTCAAGACCTGCTACCCAATGAGGTCAAGTACTGGCGATATGTGGAGGATACGGCAACGCGGGTGGCCGAGCGGTTCGGCTACCAGCTGATTCGCACGCCGATCTTCGAGGAAACGTCGCTCTTCGTCCGCGCGGTCGGAGAGAGCACCGACATCGTCAGCAAGGAGATGTACACCTTTGAGGACAAGGGGGGAGATAGCCTCACCCTACGTCCCGAGGATACAGCCCCCGTCCTACGGGCGTACCTCGAGCACGGCTTCGCTAGCCGCACGCAGCCGGTGAAGCTGTACTACATCGGCAGCATGTATCGTTACGATCGACCCCAGGCCGGCCGCCTGCGCGAGTTCCACCAGTTCGGCTGTGAGGCTGTGGGCGACGGCGACCCGGCGGTCGACGCAGAGGCGATCCTGGTTGCTTGGCAGCTGTACCAGGAGCTGGGTCTCACCAATCTGTCGCTGCAGCTCAACAGCATCGGTTGCCCCAACTGCCGCCCTGCGTATCTAAAAAGGCTCGTCGACCACTTCACGAAGCACAAGGTGGGGCTGTGCCACGACTGCCAGCGCAGGCTGCAGATGAACCCGCTGCGGCTTCTGGACTGCAAGGTAGAGGGATGCCAGCCGGCCATCCTGGCCGCGCCCTCCAGCGCGGACAACCTGTGCGATGAGTGCGCCGAGCACTTCCAGCAGCTGAGGAAGCTGCTCGCGGCCTTCGAGCTTCCGGTCGTCCTGAACCCGAGGCTGGTCCGCGGGCTGGACTACTACACGAGGACCGTCTTCGAGGTCTGGCCGGCCACGGTGGGCGCTCAGTCTGCCCTCGGAGGCGGTGGCCGCTACGATGGTCTAATGGAGCAGCTTGGCGGCAAGCCGACGCCGGGCATCGGGTTCGCCACCGGCTTGGAGCGGATCATAATCAATATCAAGGACCAGGGGATCGTACCTCCAGAGGTTGGGAGGCCGTTCCTCTATGTGGCCTACATGGGGGAGGACGCCAAGCTGCCGGCTTTCAAGCTGGCCGGCGAGGCCCGCCGCCTGGGGATCCCGTGCGTTTCCACCCTCAGCTCGCGCAGCCTCAAAGCGCAGATGAAGCAGGCAAACAACCTTGGAGCACCCTTCGCCTTCATTCTGGGCGAGCAGGAAATTGCAGAGGGCACGGTGACGGTGCGAAACATGTCGGAAAGCAGGCAGTGGCAGGAACCCCAGGCGAATGCGTTGGAGCAACTGCTGCAGGCAAAGGGGTGATTACGGTTGTACGAACGAATTGCGGAGATGGAGAAGCGGTACGACGAGATAGCTGAGTTGCTGTCCCGACAAGAGATCGCCTCCGATCCTGAGCAGTTACAGAAGCTGGGCAGAGAGCAGTCAAAACTGGGAGAGCCGGTTGCCGCATACAAGGCGTTTCTCCAGGTGGAGGAGCAGCTTCGCGAGAACCGTGCTCTCCTCGAAGAGGCCAAGCAGGACCCGGAAATGCAGGCGCTTGTCCACGAGGAGTTGGGGCTGCTGGGTCGTCAGAAAGAGCAGCTGGAGGCAAAGCTGCTGAAGATCCTCCGCCCTCGCGATCCCAACGACGATCGAGACGTGATCGTGGAGATTCGGGCAGGCACGGGCGGGGACGAGGCCGGCCTGTTTGCGGCCGACCTCTTCCGAATGTACACCCGCTATGCCGAGGAGCGCGGCTGGAAGGTGGACGTGCTGAACACCAACGAAACGGGGATCGGCGCACTGAAAGAGGTGATCTTCGAGGTCAACGGCAAGGACGCCTACAGCCGTCTTAAGTTTGAGAGTGGTGTTCACAGGGTGCAGCGAATACCTGTGACCGAGTCCGGAGGACGGATCCATACCTCCACGGCCACCGTCGTGGTGATGCCCGAGGCCGACGAGGTCGAGGTGGACATCAAGGATGATGAGCTCCGGATAGACGTCTACCGATCGACTGGGCACGGCGGCCAGAGCGTGAACACAACCGACTCCGCGGTCCGCATCACCCACCTTCCCTCCGGTCTCGTGGTGACGTGCCAGGACGAGAAGTCGCAGCTGAAGAACAAGGTCAAGGCTATGTCGGTACTGCGGGCACGCCTCTACGCGATTGAGCAGGAGAAGCACAACGCCGCCCTCGGCGAGGCGCGTCGCTCCCAGGTCGGCACCGGCGACAGAAGCGAAAAGATCAGGACCTACAACTTTCCACAGGATAGGGTCACCGACCACAGGATCGGCATCTCCGTTCACAACCTCCCTGCCGTCCTGGAAGGGCAGATCGAGCCTCTGATCGACGCCCTGAGAGCGGCGGGGGTTGGTCAACCAGAGCTTTCCGCGGTCTAGAGGGTGCAGAGGTGGCTGATCGCGACTCCGACTCTGTCCGGTACCTTCTGAGGCAGGCGACGACCGAACTGGCCGAGGCGGGGATCCCATCGCCGGCCGACGAGGCTCGCCTGATGATGATGGAGGCCCTTGGGGTCTCAGCCGCCTGGGTGCTGATCCACCCTGAGGCCGAGGTCCTACCCGATCGAGTCCGCTGGTTTCGCTCCGGCATCGCTCGCCGCCTCGCCCACGAGCCCTTTGCCTACATCGCCGGCCACAAGGAGTTCTACGCCTTCGACCTTCAGGTCAATCCAGCGGTATTGATCCCTCGGCCTGAAACAGAACTGCTGGTGGAGAAGGCTCTGACTCTCGCAGGGAAATTGCTGGAACGGAAGGGTCGCGACCTCCTGGCGGCGGACCTGGGCACGGGATCGGGCGCCGTGGCGATCGCGCTCGCGGTCTGTCAGCCCAGGCTGCGCGTCCTGGCCATCGACAGCTCTGAAGCTGCCCTGGCCCTCGCACGGGCAAACGCGGCCCGCCACTACGTGTCCGACCGCATCGAGTTCAGGTATGGAGACCTCCTCGAGGGGGTAAACGAGCGCATGGACCTGCTGGTCGCCAACCTGCCCTACATCCCCTCGGGGGAGATCGACGGGCTTATGCCGGACGTCAGAGACCACGAGCCGCGGGAAGCGCTGGACGGCGGACCGGACGGCACTATCCTCATCCGCAGGACTCTGGGGCAGGCAGTGGAGAGAATAGGCCGCCCGGGTGCGCTGCTGTTTGAGATCGGGGACGGCCAGGGCCGTGCACTGATGGAGGCAGCCTCCGCCATCTACCCTGATGCTACAATACTGGTGAACCGAGACTATGCGGGTTTCGAGCGGATATTGACAGTGGAGCTGCCATATGGGCTTCCATCCTAGCCGGTCCCTTCCGCGTTTCCCGATCACCGCTGAGAGCTGGTGACGTCGATGCATAACCAACAACGTGCCGAGATCATTCGTTGGCCCGGGAACCAGGCCGGCCAGCAGGTGGTGATTGCCAGGGCCGCGGCGATGATCAGGGCCGGAGAGGTCGTCGCGTTCCCCACCGACACCGTATACGGCATTGGGGGCCATGCATGGAACCCCGACGCGGTGCAACGCCTCTACGCCGTCAAGGAGAGGCCGGCTGGCAAGGCCATCGCCCTATTAATATCCGGTCTTGATCAGGTGGTGGAGGCCTCCGACTACTCGTCACCCTCACTGGGGCAACTCGCCTCTCGCTTCTGGCCGGGGGGGTTGACCCTCATTCTGCCGTGGCATCCACAGGCTAGGGCAGCCGCGCAACAACCCTTCGCCACCGTTGGGGTTAGGATGCCAAATCATCCTATCCCGCTGGCCCTGGTTGCCGAAGTTGGCGCGCCGCTGGCGACCACCAGCGCCAATCTCTCCGGATCGCCCAGCGCCATAACCGCCGATGAGGTGAGCCAACAGATCGGCGACAGGGTTGACCTTATCATCGATGGTGGAATGTGCCCGGGCGGCAGAGACTCCACCGTGGTGGATCTCACCACCCGGCCGCCGGTTGTGAGGAGGCTTGGGGCAGTGCCGATGGAGGAGTTGGAGTCGATCCTCGGATTGCTGCTCGTTGAGGCGTGATAGCTGATATTGTCAGTTGTGCCGGTGACCTGTAATCGCAAGAAAAGGAGAGCGCGACGTGAAGATTGCAGTCGGTAGCGACCATGCCGGGTTGAGCCTCAAGAAGGAGATTATTGCCCTCCTGAAAGAGATGTCTGTGAAAGTGCAGGATTTCGGCTGCTCCGACACCTGGCCCGTGGACTACCCAGACGTCGCGCGGCCTGTGGCCGAGGCGGTGGCGCAGGGGGAGTTCGAGCGCGGCATCCTGATATGCGGGACGGGTATAGGGATGAGCATCACCGCCAACAAGGTCAAGGGGGTACGAGCTGCCCTCTGCCACGACACCTTCAGCGCCCACACCGCACGCGAGCACAATGATGCCAACATTCTCTGCATGGGCCAGCGCGTGATTGGCAGCGGCCCGGCCATGGACGTCGTGAAGATCTGGGTCGCGGCCGAATTCAGCGGGGAAGAGAGGCACGCCAGAAGGGTGCAGAAGATAGAGGAGATCGAGGTGGACACTCTCCCCGGCCAGGAGAAGACCGAGTAGCCGCGGCACGCTGGTCACCGGGGTGAGGCTCGTCGACTGCCAGGGGGAGGAGGCCGAAGGCGAAATGCTCCCCACCCACGACCCCTCCGGATCTCGGGGCAAGGGCAACACTCAGTGGGAAAGCTGACAGACAGAAGAGGGGTCCCATGCCGCATACGCGACAGGGGACCCCTCTTGATTTCTTACAGCGCGCCTTCCAGGATCTCCATCGCCTCGTCTATCTCTCCCTTGGTGATCGTGAGGGCAGGGAACAGCCTCAGGATGGTCGGGGAGACGGCATTCAGCAGCAACCCGCGCTCCAAGCAGAGCGCGAGAAGCTCGACCGTCTTCTCCTCGCTGAACTCGATGGCGGCCAGCAGGCCACGACCGCGCACGTCGATGATCTCTTCGTGGCGCGCCTTCAGGCCCAGCAGTCTGTCCATCAGATGGGCGCCCACCTTCTGGACGTGGCCAGGAATGTCGTTGTCCACTATGTAGCGCATCACGGCGGTGCCGGCCGCGCAGGCCAGTGGATTCCCTCCAAAGGTTGAGCCGTGATCGCCGGGAGCCAGCACGGAGGCCGCCTCTTTGCAGAGGAAGGCTCCGATCGGGACGCCGCCGGCCAGCCCCTTTGCCAGGGTCATCACGTCCGGCTCAATGCCGAACTGCTGGTAGCCCCACATGGTGCCGGTGCGCCCCACCCCGGTTTGGACCTCATCCAACATCAGAAGGATGTTCCGCTCCGAGCAGAACTCCCTGACGCTGGACAGGTAGTTCTCGTCGGGAATGTTGACGCCGCCCTCGCCCTGGATCGGCTCCAGCAAAACCGCGCACGTCTTCTCGGAGGTGGCCTGCTCCAGAGCCGCCATGTCGTTGTAGGGGATGTTCGCGAAGCCGGCGGGCAGCGGCGTGAAATCCTTCTGGTAGGCGGGCTTACCCGTTGCTGCGACCATTGAGAGGGTGCGGCCGTGGAACGACTTCAGGGTGCTTATGACCTCATAGGCGCCGTCCAGCTTCAGCTTACCCCACTTTCGGGCCAGCTTCACCGCCCCTTCGTTGGCCTCGGCCCCACTGTTGGCGAAGAACACTCGATCCAGCGCGGAGTTGTCCACCAGCAGTTGAGCCAGCTCCAGCTGAGGGATGGTGTAGTACTGGTTTGAGGTCTGGATCAGTGTCGCGGCCTGCTTTCGCAAAGCCTCGACAACCACCGGATGGCAGTGGCCCAGGCTGTTCACCGCCCAGCCCGCTACCAGGTCCAGATAGGCCTTGCCTTTCTCATCCCACACTCGGCTGCCCTCACCGCGGACAATCAACAGCGGAGTGCGCCGGAACACCCCCATGTAAAGCTTGCTCTCTAACTCGCGCCAGTCGGTCATCGCAGTTCTCTCCTTCTGCTCACCCCTACTTGCCCTTCTTCTCTCGGTCCCGCTCTCGGGCTTCCGATCGCCGGACCTCGTCCATGAAGACGGTCAGCGCCGCGATGAAACCAGCCAGGGCGGCCCTCTTGAGTGCGTTCATCACGATAGGAGACATTGCCACCTCGCACCTCCTGCTATTGCGTCAAGAAGCTATAATCATGGTCCCCACGCCGGTATCGGTGAAGAGTTCCCGCAACAACGCGTGGGGCACCCTGCCGTCAATTATGTGCGCCTGCCCCACGGTGGTGAGCGCCTTCACACACGCCTTCACCTTTGGGATCATACCACCAGTCACCGTGCCGGAGCTTATCAGCGCTTGCGCCTCCACCGTGGTCAACTGTGTCAGCAGGGTGCCTTCCGCATCCTGGATCCCCGCCACATCGGTGAAGAAGATCAGCTTTTCGGCGAAAATTGCGGCGGCCACCTCACCCGCGGCCGTATCCCCGTTGATGTTGAGAAGCCGCCCACCTTCGCCCAACCCTATCGGTGCAACCACCGGCAGGTATCCCTGGCCGGTGAGGGTAGTGATCACACGCAGGTCTACGCGACTGATATCGCCCACGGCCCCCAGCCGCACATCCTTCTGGACGGCCTGGAACAGCCCGCCGTCGGCTCCACACAGGCCAACCGCCGGTGCCCCCATGCCGTTGAGTCTCCCCACCAGCTCCGCGTTCACCTTGCCCCGCAGCACCATGGTGGCGATGTCCAGAGTCTCTTGATCTGTCACCCGCAGGCCATCGACGAACTGGGGCCTCTTGTCAATGCGACGCATCCACTCGGAGATCTCGTGGCCGCCGCCGTGTACCAGCACAGGGTTGACCCCAAGCCGCTTCAGGGTGGCCACGTCCTGAAGCACGGTCTGGTCCGAGTCCATGGTGCTCCCCCCCATCTTCACCACTACGGTCTTTCCTATATAACGATTGATGTAGGGGATGGCCTCTATGAGAATGTCGGCGACCAACTCCGGTTTCTGCATCTACCATGTCCCTCAGGTGGTGTACTTGCTGTTGATCACCACGTACTCCTCGGTGAGGTCACAGCCCCAGGCGGTGGCGCTCCCCTTTCCGAGGTTCAGGTTGACCAGTATGGTGACCTTCGACTGCATGAGCGCACTGCTGGCCGCCCTCGCATCGAAGGGCAGCACCTTGCCCTGCAGCAGAGTCGGGAATCCGGCAATAGTTATGTCCAGTTTGGACTCGACAAGGTTGGCACCGGAGTAGCCCGCCGCGCAGGCGATCCGCCCCCAGTTGGGGTCCCCACCATACACTGCAGCCTTCAACAGATTCGACGCGGCCACGGATCGAGCGGCTCGCCGGGCATCATCCTCGGATTCCGCCCCATCCACCCGAACCTCGATCAGCTTGGTGGCCCCCTCGCCGTCGGCGGCGATTGCCTTCGCCATGCGGATGCACACTTCGGTGAGAGTCGCCTGGAACCGCTCTGCCGCCTGGCTTCCAGCCTCGATCCGCGGCAGGCCCGCCATCCCGCTCGCGAAGACCACCGCGGTGTCGTTGGTGCTCATATCGCCGTCGATGGAGATCATGTTGAAGGAGAGGTCAACGCTGCGCCTCAGCGCCGTATTCAGAAAACCCGGCTCCACTGCCGCGTCGGTGGTGACGAAGCAGAACATGGTGGCCATGTTGGGGTGGATCATGCCCGCCCCTTTGGCGATTGCCCCAATCTTGAAGCTCCCGCCCTCCACCGCCACCTCGACGGCGGTCTCCTTGCGTCTGGTGTCCGTGGTGATTATGCACTGGGCGGCATCGTGGCCCCCGTCGGCACGAATCGTCAGGCGGCCCATTCCCTCTTCGAACCGATCGATCGGCAGCGGCACGCCGATGACGCCGGTGGATGCCACCAGCAGCTCCTCGGGAGAGACGCCGAACTTCGCCCCGGCCACTTCGGCCATCTGTCGGGCCCGCTGCATCCCCTGCTCGCCGGTGGCGGCATTGGCGTTGCCCGCGTTGAACACTATCCCTCGAGCCGCCCCACCGCGCACCCGCTCCCGCGACAGGACTACGGGAGCCGCTGCCACCTTGTTAGTCGTGAAAACACCGGCCGCGCTACAGGGCACATCCGCGAGCAGCAGGCCGACGTCGAGCTTGCCGGGTCCCGGGGTCTTCAAGCCGGCGTACACCGCCCCGCACTTGAAGCCGAGCGGTGTCGTAACCGTGCCGTCTTCGATCCACTTCATCCAAACAGCCTCGTCGCTCAATGCGACCTCCTTGACAAAGCACTGGGAGTCGGGGCCGTCCCCGACCTCGACGGTTTATGTATCAGGGATAGATGGGGAGCCCCTCGAGTCCCATATCGGGCCGCAGCCCCAGCATCAGGTTCATATTCTGCACGGCCTGTCCCGCCGCCCCCTTGACCAGGTTGTCTAAGCAGGAGATCACCACAACCCGTCCCCCGCCCCTCGCGTGGGGGTGGATGATGCAGAAGTTGCTGCCCCAGGTGTGTTTGCTCTGGGGCGGCGCGTCCACCACCTGCACGAAGGGCTGGCCGAAGTAGAACTCCCGGTAAAGCTCCATCAATTGCGGCTGGCTCACGTCTTCCTGCAGCCGTGCATAGCAAGCACTCAGGATCCCCCGCGTCATCGGCACGATGTGGGGAATGAAGGTGACGTCTACACCCCGCTCTCCGGTCGCCCGCTGCAAAACGCCGTCCAACTCCTGCGCTATCTCCGGCTGATGCCTGTGTCCGTCCAGACCGTAGGCCATCACGCTCTCGTTGACCTCGCAGTAGTGGTTCACGTTCAGCTTCATGGTTCGGCCGGCGCCCGATATCCCGGACTTGGAGTCGACGATGAAATCGCGGCTGGACAGCGCCACCAGCGGCGCCAAACCGAGGATCGCGCTGGTTGGATAGCAGCCCGGGTTGGCGATCAGGTTAGCGCCCGGGATCTCAGCCCCATGCAGCTCGGGGAGCCCGAAAACGGCCTCCTTCAGCAGCTCCGGGGCGGGGTGATCGTGTCCGTAATACTGCTTGTACTCCGCGGGGTCCTTGAGGCGGAAATCGCCGGAGATGTCCACCACCCGCAGGCCGTCCTTGAGCATGCCGGGTATCACCTCAGCAGAGGTGACGTGGGGAAGCGCGGAGAAGGCAAAGTCCACCTTCTCCAACTCCGGCTTTATAGTGAGCCCGAGGGGGGCCAGATGTGGGAAGACGGAAGCCAGCGGCTGGCCGGCGGCGCTTCGTCCCGTTACCTCCGTCAGTTCAACCCCTGGGTGTCGAGCCAGTATCCTGGCCAGCTCTGCCCCAGCGTACCCGGTAACGTTGACGATACCCACCCTCATTGGAGTACTCCTAACAGATAAGCGTACAGCCGTCCACCAACAGCCACAGGCTGGAAGCTGAACGGCCACGAGAGCTACGAATGCCTATTCGCGATAGGGGAATCTAACGCCGATTATAGCGGAGTGCTCTTAGGGGTGGCAAGGCGATGGCAAAGGAGGAAAATGCTCCAGGAATCAAAAAGCCCGAGGTGAATACCTCAGGCTTTAACCTTCGCACTTGGTGGGCAAGATAGGACTCGAACCTACGACCCCCACGATGTCAACGTGGTGCTCTAACCAGCTGAGCTACTTGCCCGGGAACTCTTGCTAATGTTATCAAAGGCGCGCGCGCCCGTCAATATAGCGGGGCGGGTTGCTCAACCCGTCCCGCCAATCAAATACTATTCGTCCGTGATGGCTGCTCCTACACCCTCAGATAGGAGTCCGCGTAGATCACATCATTGCGCAGAACCCTGACCGTCTTCCAGATGTCCACCTGAGCCGGGTCCGACATGTCCACGTCGTCGGGGCTGATGCTCTCTCCGGCAGCATAGGCGTTGTACAGGGCGCACAGCAGTCTGCCCTCGCCGGTTCTGCTATCTTGGGTCTCGACCGTCCTCACCGTATCCATCAGCTTCGCGTCCAGCGGATCAATGATGGCGGAATCCAGTCCAGCGCCCAGCAGCATCACGAGGAATACCCGGTTGATCAGGGGACGGTTCTCACTGAGCGCACCGTTGGAGACGTTGCTCAGCCCCACTACCGTCTTCACCGGCGGGTCCGCCAGCCCCTTGAACATCCTGATCGCCTCAACCGTGACCTGAGCCCCCGGCTGATCTGCACTCACCGGAAGGGTAAGGGGATCGAGAAACAGTTGGTCGGGGGCTATTCCGTATCGTGCCGCGGCGTTGATCAGGTCGAAACCCAACTCGGCGCGTCCGTCCGCGGTGTTCGGGATGCCCTGCTCCGACATGGTCAGGGCGATGATCGAAGACGTTTGCTCCGCCGCCAATGGAAGCAAACGATCCAGCCTCACCTGCTCGGCCGAGGTGGAGTTGATCAATGCCCTGCGCTTGCACAGCTTTAATCCAGCCTCGATGGCATCGGCGTTGGTTGTGTCCAGGGACAGGGGGACATCGATAACGTCTTGGACAGATGGAACCAGCCACTGCATGAGTTCCACTCCACGCTTTCGGGATGGGCCGATATTGAGTTCAACGAAGCCGGCACCGGCGGCAGCCTGGCGCCTGGCCATGTTCAGGAAGAACTCTATGTCGTGCTCCTCGATGGCGGCCTTCACCTTTGGGGAAATGATGTGAATGTTTTCACCGATTACGAGCATTCCGACTCCTCCCACAATTCCCAGTATTCCGTTTTCCGGTCAATTCTTCCCGTCTAGCATTCGCAACACGATCTCTCGGACCGATCGGTACACATCAGAATCCTCAGGCAAGTCCACGAGTGGCTTGCCATCGGCGTCGTACGCGGACACCCCGGGGTCCATCGGCACCGTGCCGATTAGCTCCAGGCCCTGCCGTGCGATCTCCTCCAGTAGGGCCGGACGAAGTTCTTCCTGGACGCGATTCACGATAAGCCACAGTTTGCCAACCCTGGTATTGACTTCCTGTGTGAGATGGGCGATCCGGCCGGCCGCTATCAGTCCTCGAACGGTCGGGTCGGAAACCACCAGCAGATAGTCCACATCCCTGGTGGTTCTTCTGCTGAGGTGCTCCAGCCCCGCCTCATTATCGATGACGACGTACCGATAGCTGCCGGCTATCCTGTCCACGGTTTCCCGCAGAACGTGATTCGCCGCGCAGTAGCACCCCGCGCCCTCGGGCCGGCCCATGGCGATGAGATCGAGCCCATCCCCCTCGACCAGCGCCTCGTTGATTCGGTACTCCAGGTAGTCGCGCGTTGCTATGCCTGCCGGGATGGCGCCTCCACCGACTCTGACGGCCGTTTCCTCCCGGACATCGCCTACGGTAGACTCCAGTTCCATACCGAGAGCGCTGTTCAGATTGGAGCTGGGATCGGCGTCGATCGCAAGCACATTCCCACGGCTCTTATCTCGCAGGCACTTCAGTACCATGGACGCAATCGTGGTTTTGCCGGTGCCACCTTTGCCGGCCATCGCTATGGCAACTGTCAAGTCAGATCTCCAATCTAGGTAGCGGCTCTAATGAGCCCTTGCCACAACCTTCAGGTATCCCTGCAGGTCGACGGCATCTCTGGGTCCAACGGCGATCTTCCAGTCCGGCAGCTCCTCTTCCAACTCTCCAGAGAGGGTGGCCACCATACCGGGGATCACCAACTCCTTACGCTCAATCTGCTCAAGGATGCCGCTGGTCTTGACCGTAGCTGCGATGCTCTCGCCACTGAACTTGCCGGCGGCCCAGGCAGTCAGAACCGATAGCCCCTCGGCGTCCGCGACGAGCAGCCAGGTAGGAACGTTGCTTGTCTCAACCTCTCCGACCACCGAGAAGTAGGTGAGGGAGAAATTGGTGGTGATGAGCACTGGCGAGTTCGGGCCGGGCTCGTTGAACTTGTACAGGCCGGGAGAGACCTGGATCGGCTTCTGAGGATCGGTGTAGATGTTCTGCCGCAACGTCAGCAGTGTGTACACCCATGCGGGGTCGAAACTGTCCAGAACGACGAACCCGGAGTACTTGGCGATGTCCTGCGCGGCGGCGATAGCTTCTTGAGCCGGTGACTCGGCGGTCTCACCTGGGAAGCTGATTATGGGGTAGCCCAGGGTCCTGAACCCCTTCTTGATGGCGAGTCTCCGTAGCTGGGTGAACTTCGCCAGCGTGCCGGCCATATCTCGAGTCCCCGGATCCAGCACCAGGTCGGAGATTCCCGCACCGGTGAGCTTCTCGACTAAGTTCGCGATCTCTTGCAGGTCGCCATTGCCGCGCACAGCGAGGGGAGACTGGTACTTCCTGGCCAGGGCAGTCATCGCCTCCCAGTTCTCACTGTCGGCGGCGTAGATCAACGGCTTTGCGCCGGCACCGGCAGCCAGTGCAGCCTCCATGGAGGCTGGGTTCCGAGAGATGAGAATGAGTGGTTTCTTGCTGATCGCCTTCACGGCCTCCAGGCATTTGACGAAAGCGGTGGGGTCCCCAGTAGCGTTCTCGACAGCGATGGCGTCCAGTGCCAGGCACATGCCAACCCGCTCGATCCAGTAGGCGGACGCCTTTGAAACTACCTCGGAGACCTCGGCGGCCGGCAGCGTGTCCTTCACCCGAAACGCCAGTCCAGGCTGATGGAAGAAGGTCTTGTCGTGCCGAAAAAGCACTACCTCGTTTCCGATTTCGATCTTGCCGTCGCCGGCACCGACGGTCACCAGCCGGATGGGTGGGGCAGATGCCGACTCCAACGCGGCCTTGGACGCCTCGGAAACGTAGGGACACGCGCTCAACTCAGCGCCCTTGGCAGCGAGCTTGAGCCCGAAGGCCAGGCAGGTCGGAAAGCCACACTCTTTGCAGTTGGTCTTGGGGAGCAGCTTGTAGATTTCGAGACCAGATAGAGCCATATATTCTTTCCTCCCCCTACGCCATCATCAACTTGTCGATGGCAAGCTTGACCTGCTTCACCGACTCGGGGTGCCTTAGCACCAGGATATCCGCGCCGGCCTGAAGCAGGGTCGTGGCGGTCAACACCTCCCAGGCAACAGACCGCTCGGAGAGCTGTCCCCACGCCTCGGGCACTCCCTCCAGAGGCTTGCTCTCTTTCTGCCGCCACGTCTCCTCGCCGACCGTGCAGATCATTGGGAACTGTGTCATCCCATCGTTCTGGAAGGCGCTGAGCCTGAGACGTTCCATGACGGAGTAGGTGTACTCGAGCCCGTACCCCAGCGCTCCGGTTGTCGGATCCATGATCAACCGTTCTGCCGGCAGGCCCATGTCCGTCGCCAGAATGTTGCACTGCTTCGCCATGTTCACGTCGATCGGGGACTGGGCAATCACGCAGTGCCCGTTTGCGAGGGCAGCCGCCACGATGGTCCGATAGTTGGTGTTCTCGATGTCGCCGAGTGCGATCCGCTCTCCCGCAGCAGCCTCGGAAACCTTGAGCAGCACCTCGTTGTCCCTCTGCGCCTGTCCGGGTCCGTAGACGATTAGGGGCACTCCCACCGCGTTCAGGACTGCCTTTACGGTGGCCGCTCCATCCTCAGGCGACCGGTTCTGCTGGTCGGGGTGGGTGCTGGTCAGCCTCAGGACGATCAGATCCGCCCCGGCCTGCACCGCGGCCTTCGCCCATTCTGCAGGGTCGGACAAGACGTCACCCCACGTATCCCTGAGATGACTTGCCCAATCGACGGGATTCTGGTCGTGGATCTCGACGGCCACCACTGGCCTATGTGGCACGGGAGCATCGAAGTGAAGGAAGGGGAGCGCGCGCTCCCCGCCGACTGTCACCGTGCTGGTTCGGGTGCCTCCATCCGCTGCCGTGGCACCGAGGGTAACCTCTCGGATCGCACCGGCAGCCTTCTCCACCGGTACTTGGACCGTCACCGCCATAGTGCAGTACCTCCAAACAGTGTTTCTCGACTGCCGGCATACGACAGCCCAGAGGTCGTCTCTACTAGAAGATGGGATCCATGGTAAGGGCGGGGTGCGCCTTCTCCTCAAGGAAGGGAAGCAGCTCATCCACTGTCGTCGCGACCCGCTCGTCGGCGATCTTGTCCAGCAAGTCCGCATCGCCGGCCTTCTCGCATGCCTTCTTCAGTTCCTCGCCCATGGTCTCCTTGAGGTTGGAGGACATCCACACCACCCTCATGAAGCCACCTTCTGCCGACATGAACTTGTCGCTGAGAAGATAGAACTTGCCGATTCCCATCAGCCCAGGAGTCTGAAGGCCTCCACCGGCGGTGCCGGCCAGGGTGGAGAAGGTCATACCGCACGGGGTCATCCCCGCATCCTCGCGCGATACCACCATAACCCCATTGGCCTCGGGGATGAGCATCACAATGCACTCGAAGCAGCCGCACGCGGTCATAGGCGCATCCATGATGGAGTACATCGTCACCCTGGGGACGGACTGGTTCGACTTGCTCATCACGAAGTCGTTTATCCCCAAGAACTCCCCCTTCACGGCATCAAGGGGGCTTCCCTTTGCCACCGGCTGGTTAGGACCAACGGGGTTGATCTCGTAGGATGCCTTTCCGTCGATCCAGTTAACGGAGCCGCAAAGCCCGAGCCGCTCCGGCGACACTATACAGACGTGATTCGGGGCAAAGCTCTGACACAGTGTGCAACTGTAGAACACTTCCACGCTGGCGTCGGTCAGGTTGGCCACTCTCACGTTGCGCTCGTTATACGCCTGCCGCGCTACCACTATCCACTCATCGACCTGTTCCTGAGTGGTGTAGAGGTGTACCTGGATTTTATCGACGATGTTGGCAAAATCGCTCTTCAGCTTGGCTATCAGCAGGTCGCCCAGGTGCCTGATCTTGAAACCCTTTTGGTAGGCGCCCTTGCTGATGCGCATCCAGGCTATGTCGCGCTGCCCCATGTGCTGGATGCCCTCGGCGCCGTTCACAAAGTCGTGTATCTTACGCTCCAGCACCGGCTCGAAGTCCTTCTGCATCTTCCTGCCGGCCGCCTCGACGACAATACCCAGGGGTAGCGAACCGCCCACCTCCACGTCGTCGATTTCGGGACCGTGGACGACGACCTTGCCGTCTTCCACATCCTTCATCTCCAGCATTCTCAGATATTCGAAGGAGAGGCTCCGCTTGCCGCCGATCTCTACCTGGATATTCTCCTTGCGTACCCGTTCTCCCTCGAAGGCCGGTCCCCACGCAACGGGGATGGGGATCTTGGTCACGATGATCTTGAGGCCGCGCACCTCGATCGCCTTCGCGACGATCTCGTCGGTCGGGACGTTGCTCACCACGTGCTCGTAGGTCGTGACGCCCCTGGGGAGGATCTGCGGGATGTTTGTGTGGGCTATCGTGGGGAACCCGTAGCTGATGGCGCCTGCCGCTGTCGCGTATTCTTCACTGTCGACGTGGTCCAGCGCCATCACAAAGGCGAAGATGCGATACTTGTTGTACCGAAGGATCTTCTTGTAGTCGCCCGGGGTCACGCCACCGAAGGCCAGCGCCGCGCGAGTCGCGAAGCCGAGGGAGTAGATGTGAGCGTAAATCTCGCGACCAAAGGGCACCAATCTGGTATCCCATCCGAGTTGCACGCCCTCTTCATCCAGTTGATCCGCGAAGGTCTTGCCTCCGGGACCGCAGCCGGCGATGAAGATGTAGAGCCCCTTCTCCTGCATCTCCCTGGCCAGCTTGACCGCAATCTCATTTGTGGGGGCCGCACCGACCACCGCTGCGAAGCCCGGAGCGGTGCCGTCCACGAACTCGACGCCCCTCTGGCGCATGATCACGTCGTCCGCCGCGCCGAGGTAGATCCCGTCAACCGGGCTCGGCCCGATAACGTACCTCAGGGCCTCGATGGTCTCTTCGGCGAAGAGTGTGGCCACACCCGCGTCGAGCGTCTCTCCCAGATAGGGAAGCCACAACCTTTCGGCCGGCGCGGCCGGGAGCAGTTCCTTCGCCTCAGCGATCACCGGCTCCAATTCCGAAAGCTTGGTGACCTTTCTGCCGGTAAAACCGTAAATCACCGGCAGATAGTAGCCCGTGTTGGGGAACGCGACCGGCTCGTTAGGACCCTTCGCGTCGATGGCCTCTCTTAGCTTCGCTTCCGCTTTCGCCACGATGGCGTGAGCGCCTTCGATCGCCGCCGCTGCTATGATCTTAGACACGGAGATCCCTCCTTGCCTCCATATCGAAGAGAACCCTCTCCTTCTTGGTATCGATGCCCAGTGCTTTTCGCTTCTTCTGCATGTGCTCGACTGACCTTTCGAATATCTTGGCCGGATCGGGCTCGAACTCCAGCTTCCCGCCGAACTTCTCCTCCCAGCCAGAGGAGAGCAGGTTGACCACGGCCTGGCTGGCCTTGACCGGCGAGGTAACACCGAACAGCACGTAGGCTCCGCTGGCGGCAAAGTAGGTGCCGATGGCCAGGGCCTTCTCGCTCATCCACTCTGGCGCTATGCCCACCGCGGGCAGATCGCTTATGTCGTCGCCGAGGCCGCCCTCCCCCACGATGGAAGTCAGGATGTTTAGGATGCGAGAGTTGTCCACGCATGAGCCCAGGTGAAGGACAGGAGGCATGCCGGTCGCCTCGCAGATGGAGCGCAGCCCCGGACCGGCATACTCCATCGCCTCGCCAGTGAGCAGTCCGTGCTTCGCGCTGGCTATGGCGCCGCACCCGGTCTGGACCACCAGATAGTCGTTGGCTATAAACTCTCGAACCAGGTTGAAATGCGACTCGTCGTGCACGGACCGGGGATTGTTGCAGCCAACGATCGCCACCGCACCCTGGATGCGGCCGTCGATGATGGCATCGTTCAGCGGGCGGTAGGAGGCGCGGTACTTGCCCCCCAGCATGTACTCAACATACTCCTGGGAGAAGCCGGCGACCAGATCAGAGGCATGGTCAGGGATGTGAGGTTTCTTGGACCTGTTCTCGTAGTTGTCGATGGCAGTCTTGACGATCAGTTTCGCGATGGGGAGGGCGTCGTGTTCGTTGAACTGGATGTGAATCGCCCCCTCGATGTGGGCTTTGGGAGAGGTGGTGATCACCTTGGTGTGGAACTGCTGAGACAGGGGAACCAGGGCCTGCATCACGCACTGGATGTCCACCACCATGGCGTCCACCACTCCGGTGATTATGGCCAACTCCTGATCGAGGAAGTTACCCGCCGGGGGGATGCCGTGGCGCATGAGGATTTCATTGGCGGTGCAGCAGATCCCGGTGAGGTTGATCCCATTGGTGCCTTTCGACTTGGCATAGGCGATCAACTCCGGGTCCATCGATGCCACAACGATCATCTCGGACAGGAGCGGCTCGTGGCCGTGGACTACGACGTTGACCTCGTCCTCTTTCAGGACGCCCAGGTTAACCCGGCTCAGGATAGGCTTAGGTGTACCGAAAAGGATATCGGAGATATCGGTGGCCAGCATACTGCCACCCCAGCCGTCCCCAAGGGCGGCCCGAACGGTCTGAGTCAGGATGTGATCCGCATCCTGGTCCGCACCCATATGGGTCGCATGCATGCTCTGGACGATCTCGCGATCGATCCCTCTGGGCACCACGCCGTAGCGCCGCCAGATCTCTTGTCGCTTCTTGGGGGCCTGGGAGACGTAGGTGAGTTCGCCGGTCTGTTGGCCGAAATTGGAGACAGCCTTGGTCGCAACGTCGCGGGCGATCTCTTCAGTGGTCCGGCCCGCCACTGGTACGCCCATGAGCGACGCTACGGAGGAAAGCTTGCCTGGGTCCTTGATCTGGTAGTTGGGCGCTTCTCCACTGGCTACCGCCAGGAGTGCCATGGCCAAGTCGCGGCCATGATCGGAGTGGGCGGCGGTTCCCGCCGCAACAGCTCTTGAGAGATTGCGCGCAACGATCGTTGGTAGATTGGCGCCGCAGATGCCGGTCATGGTATCGGCTTCTTTGCCGACCAACCGGCACGGGCCCATGTAGCATACCCTGCAGCATGCTCCACCTTGGCCGATAGGACATGGCTTCATCTCGTCCGCTCGGCTGAAGGCTGTTGAGTAGCCCTCTATGCTGGCTACCTCCAGCATCTCTGCCGCCGCAGGATCGATTGTCTTTCCCCTCCACTTGCCTGAACCATCGGACGACGGAAGCGGCTTTCGTAGATCACCCATGGACGTCTCCTCTAACTGACTGCCCGGTCATCTATATGCTAGCGGCGCACCAGCACGTGAAACGGGCCTTCGCAGGCATTACGACGGAGAACGATGTCGGTGAGATGGATGGATGGAAGCGGACAGCGACTTCGTCTCCAACAGATTTGGTGAACTGGATGGGTGGCGCGGCCCTCCGGCGCCCCGGCGGCATCGAGTACCCTCCGTTTCGGCCAATCACGAAAAGACAGGGGTTATCTGAGTCCGGCTCTGAGTCCATCCGTATACCTAGTTAAGTATAAGCTAGTTTGGCCGCGGGTCAATATGGTGATCGCCGCTATTTTCGTGAAGCAGCTTTTCGACCGACGGGAACGCCGCTAAATTGGTGTGAGGCAGGAAAATGCCCGAGATATACTCGTCCATGAAGCGGCCATCCACCGACAGCTCCAGGTATGTCATACCCGTCGCGGCGCGCTCGGTTACCGCTCTAGCCTCGCTGGATACGAGCGCAGCATAAGCGCCCCGCGCCGAGGTGTTGCCCAGGTAGTGGAATGTGTCCCACGGCAAGTCGGGCAGAAGGCCGATTTGAATGGCCTTTTCCACGTTGATGTAACGTCCGAAGCCACCACCTATCAGCACCTGCTCTATGTCAGAGAAGCTGAGCCCGACGCTGCTGACAAGGACCGAGAAACCGGCGTAGATGGCCGCCTTGGTTCGAAGCAGATTGTTCACGTCGACCTCGGTGATCAAGATATCCTGTCCATCCGCGGTCTCGCCACCCCAGGCCACGACGTATTCGCCGCCGTGGTCTCCCTTGCGAACCCTTGGCGTGCCCAAATTCAGGTCCATCTTCCCAGCGCGATCCACCACGCCGGACAGAAACATCTCGCCAAGAAGATCTATCATGGCCGATCCACAGATGCCCTTGGGAGCGACATCCCCTATGACGTGGAACCTCGGCTCGAAGTCCACGCGGTCGATATCCACCTTCTCGATGGCACCCGTGCTCGCCCGCATGCCGTGCTGCACTCCCGCACCCTCGAAGGCTGGGCCGGCCGAAGAGGCGCAGGCCATCTGCCAATCGGAGTTGCCCAGCACTATCTCTCCATTTGTCCCAACGTCGATGAAGAGTGTCAACTTGTCGGTGTTCCAGAGCCCCGAACTGAGGACTCCGGCCGTGATATCCCCGCCGACGTAACTGGCGACCCCGGGCAGTGTGAGCACCAGTGCGTTGGGGTTCACCTCCAGACCCAGCTCGTGCGCCTGCACCGGCGGGTATCGATTTACCGCGGGAATGTAGGGCTGTTCTCTCAGGTAGCGCGGGCTGATCCCGTGGAGGAGGTGGCTCATGGTGGGGTTTCCGGCGGCCACGACCTGCACTACCTCCTCGACCTCAACCCCAGCCTTCTTCTGGACTACTCCGAGCAGTCCGTTGATCGTCCCCACGACCATTCTCTGGAGCTCCTTGAGGTTCTCACCCTTGGTGGAGTAGACGATCCGGGAAATGACGTCCTCGCCGCGAGCTATCTGCTCGTTGTAGGCTGATGCTACCTCCAGGATGCGGGCAGTTCGCAGGTCCACTAGGTACACCACCACCGTGGTAGTCCCGACGTCTATCGCGGCTCCGTACAGCCGATCGCGCCGATCGCCCGGACGGAGCGAGATCAACCGGTGGGACCCTTCCGAGCTGACTGAGTCCAGGTATGCCGTGACCTTCCATTTCGACGCCCTGAGAAGGTCGGGAAGCGATCGTAGAGTGCGCGGCTCGACGGATACGTGGCGCAAGCCGTTTCGGGAGAACTCGCGTTGAAGTCGGCTCAGATCATCCACATTGTCTTCCAAGGACGGAGGAGTGATATCCATGACCACAACCGAAACAGAGGGGTCGATTACGCCCTGCCACTCGGCAGGGAGGGCCAGGCGGTCCGCTCGCGACTCCCCCACCGGGGTCTCACGGCCTTTGGATTGGGGAACGGAGACGGTGAGGTCCTCGATGACGGCAGCCTTGCATGCCAGCACCCACCCTTCCGAGGCCATGGCGGGCTTGATGAGCGCGGTGCCGGGGGTGTCGACCCTCCCTCGGACGATCTGCACCTTGCAGCGCCCGCAACGTCCCTGGCCACCACAGGGGATGCCGACCTCTACACCAGCAGCCTTGGCCGCATCGATCAGGCTGGCTCCGAGCTCAACCGCCCCGATTCTGTTCTCAGGAAGAAAGGTAACCCGCAACTTCAATCACTCCAGCTCCCTCAATCGCGTCCTGATCTCCTGGACTTCCGTGTCAATCTGCGGATCTGCCCCATATGGGGTGCGCCCCTCCATGTCTGCCTCTGCGATGGCCGTGCTGTAGGACATAAACCCTACCACGGGCATGGGAGCCACCTGTGATTGGATGAACTCGCGATCCCTTTCGCCACGAACCCTGTTTCCCACCACGACGCAGCGTCCAACACCTAGCTCACCGGCCAGTCTTCTAACCTGATGGGCCGTCTGCACGCTGCGCTGCCCTGGCTCGACGACAACAATCATTGCGTCCACCTCGCCGGCGGTTCCCCGCCCCAGGTGCTCAATCCCGGCTTCCATATCCAGTATCACGACGTCCTGAGGCAGCAAGAGGAGATGGTTCATGAGGTTTCTTAGCAGCACGTTCTCCGGGCAGGCGCATCCCCCCCCGCCGCGGGTTATCGTGCCCATCACCATCAATCTGACGCCTTCGAACGGCACAGCGTATCGCTCGGGGAGGTCGTCAACCCGCGGGTTCAGCCGGAAGTAGGCTCCCTGGGTTCCGGGCTTGGCGCCGGTGCGCTCTTCGATCAGCTCTTTCATCTCGGAAATGGGCACGATGCGGCTCGCCAGGGACGGCGGCACTCCAATGGCGGACGCGAGGTTGGCATCGGGATCGGCGTCGATCGCCAGGACAGGTAGTCCCTCGGCAGCGAATTGGCGGGCAAGCATCCCCGCGAGGGAAGTCTTCCCTACACCACCCTTACCGCTAATGGCAAATTTTTGCATTTCCGCCCCCAACGACCAGCAGTCCATCGAGTTTGTGCATAATATCACATGGCCCGCAAAAAGACCACCACGGACAGACATAGAAGAGGGGGAGAAACCGGAAAGATTCCTCCCCCATTCCGCTATTATACGCTTTTATCCCGGAAACCATAACAGCGCTTTGGCGCTCGGTCTGGCGACAGCCGCTACATCCGCTGAGCCACGGCCCCCCAGTTCAAGTTCTTCAAGAAGGCGTCGATGTAAGGAGCACGCTTGACGCCGTAGTCGATCATGTAGGCGTGCTCGTAGGTGTCCAGAACCAGCAACGGCACCGCCCTCCAGATCCCATAGCTGTTGTGGGAGTCGGCCAGGTAGTTGTACACCCTGCCGTCGTCCTGGTCTAAGGCAGTGACCACCCAACCCCTGGCTGAGATGCCAGTTGCCTTCAGGTCCTCTACCCATCGATCGAACGACCCGAAGTTGGCCTCGATCATCTGCTGAACCTTCCCTGTCGGGGTCCCACCGCTGCCCCCAAGATTGCCGAAGTAAAGTTCGTGCAGCTTCACGCCGTTCCAGGCAAAGCTCAGCTCCACCTTCAGCTCCCTGATGTCGCTGAAGGTCTGGTTGGCCTTGGACCGATCCACGGTCTCCAGCTTTCCGCGAACCTCGTTGGTCTTGTTCACGTACCCCTGGTACAGGGTGTAGTGCTCCTCGATCTGCCGCTTTGAAATGCCGTCCATCGCGAACAGCGCGGAATCCAAGGGTTTCGCTGTGACCTCTGGCATCGACTTTCTCCTTTCATGGCTCCGCTGGGATTGCGTAATTGAGACGAAGACCGCAGGCACTGACCTGTCGCCGGTTGCAACCACAACCAACACCAGCCTGAAGATCGTGGAAGATCAACGACACGCCACTAGGTGAAACATCAGCATTCTTCGTGCCACCAATCACGATCGGGAACGGGATCGAAACCCCAGGGCGCCGCGCTGTACAGCTTATGGGGCCTGTGATAAACTGTGACCAATGCGACTCGGCTTTGGTCGGGCCGTGCAATACTTAGACTCGGGCAATGACTGGGACGAGTAACCGGCAACGGTACTTGCAGGGAGCGGGGGTCCAGGGCTGAAAGCCTCCGCAGCACGGGCCGGCGAAAACCACCCACGAGCCTTTTCCCAAAGGGCGGAGGCCATAGGGAACACGGGGGCCCCGATATCGGCCGAAAGAGCGGAGGGCATGGAGCCTTCCGGAAACTGGGTGGAACCACGAGAGCCTCTCGTCCCATGACGAGGGGCTCTTCTTTTATCCCTTGCGCGACCCGCGGTCGCAGCAGTCACATCCAAAGGAGGTGATCAGGATGCCAGATCTAGAGACAATGCGACACAGCGCATCCCACGTGATGGCCGAAGCCCTCCAGCACCTGTTTCCCGAGACCAAGTTCGCCATCGGGCCGGCGATCGAGAACGGCTTTTACTATGACGTCGAGCTTTCACGCTCCTTGACTCCGGAAGACTTGGAGAAGATCGAGGAGGAGATGCGGAAGATCGTGGCCGAAAACCAGCCCTTCAGCCGCTCAGAGATGAGCAAGCAGCAGGCGCACGAGTTCTTCGCGCAGCGCAACCAGCCCTTCAAAGTCGAGATAATCGACGAGCTAGAGGACGGCAGCCCTTCCATCTACCAGCAGGGCGACTTCATCGACCTCTGCCGCGGCCCCCACGTGGAAAGCTCAGGTGAGATCGGGGCCTTTAAGCTGCTCAACGTGGCCGGCGCCTACTGGCGAGGCGACGAGAAGCGTCCCATGCTCCAGCGGATCTACGGCATCACCTTCCCAACCCAGAAGGAGTTGGATCAGTACCTGTGGCAGATGGAAGAGGCCAAGAAGCGCGACCACCGGAAACTTGGACAGGAGTTGGACCTCTTCAGCATATCCGAGAACGTTGGTCCCGGCCTGATCCTGTGGCACCCCAAGGGTGCGCGCGTCCGGGTTGTCATCGAGGAGTTCTGGCGAAAGTCCCACTACGACGCGGGCTATGAGGTGGTATTCACGCCGCACGTCGGGCGCGCCCAGCTGTGGGAGACCAGCGGCCACCTCGGCTTCTACTCGGAGAACATGTACGCACCCATGGAGCTGGAGGGCGAGTCTTACTACGCGAAGCCGATGAACTGCCCCTTCCACATAGAAATCTACCGGAGCAAGATCCGGAGCTACCGGGAGCTCCCCCTCCGATTGGCGGAGCTGGGCACCGTCTACCGGTTCGAGCGCAGCGGGGTCCTCCACGGCCTGCTGCGCGTGCGCGGCTTCACCCAGGACGACGCCCACATGTTCTGCCGGCCCGACCAGATCGAGGACGAAGTGCTAGGGGCTCTGGACTTCACCCTCTCCCTCTTCCGCTCCTTCGGCTTCCAGAACTACGACGTCTACCTCTCCACGAGGCCGCGGGAGAAGTACGTTGGGGATCTGGAGGATTGGGACAAGGCCACGGAGGCCCTACGCCAGGCGCTCATCAAGCGAGGGTTGGAGTACCACCTGGACGAGGGCGGAGGGGCCTTCTACGGCCCCAAGATCGACATCAAGGTGAAGGACGCCCTGGGCAGGTCGTGGCAGTGCACCACGATCCAGTTCGACTTCAACATGCCGGCGCGGTTCGGGCTCACCTACATCGGCGAGGACGGCAAGGAACACCGCCCATTCATGGTCCACAGGGCGCTGCTGGGGTCGCTTGAGCGCTTCTTCGCCATCCTGGTGGAGCACTACGCGGGAGCATTTCCGCTCTGGCTCGCTCCGGTCCAGGTCACGATAATCCCCATCGCAGACCGGCACCTGGAGTACGCCGAGCAGGCTGCACGCCGGCTGAAGGCCGCGGGCCTGCGGGTAGACGTGGACGGCCGCCGGGAGAAAATAAACTCCAAGATCCGCGACGCACAGATGCAGAAGGTCCCCTACATGCTCGTCGTGGGCGATCGGGAGATCGAGGCTGACTCTGCAGCGGTGCGATCCCGAACCGAAGGCGACCTGGGTCCCAAGCCTATGGCCGAGATCGAGGATATGCTGCTTCAGCAGGTGAAGAACAAGGAATAGGCAGCCTGCAGGGCGTTGACAGTCAGGGTTGTGTCTCCTATAATTAATCTTAGGGGATAAGTGTCCTCTGGCCGACGACCAACGCCGCAAGCGTCAGGCTGTCGGCTTCGTAATATCCATTCTGTTATGAAGAAGAGGTGGCAGGATAACCAAGGATCTTCGCATAAACGAGAAGATTCGCGTCCGCGAAGTCAGGCTCATCGCCGATGACGGTGAGCAGTTGGGGGTTGTCCTCGCGCAGGAGGCTTTGCGGATCGCCAATGAGCGTGGTCTGGACCTCGTAGAGGTGGCTCCCACGTCCGTCCCTCCCGTCTGCCGTCTAATGGACTACGGGAAGTACAAGTACGAGCAGACGAAGAAGGAGCGCGAGGCCAAGAAGAACCAGAAGATCGTGCTCCTCAAGGAGATACGTCTCAGGCCAAAGATCGACGATCACGACGTCGACTTCAAGACCAAGCTCGTGCAGAAGTTCCTTGAAGAGGGTGACAAGGTCAAAGTGACCGTCGTCTTCAGGGGGCGGGAGTTGGCGCATCCTCAACTCGGCCGAGTGCATCTTGACTCGATGATTGAGAAGCTTAAGGGCGTTGCAAATCTGGAACGCTCGCCCCTGATGGAGGGGAAATCGATGTCCATGATCTTGGCGCCGGTGCCCTCGTTGGCAAAGGCGTC
>Ga0209745_1000364_pt1 | contig 26993 bp, 21 predicted proteins | sample BarGraNGADG00312_FD_184495 | JGI IMG/M metagenome (GOLD analysis project Ga0209745, IMG submission 184495) | Arctic peat soil microbial communities from Barrow, Alaska - Barrow Graham LP Ref core NGADG0004-312 (SPAdes) (version 2) | ecosystem: Environmental > Terrestrial > Soil > Wetlands > Peat...
GGTGGCGAGTCCGGGACTGACGACCTGGCCCAGGTGGTGCGTTCGGCCGTGATAAACAAGCGCGCCGGGGGCATGGGACTCATAAGCGGGCGTAAGACTTTCCAGAAACCGATGGCCGAAGGGGTCAAGCTTTTCGAGGCCATCCAGGACGTCTACCTCTGCGAAGATATCGCGGTGGCCTGATCCTGATCGGCTCCCGCCTCAATCTGAAGGCCTCTCCGAGAGCACGCTGTACGCGCCGCCATACAGCCCTCCGTACTCAGGGGTTCTGGAAGTACTTGATGATGCCGTTGCGGAGTCCCCACGCCGCTTTGTCCCGGAAATCGGGTCGAGCCAACAGCGCGTCTTCGCCGGCGTTCGACAGGAAAGCGACCTCGACCTCTATTGCGGGGACCTTCGACCAGTTGAGCAACGCGAGGTCGCCCGTCGCCGTGACGCCCCGGTCCGGCGTCCCGCAGGCCTTGACGAGCTCAGGCCCGACGAAGAGGGCGGCCGTCTTGCTCTTCTCGTAGATAGCGTCCGTCCAGGAGTTCCTGACCGGGTAGAAGACCGAGGTGCCCTTCGCCCCGGGGTCCGTGCTCGAATGACCGGTATGCACGCTCACCAGTAGATCGGCCTGCGAGTTCGCCGCGATGTCCGCGCGAGCGGTGCCGGTCAGATTGATCTCTCCGGAGTCCCTTGTCATCACGACCTTAATACCGTCCTTCTCGAGAAGCCCCTTGAGCCGCGTCGCGATATCGAGGTTGAGCAGGTGGTCGGGGTTTCCGGTGGCGACTCCGTACACGACCACCGCGGGGTACTCCCTCTTTGTCAACGAGGGGTCGGCCCAGTCGCCCACCGAGCCGCTCGACAGCGCCTGTCCGCCCGGGTCGATGCAGACGGTCCTCGACGCGAGTCCGGACTCCAAACCCGGGGGGGTAGTCTCACTCCCAGGCGAGCCCCGCGAGTCCGAGGTCGCACCCTGTGTCCACTGCTGCGGGCCCTTGCTGACCGTGAGCTCGAGGGTGCCGCCCTTCGATGACTGTCTGCCCGAAGGCGGCGACTGCGCGAGGATGACACCGTCCGAGTGGACATCCGAATAGCTCCATGAACCAACCCGCGGCTTCAACCCAGAGCCCCTCGCCGACTCGATCGCCTGTGCGAGCGTCTTTCCGACGACGTCCGGCACTCGCGTGGTCGATGAGGGCCACAGCAGGATCGCAACCGCCACGATGACCGCTATCGCGCAGGCGACGCCCGCCACCGCGAGGGCGGGCTTGAGGTTGCGCTCTCGCCTGGCCGAGGGCACTCCTCCGGCCTGGCGCCAGGCGGGCACCTCCTCGGGGTGGATGTCGAAGAAGTCACGCCTTACGGGCTGGTAGCGGGGGACCTGGTCGCTGGTCCCGTCAGGGGGCGAAAAGGTGTCGCTCTCCGTGCCGGTGTCTCGCCCGGGCGGCGCGATGGGCTCCGAGCCTGCCAGGTACACGGGTACGCCTGTGTCCTTGCGGCCCAGGATTCTCGAGAGGTTCAGACGCAATCGTTACCTGACCTTTTGTCCGTCATTCCTGTCTTTGATTATAACGCCCGTGACTACCGCCCGAGACCTTTCGGAAACGTCAGGCGCCCGCCCACCGCGCGATCTCTTTTTCAGTTCGCTGTTCGTAACAGGTCGTTCCACGGATGTGGTAGAATCGCACAAATCCCCACCTGGTCGTCGGAAAGGAGCCACAGATGGCAAAGTACAACGTTGCCGACAGGCCGGAAGTCTCCCCTGAGCAGATGTACGAGATCGCCACCCGCGTGGCCGAAAAGACGTTCGCCGACCAGGCTCTAACCGACAAGTTGCTGAAGGCAGGGATGCTCATCCAGTTCAAGTACTACGATGCGGAGCGCTGGGGCAAGGAGATCGAGGCGATGCTCACGGTCGATTGCAGCGGGGACCGCTTGGAGATAATCACCGGGTCCTGCGATAAGAAACCGAACGTGGAGATGTCGATGGAAGCGTACATCGCCCACCTCTTCTGGATGCAGAAACTGCAACTGATGTCGGCCATCACCCGGGGACAGATGAAGGTGAAGGGGCCGATACCAAAGCTGATGCGGCTCCTTCCGCTCATGAAACCGTTCTACGCGAACTACAGGCTGACCCTGGAGGAGCTGGGGCGGGACGACCTTCTGGCGTGGCCTGCGGGCTAGCCGCTAATCGAACAGCGGAACGAGATCGAACCTTTTCACGTCGACCAGGCCCCTGTCGGTCAACTTCAGCTCCGGGATCACCGGGAGGGCCAGGAAACTCATCGTCATGAACGGGTCATCAAGGCGGCACCCCAGGTCCGCGGCCGCGCCGTTCATGTCCCTGACGGCCGCCGCCACCCGGTCCAGCGGCCCGGTGGACATCAGCCCGGCGATCGGAAGTGCGAGCGAGAAGGAGATCTCGCCCCCCGCGGCGACGGCCTGGCCTCCGTCCATCTCTATGACCTGTTTGACCGCTGCCGCCATGTCGCCGTCCGATGCGCCCACCACCACAATGTTGTGTGAGTCGTGCGCAACGCTGGAAGCTAGCGCCCCTTCGCGCAGCCCGAACCCTTTGACGAAACCGACGCCCACGTTGCCCGTCCCGAGGTGGCGCTCGACGACGGCTATCTTGAGAATATCCGCCGATGGGTCGGCGAGTGCTTCTCCGCGGGAGACCGGCAGTACCGCCTCACCGGCGCCGGTGACTATCTGGCCTGGCATGACCTCGATCACTCGCGCCCGCGTCCCGGTCGCCTCCACTCGCAGCCTGCCGGCACCGAAGCCGGCAACGCGGAATGTCGACTCCGGCACGGGCATCGCCGGGCCGCTCTCGAACCCCGGCTGTCCACCGTCCGCCACCACCACGCCGTCCTTGAACACCAGAGAGACCTCGAACCCTTCGAGGTCCTCGAGGACAGCCATGTCCGCCCGGTATCCCGGTGCCAGCGCACCGCGCCCGGCCAGGCCGAACCGCCTCGCGGCATTGATGGTGGCCATCTGTACGGCGGCGACCGGCGACACACCGGCGCCGACCGCCTCGCGCAGCATCGAGTCGATGTGCCCGTGCTCGAGCAGGTCATAGGGGTGGCGGTCGTCGACGCAGAGGCAGCAGCGGGACGAGTTCTGTGGGTCCAGGACGGGGATGAGGTCGAGCAGGTTGCGAGCACCGGTCCCTTCCCGCATGAACACGTACATGCCCTTGCTCAGCTTCTCGCGAGCCTCTTCCGGGTCGACGCACTCGTGGTCGGAGTCGGGCCCTGCCGCGATGTAGGCTGACAGGTCCTTTCCCCTGAGACCCGGCGCGTGCCCGTCGACCGGCCTCCCCCACGCCATCTCGAGCTTTGCGAGCACCCCCGGGTCGCCCGAGACGGCGCCGGGGAAGTTCATCAGCTCCCCGAGGCCTATCACGCTGGGCTCGAGCAGCAGCGGTTCGAGGTCGGCGGCCTCCAGCACGGCTCCGCTCGTCTCCAGGTGCGTGGCCGGCACGCAGGAGGGTAGCATCACAAAGACGTCCAGGGGCAGAGACGCCGCCGAGTCGATGATGTATCGGATGCCGTCCACGCCCATCACGTTGGCGATCTCGTGGCAGTCGGTCACCACGCACGTCGTGCCCCTCGGGACCACGGCGCGCGCGAACTGGCCGACCGAGACCATGGAGCTCTCGAGGTGGACGTGGGCGTCGATGAGACCCGGCGCCAGGAACCGCCCGCCGAGGTCCAGCACCTCGCGGGCCCGGTAGCCGTCGTCGAGTCCGACCACGATACCGCCCGCCACGGCCACCGACGCCGGGTGGACGTCGCCGGAGAGGACGTTCACGAGGCGGCAGTTGGTGACGAGGAGGTCGACCTCGCGCCCGCCGCGCGCCAGCTCAATCTTGTCCTGGAGTCTCATCGTTCAGGCGCCAGCCCCGTCTGTGAAACATGCCCAGTAGTTGTAGAAGTTCCGGACGACGCTTCCCATCCAGTCCTTGTCGACCGTCGAGAAAGCGCAGTGCCCCCCGCGGGGGAGCTGCCACACGTCGATCCACGGGTTGCCCCTGGCCTTTTCGGCCATCATATCGGCCTGCTCCCTGAGGATGACCGGGTCGTCGTCGGCGCTTATGACGAGCATCGGCGTCTGGATCTCGTCGAAGTGCAGGGCCGCGCTGCTCCGGTCCATTACCTCCTCGGGCTCGACCCCGTAGTATTCAGCGGAGTACCGGGTCAGGAAATCGGAGAACTGCGTGTAGTCGCGCACCCTGGTCCCGAGCGTCAGGGTGTAGCACCCCATGAAGTAAAGGAATATCGGGAAGAACGGTTCCCAGGGCATCGGCGGCTTGCTGATGTAGTCGACCTCCGTGGGCACGTAGCCGTAGCCTCCAAACGAGATGATGCCACCGTCTATCAAATCCCTGGGCTCGCTCTGGTAGGCCGCGCACATCGCCGCGGCCCCGCCGTAACTGCCTCCCATCACCGCCACCGAGGTCACCTCGTCGTGGCTTTTCAGGAACCGCGCCGCCGCGATGATGTCCTGGCCTTCCTTCCAGCCTCCCGTGCCGGGCGCGTCCGAGAACAGCTTGCTCTCACCGAAGAACCTGAGGTCGATCGCCATCACGTTGTATCCCCATCCGTAGTATGCGGAGAGGATCACCTGCTGGCTGAACCATATTCTCTTGCTGCCGAACAGGCCGTGAACCATCAGCAGCGCCGGCCTGGGCCTGCCGTCGTCGTGGATGGCGACCACGCCGCTGATGGGCGTGCCGTCCTCTGAGGAGAACACGACGCTCTCGAAAGGCTCGGGGTACGGATAGACCTTGCCGCAGGTCGCCTTCCGGCACTCGAGCATCATCGGTATCACGTCCGCCATGCTGAACAGGAGTGTGGAGGTCACGCCGTTGTACGGCTTCGGGTTGAATGGTATGTCCCGCAGTATCTGCCTGATCTCTCCAATGGTCCGCGGGCCGTCTCCGGCGCATACGGGCTCGGGATAACGCTGGCCCTGGATATGCTGCTTATCCTCGGACTCCAGCTCTCTTCTCTTGAGGCCGCGCGCGTGTGAGACCGTCTGCACGACCGCCGGCGCCATGGCGAGAGCTCCACCCGCCGCCGCGAGACCCATCGCTTTCTTCAACGTGCTTTTCAAGTAGGGCTCCTTCAACTGATCCGTTTGGCAGTTCACTGCGCGTTATTCTATCAGCCAGGAGTTGCGCAAGGAGAAGTCAGGCGTTCGTCGCGGCCAGGTCAAGCGGCGGCACTGCTGGTGGATTCGCCCTCGATGTCGGCGTTCCGGGCTATCAGCCGCCGGTATAGGTAGTGTTCGCCGGGCCCGGGGCGATCTGCTTCAGGCGCCACGAGGGGGTAGCGGTCACATCGAAGCCGGGGTTGCCGACCGATTTGATTATGTAGACCGGTGTGCCCACTTCTACCATGTCGAACAGCTTGATGACGTCGCTCATGTGCATCCTCATGCAGCCATGCGAGGCGGACGTCCCGATGCTGCCGTCGTTCGACGAGCCGTGGATCAGGACCCCTGACGCATTCAAAGGCAAGGCGCGCAGGCCGAGCGGGTTGCTGTACCCAGGCCCGATGGTCTCGGGCATCGTTGCGGACCAGGCGGCGTGGGGATTGTACCAGGTGGGATTCATCTGCTTGCCCACTATCAGCCACTGGCCCACCGGGGTCGGATACGCCGGCTGGCCGCAGGCGATCGGGAACTGGGCAAGCGGTGTCTGCCTGTCATACAGCGTGAGCTGGTGCAGCGACAGGTTCACCACGATCAGCTTTCCGAATATCTTGTCCGGGATCAGTGCCGGCATGCGGTTATATTTGACATCGACCGTTCGGTTCCGAGTCCCGATGGCGGCCCCCGTGGCCTCGAGCACCTGGCTGTATTCGGCCTGCCGGCCGTCCTGTGCGGGTATTACCACCGGCGCGCCGCTCGTCACGTCCACGTAGGCGTTCTGCGGCGGCCTGTTTATCGAACCCATCGCCCTGGTGACGAACGCCTTGACCGCGCCCTCGTTCTTGACCGCCATCAGCCACTCGTTGATCTTTTTCGGCCTGTTCACGAACCGCCGCGCCATCCGTTCGAAAATGTTTACGCTCCACGCGCGCTGGAGAGCGTGGTCGACCATCTGGTCGTATTCGAGCTTCAGGCCGAGCTCTTCGGGCGTTATCTGGTACTTCTCGCCGTCTACCGTAAGCGCCACGGGTCGGTTGGCGACCTCGGACAGCTCGGTCCGGCACCTCTCGATGGCCTCGGTCCTGGAGAGTCCGCTCACGTTCACGCCGACGACGCTGACGCCCGGAGGGAATGTGCCGGCGGTGAACACGTCCTGAAGCAACAGGAACACGAAAAGGCCCACGACTATAGCGGCGAGCAGGACCCCGCCCAGGATCAACATGACCCTGGAGAGCTTCTTCTCGCCAAGCCAGGACACCGGCCTTGTCGCTATCCCCACCGACTTCAACTGCCGTCCTCCCTGCATCGTCCCCGGTTCGGCCTGCCGGCCGCCCCGCGGCCCCGTGTATGCCTTTCACTATCCGGAAGGCTCCAGGTCGACTCTTTCCATCTCGTTCATAAAAACGTAATTATAGGCGGCTAGCTCCCGTCCCACAATGATTTATCCGGCCTGCCCTCCCGCGGGGCCATCCTCGCTTCCGGCGCGTGCCGCCGCGTTACGGGCCGCTTTCTCGATCTTGGCGAGCCTCTCCCCTCTCAAGAAACCGTCGGTCGCCCCATCGCTGGAAGCGGCGTCGAGAGCCACGAGGACGGGCTGAAGCGCTTCCGTTGCCATGCCTCCCCCGATGCTCCCGAGGGCCTTGACCGCGGCGTACACCTTGCCCCAGCACTCGGTGCTGGCCAGGTCCCCCCGGCTCACCCTGTCGCTGAGGAACTCCCGCAGGAGCGGGACCGCCGAGGCCTCCCTGGCGTCCCCGTAGGTCCGCATCGCCGCGTGGTCCAGCGCCCCCCGGGCGGCCAGCCGGGCTGCATAGCCCTCCGGGTCCGCGTCGGCAAGCATCTTCCTGGTCGCCGATACGACCTTCCGGTTCTCACCGTAGATAAAGACCTCGAGCAGCCCGGAGTACTCCGATGCCCCAAATACGCCGGCGAGAGACCGGAGGGCCTCTATCCTCATCTCCGGGCGTTCGCCGTAGCGGTCCCTCGCTATCTGCAGCAGTACGAGCCTGGCCTTGTCGCCCCCCACCTCGCCCAGCGCCGTAACCGCGGCCAGCCTGACCTCGAACGTTGGGCTCTCGAGGGCGCTTAAAAGCGCCATGACGTCCCGTTCGTCGGCCGCGTGCTGCACCCCTTCGGCCGTCAGCCCGAACTCGATCGCGTCCGAATCCATGCACCCTCCGGCTCCGGCCCGCCCGGAGCGCCACACCTGCGCCACGTACTTCGCGCCTGCTATATCTCTGTTTCGTGGCTCCGGCGCCAAAAGCCTGCAACCTCGAGCGGGACCTGACCACAGCGATACCCACGCGTCGCCGGTCGTGATAAGTCCTGTACCCGGCACGCGTCTTGAAAGGGCTGTACGGTTCCGGCTTCGAGAAGCGGTGGACCGGCTCGACCAGGGCCGGCGGCGGAAATACAGGACTTGTCGTTTATCCTTTAATAAAGCCATTATCCTAGCTTGTTATGCTATATTATGCCGTCATCATGGCATTTGTGGCACCACGTATGCTTACAAATGGCTTATTAAAGCCACGCGTCCTTGCTTCTTCTTCTCCCTTACAATATAATGCCGAACACTATGACCTCATTCGTACGGTTCAGGCAAGAGACAACGACTGGACGTGGCAGGCCGGGCGCCGGGGCGGAATATCCGACCCGCGCGGCGCACCGATGCTGGCGCCTGGCGCCTGTACTCCTGTCACTCCTTCTCGCCGTATTCCTGGTCTCTGTCGGCCTCATACCGGGCCTGGCTTCGGCCGAGCCGCAGGGCTCGGCCAGCGACGGGATCGTGAGGGACCTGGTGGGAACCGACCACGAGATAGCCAGCGTCACCGACCGGCTCTCCAGGCTGTCGGACGAGTCCGAGGCGCTGGCCCAGCGGGTGGCGGACACGCAGGTAGAGGTCGCAGCCAAGCGGCAGAAGTTGACAGAGAAACGCATGGCACTCTCGAGCCGGGTCAGGGACCTGTACGTCAACGGCCGCACGAACAATATCGAGATGCTCTTCTCGTCCACCGACTTCACCGAGTTCCTTCAGCAGACGGACATGCTCAAGAAGATCACGTCCCGCGACGCGGTGCTCATCGATAGCGTAAGGTCCGAATCCCAGAAACTGGCAGACACCCTTGGCGAACTCAAGCAGCGGAAGGGCGAGGTGGACGGTCTCCGCCACGAGCTCGAGGCCCGCAGGAGCCAACTGGAGCAGGCGCGCGCGCAGCGGCAGGCGTTGCTGGCGAAGGCGGGTTCTGAGCGCCCGGCCGTGGAGGGCCAGTCCGCACAGATCGAGACGAAGATCCAGCAGCTCAACCCGTCCGGACCAGCCGCCGTTCCCGTTGGGCGGCGCTCGGGGCGCTATGTGACGATGGTGGCCACCGGCTACTGCCCGCTGGAGCCCGGACTGAGCTACGGGACCGCTACGGGGATGAGGGCCCAGCACGGCGTGGTCGCGGTGGACCCCAGGTTCATGCCTCTCGGGACGCGGCTTTTCATAGACGGCTACGGTTACGCGGTCGCGGGTGACACCGGCTCCGCGATAAAAGGCAATCGCATCGACCTGTGCTTCGATACCATGGCCGAGATGGGGGCTTACGGCTGGCGGGTCATCACGGTCGAGATCCTGGATTAGAGCGACGCTGAAAATCCTCGATAGCGCGCCCTACCTCGTCCAGAGACACCCTTCTCCTTCTCGCTCCCGGAAGAGACCTCAGCAGCACCTGCCCGTACTGCTTTGAGCTTATCCTGCTGTCCATGATCAGCACCTGTCCGACGTCCTGGCGAGTCCGGATGAGCCTGCCCACACCCTGCTTGAGCCTCAGCGCCGCCAGCGGCAGGCTGAACGACGAGAAATCCGAGAGGCCCTGCTCGCGCACGAGCTCGCTGCGGGCTTCGAAGACCGGGCGGCCGGGCGACTCGAAGGGGATCCGGGTGACCGCCACCAGCCTCAGGGTGCTGCCGCGCGCGTCGACCCCCTCCCAGAAGCTCGTGGTCCCGAACAGGCTCGCGACCGAGTCCTCGACGAACTCCTCCGCAAGCCTCCTCCTCGAGTATCCGGGCTGCTGGCAGAGAAGCGGGAAACCGTCTCTCTGCAGCTCGTCGACCAGCGCCTGGTAGGTGTTCATCATGAGCCGACGGTTGGTGAACAGGGCCAGCACGCCCCCACCGGATGCCCGGATGACGTCCCCCAGTATCCCGGGGATCCGCTCTCCGTACTCTCGCGATCCGGGCTCGGGCATGTCGTGCAGTATCAGGATCTGCATCTGCCTCGCGTAGTCGAAGGACGAATCCAGCACCAGGCACTTGAGCCGGTCGCGCTCCAGCATATCGAGCCCCACCCGGGAGCAGAAGAAATCGAACGAGTCCTTGACTGTCAGCGTGGCGGAGGTCAGCACCGCCGCCTCGAGTGTGTCGTAGAGGCCTTCCTTGAGGCTCGGGCCCACGTCGATGGGTGATGCTCTCAGCGCCTGGTACTCGAACCGGGCCGCATGCCCCACCGTCGCCCAGTGGACGAGGCCGTTCCCCTCCCGCTCCTGCAGCAGCACGACGCCCAGGGCGTCTTTGAGCTCGGAGAGTCGGGTTAGCTTGCCCGCGAGGTCAGACGCCGCGTACTCGAGCTCGGAGGTGCCGTCGCCCTTCTCCTCGCAGGTCGCGCTGACCCTGGCGAGACGCAGCACCAGGTTCTCGAGGCTCGCCTCGAGGTCGTTGGCCGTCTCCTCGAGCCTCAGGTATGGGACCATTTCGCGGATGCCGGCGGTGAACCTCAGGTCCTCTGTGCCCGGGCTCTCGCCTTCGTAGAACTCGGACAGCGCAATGAAAAGGCGCTCGAGGTTCTCCAGGGAGTCCTCGACCCCGGCCTGGGCCTGTTCGACCATCACCCGCGCCCCATCGACGGCGTCCGAGTCGATGTGGGCCTCCAATGTTGAAGCGAGGTCGGCCAGGAACCCCGAACCCTCCAGCGGCGAGTACAGGAACTCGAGGAAGCGCCTGGTCTCCCTGTAGTCGACCTCGACAGTGAACTGCTCAGTCGCGACGTCCTCCAGGGTGTGCGCCTCGTCTATCACTGCGTGGACGAAAGGCAGGCTGACGCCCGCCAGCAGCAGCGAGTGGTTGACCACCACCACGTGAGAACGCTTGGCGCGATAGAGGGCCTTGCGGTAGCAGCACCGGCCCCTCCTCGCAAAGGAGCAACGCTCGCCGGGACACTCCCGGTGGTCGGCCATGAGGTGATAGTTCAGGCCCCGCAGGTGCGACACGTTCAGGAGCGAAACGTCGCCGTTGCCTCCCTCGTGCAACCACATGAGGAGCATCCCCAGGACCGCGAGCTGGTCCTCGGCCAGGCTCTTCTTTCCGTTGATGAGTCCCTGCAGCTTGCGGGGACACAGGTAGTTGCTATAGCCCTTCAGCACCGAGTACCTGAACCAACCGGGGGCCAGCGCCCGCTCGAGCAACGGGAGATCCTTGGTGAAGAGCTGGTCCTGGAGGTTGAGTGTCCTGGTGGAGACGACCACCGGCAGGCCCGTGACCTTCGCCCACATCATCCCCGGAACGAGGTAGGCGAGTGATTTGCCGGTGCCGGTCCCGGCCTCGACAAGCAGTATCTCGCGGTTGTCGAAGGCCGCCCTGGTGGCCTCGGCCATCTGGAGCTGCTCGTCCCGCTCCTCGTAGTCGCTGAACTGCCCCGCGAGGGGGCCGTCCGCGGCGAAGACGCTGCGGACCTCCTCGCATTCGAGACGCGCTATCCCCGGCTCTCCCTCGAGAGGCGGTATCTCCTCCCAGGAAGTGTCGCCGTTGATGAACCCGTCGAGCTTGAGGCGTTCAACCGGCCTGCCCCCCGACCTCTCGGCCAGCACCCGCCTCACCAGGAGCGAAAGGCCGCCGGGCTGTGCCGGCGCGTGCTCGTCCAAGGCTTTCAGCAGCGGCAGGGGAAGATTGTAAACGCCGTTGAGCAGCACGCGGAAGACCCCGACCAGCGCCCTCACGTCGTCGGTTGCCCTGTGCGCCTGCCCGGTCTCGATCTCCCAGACCGACGCCAGGTCAGCCTGCCTGTGGCTACGCAGGCTGGGCACCACCATTATCGCGAGGTCCAGCGCGTCGATGTAAGGGTTGTCGAAGCGCTCGCCCGCGCACAACGAGTACATCTCGCGCAGGAAGGCCGCCTCGAACCGCGAGTAAGCGACGATTGTCAGGTCGCCGATGAACTCGCGCAGCGTGGGGAAGAACTCCTCGATGCTCGGGCTTTCGCGGACCATCTCGTCCTCGATGCCCGTCAGGAGCCTGATATGCGGCGGTATGGCAACGCCCGGGTTTATCAGCGACTCGCACCATTCGACCGCGTCGTCACCCACGACGCGCGTCGCCGCGACCTCGATAACCCTGTCCCGCACCGGGTCGAAGCCCGTCGTCTCGAAATCTATCAGGCAGTACTCGGCATCGCCCTCGAGCGAGGGCTGGCACTCGCGCGCCATGCCGGGCAATGAGAGGTACCTCTCGCGTATCTCATCGCTGCACCGAAGAAAAAGGTCTTTGAACAATCCGTCCTCACACCCCGGATCAGGAGAAGCGTTTCTTGAGGGCTCCGACAGGGCACACCCCCGCGCAACAGAAGCACCTGATGCACGAGCTCCTGTCGACCTCGAGGCGCTCCTCGAACGAGAGCGATTCGACCGGGCAGGCGGGGACGCACTGCCTGCACCCGTCGCAGGCTCCGTGATCGATGACGAGGTCGCCCATGTCGACGTTCTTCATGACATCCATACGAACGGCCTTGCCGTTGGTCGGCCCCCCGGCGCCCTCCATGCCGATTATCCCGTCCTCGGGCCTGTCCGTCTTCGCTATCGCTACAGTCACTTGCTACCGGCCTTTTCTCTCGCCGAACCCTGGCTGCCTCGCGCGCCGACCCCCGCTCCGGTCACCGCTCCGGAGGTGGGACGATGAACCTGTCCAGCGGGTGCCTGACCCCCGCCCTCTCGCGGCTGACCGGGTGCCCGACCGCGACCAGGGCCATCAGTTCGAGGTCGTCGGATACCTGGAGCAGGCTCTCGGCGTCCTCGCGCCTGTTAAGTATCTCCCCGAGCCAGCATGCCCCCAGGCCCCTCGCGTGCGCATCCAGAAGGATGTTCTGGATCGCGGCCCCGGCGGACTGCACGTCCTTGGTGCGGTCGTACATCTCGGCGTGGTCGAGGAAGATCGCTATCAGCACGGGGGCCCCCGCCACCAGGCCTCGGTACTTCGTCAACCCCGATAGCTCGATGATGAGCGAGTGGTCGGTGATCTTCATGAACCGCCAGGGCTGGTTGTTCAGTCCCGACGGCGCCCATCGGGCGGCCTCGATAAGACCGTCGATCTCAACATCGCTCGGCGGGTCGTCGGTGAACTCCCTGACGCACCTGCGGGTCCTGATTGCCTCAGACGTCTCCATCTCGACCACTCCCCCGTCTGCAATGGTCCGCGCCCCGCGTCCCGCCAGGCAGGCCGCCAGCCGCCATCCCGTCGTCGTCACCTGGGGTTAAATACTACGCCGCGGGTACTAATCCCCCGCCCTCACCTCCCACCGTTCATAAGGGGGACGGTCAGGCTCGAAGGGTGCTCGGCGGTGTGGAAGAGCCTGTAGTACGAAGGGACCCTCGAAGGCATCACGAACAGCGGGTCCGACGCGCACAGCACCAGCCTCATGCGGTGGCCCGGCGCGAACCTGTGCGCGCAGGCGATCAACTCGAAGTCCAGCTCGCCCGCCATGCCCGGTTCGAGGTCGCTCCGCATCGCCCCGCTGTGCGTGACCATCCTGCAGAACCCCTTCGGGGAGACGTCGTACAGGAGGGCGTTCACCTGGCACTCGTAGGTCGACGACGACACGAAGAGGTTCACGCGCGGCGCACCCACCAGCAGGGCCTCGCGCTCCACCGGCTCCGTCGTGAACGCGGCGCTGTCGCCCGGGACCGAGAAAGGCGTACCCGGTATGGGCCAGTTCTTGATGACGTTGGTCCGGAACACCGGCAGGCCGGAGCTGTGCAGGCTGGTGACGGTGTTGTTGACCAGCAGGTCCGCGGGCTCGTGGTTGTCCGGCGCGTCGGCGACCAGCACCCCCGCGTTGATGGTCGACTCGTGCTCGCTGCGAACGAAATAGACCGACTCCTCGATGCCCGGCGGCGGCCAGGCATCGGCCTCGGCCATCTTCTTGTCCCACGGCTGGTAATACTTCACCGCGGGCTCGTCGGCGATCCCGTTGTCCCTGTCGTCCTTCAGCCAGTAGTCGAACCAGCGCATCGCGTCGTCCCAGATGCGGTTCGGGACCAGCAGGTCTCCGCGCCCCGCGTCGGACCCGTGCAGCCCGTTCGCCATGTGCAGCTTCTTGGGGACGTCCAGCTTCTGGTAGAAGTCCAGTATCTGGTTGGGCTCGAAAAGGTCGTCGTTCCAGGAGTGGACGATGAACATCGGGCACTTGACCTCGCCGACCTGATGGATGGCCGAACGCTCCCTCAACTCCTCCTCCACCGCGCCGAGGTCGCGGTCCTTTATGACCGTCATAAGCCAGCGCACAAGGTCGTTCCTGGGGTTGAGCTTGACCGCCCACATCGAGCCGGCGAACAGCAGGAGGCTCCAGGCCGCCTTCCAGCAGCGGTTGGGCATAAGCGACTGGTCCAGGTCTGTCCACCCGTTCATCGGCGCGGCCGCCTTGATGCGGTCGTCGCGGGTCGCCAGGAGGAAGGAGTGCCCTCCTCCATACGATATGCCGGTTATGCCGATGCGCTCGGGGTCCACCGGGATCCCCGATTCAGGACCGGTCATCCAGGTTATCAGGTCCTCGAGGTCGCACAGCTCGCGGTCGGGCGCGGCGCAGGAGACCTGTCCGCCCGAGCTGCCCCAGCCCCGGCAGTCGTAGGTCAGGACCACGTATCCGCGGCGCGCGAACATCGGCGCGTAGAACAGGTCGCACTGCATGCGCCACAATCCCCACGAGTGGACCATTATCAATCCGGGAAACGGCCCCTCGCCGGCGGGCACGAACACCGTTGCGGTTATCGGTATGCCTGCCGTGACCTGGACCACGCGCCTCTGCCTGTGGTAGGGCGCGTTGGGCGGTATCTCGCGCCCGGGCACCAGCAGCTTGTCCTCGCTCTCGCGGAAAGCCCGCACCATGCTGACGGCCGCCTTCGCGACCAGCGCGAACGGCAGCAGCAGCGTGAACGGCCAGCGCCTGTGTTTCTTTTCGCCGTTATCCTTCAACCGAACACCTCCGGATAGCAGATCTCGCCGAACGCAAAGAGTCTATTACATCGAGGTCTTGAGAAAAACCGTGAGCCCGGGCGCGGCCGGCTCCCCGGATGAATGCCAGGGTAGAACGTGACGCGGAAGAGTTCCGCGCATCATCCGGCGACACGGGTCAAGGGTGGGCGCTCAACAGATGCGCGGGAGCTGCTCGCCCGAAGGCATCCGAAGAAGACGGTGTGTGCCCAGCGGCGTGAGCACACTCACCTCGCCGGGCCTGCCTTCCCTCGCGTGTCCGATAACGCGGGTGTCCGCGCCATACGGGTTTCTCTGCATCCCGGCCAGCATCGACAGCGCGTCCGCTTCGGGTACCGCCGCGACGAGCTTGCCCTCGTTTGCCACGTACAACGGGTCGAGGCCCAGCATCTCGCACACCGCTCTCACTTCCTCGCGCACAGGGATCTCCGACTCCTCGAGCTCGATGGCGCAGCCGGACGCGGCCGCCATCTCCTTGACGGCGGCGGCCAACCCGCCGCGCGTCGGGTCCCGCATGGCGTTTATCCTTCCCGTGCCCAGCATCGTCTCGACGAGGCCGTTGAGTGGAGCGCAGTCACTCTCCAGCTCCACGTCGAACGAGAAGCCTTCGCGGTTGCTGAGCACCGCGATGCCGTGGTCACCGACATGTCCGTTCACCAGCAGGACGTCACCCGGCAAGGCGCCCTTGATGCTCACCTCGCGGCCTTCGCCGATCACTCCCACGCCGGCGGTGTTTATGTACAGGCCGTCGGCCATGCCCCTCTCGACCACCTTGGTGTCCCCGGTGACTATCCGGACCCCCGCGCTGGCCGCCCATCTGCCTACGGAACGGAGGACATCCTCCAGTACCTCGAGCGGAAGGCCTTCCTCCAGGATGAGGCCCAGCGTCAGGAAAAGGGGCTCGGCGCCACGCATCGCGAGGTCGTTGACGGTGCCGCAGACCGCGAGCTTGCCGATGTCGCCCCCCGGGAAGAACAGCGGGCTGACCACGAAAGAGTCTGTGGTGAGGGCGACCCTGCCGGGGGGGACGTCGACGCACGCGGCATCCTCGGCATCGAGCAGGACCGCTTCGTCGAGCAGCGGGAAGATCGTGTCGCGGAGCAGGTCCTGCATCCGGGTTCCCCCTCCGCCGTGGGCGATCGTGACCAGCTTTTCGGCCATTTTTAATCACCGCCAACGGGGGGCGTCATCTCATCCGAGTCTTCGGTGTAGAGGAAGTACGAGGCGCAGGTGCCTTCGGACGAGACCATGCACGGGCCGACCGGCAGATCGGGAGTGCAGGCGCGGCCGAACAGCCCGCACTCGGGCGGCCTGATCCGTCCGCACAGCACATCGCCGCACCTGCAGCCTCTGTCGGGCGCCGGCTCGGGCAGGTCGACCCTCCAGGTCCCGGCGTCGTAATCTCGAAACTCTTCGGTCAGGGCCAGGCCGCTGCCCGGCACGTCGAACAGGCCTCTCCACGATGCGTCCGCGCTCTCGAAAACCCGGTCCATGACGGCAAGCGCCTTCGGGTTCCCGCCCGGTTTCACGGCCCTTGCATACTCCGTCCGCACCGCCGGCTCCCCACCCTGCATGTCCAGCAGTTGAAGCACCGCCTGGAGTATGTCGGCAGGCTCGAAGCCGGTCACGACGCACGGTATCCCGAACTCGTCCGCCAGGAAACGGTACGCGTCACTCCCTATGATCGAGCTGACGTGGCCGGGCAGGATTAGTCCGTCCACGTTCAGATCGGGAAGGCCGCACAACGCCCTCAGAGCAGGAGGCACCAGCTTGTGGAGGCTCAACACGTAGAAGTTGTAGACGTTCCGCCGCCTGGCCTCGAGCACGGTAGCGGCGACGGTCGGGGCTGTCGTCTCGAACCCGACGCCTAGGAACACGACGTCGGCCTCAGGCTGGACCCTGGCCAGTTCCAGCGCCTCCAGGGGCGAATAGACCACTTTGACGCCGGCGCCGGCGGCGGCCGCCTCCACGAGCGACGACTCCGTGCCGGGCACCTTCATCATGTCGCCGAACGTGGCGAGGATGACACCCGGCATCGATGCCACGGCTATCGCTCTGTCGATGTCCCTGTCAGAAGTCACGCACACCGGGCAGCCCGGCCCCGAGATGAGGTTCACCTTCGGCGACAGGAGAGGCCTCAGGCCCGCCTTCGATATCGCCATGGTGTGTGTTCCGCAGACCTCCATGAAGGTCCCGCTCGACCCGTGTCCTCTTATCCGCGCCGCCAGAGCCTTGACCGCGCCCGGGAGACGGAACTCGTCAACGTACTTCATCGAACCCCGCCAGTTGCTCCAGGAGTTCCATGGTCTTGCGCGCTTCCTCCTCGTCAACCACCTCGATGGCGAAGCCGGCGTGGACCAGCACGAAATCCCCCGTGCCCACGCCGTCGACGAGAGCCAGGCTCACCTTCCTCTTCGCGCCGCCGAACTCTATGAGCGCGGTCTCGTCCTCGAAGATCTCGACTACCTCGGCGGGGATTGCCAGACACATGCTTCAAACACCTCTGCTTCTTCAGATGGGGTCAGGTCTTGAATAGTGAATTTAGGTCATCGCGACACTTCTTACAAACCGAAAATTCACTATTCAAGACCTGACCCCGTGTTGTAGCGGCTTGCGGCGATGACTGCCTGCCCCAGGGATATCCCACCGTCGTTGCACGGGACTCTGCGGTGCAGGAGCGCCTCCAGGCCCTGCTCGCGCAAGCCCTCGACGACCGAGGTCGTAAGCAGCACGTTCTGGAACACGCCTCCGGACAGCGCGACCCTGGACACGCCGGTGGCGGCCGAGAGCTCGGCGCAGGTCGAGACTATTATCCGGGCCATCGTCTCGTGGAAGCGCCCGGCGAGCTCTCCCACCCCGACACCCGCGTTCGCGTCGGAGAGCATTCCGCGGAAGAGCGGCCTGGTGTCCACCACCCACGGCTCCGACGAGCGGTCGAGCGCGAAGTCGTAGGCTTTATCCGTCCGCCGGGCGACCGCCTCCAGCTCGCACGCGGCCTGGCCGTCGTACCCCGCTTCGCTCCGGAGGCCGATGATGCAGGCCGCCGCGTCGAACATCCGCCCGGCGCCGGAGGTCAGTGGCGCGTTGAAGCCCCCCCGCATCTGCAGCAGCATCAGGCCGGCCTCCCGGTCGTCGATATCGACCAGCTCCCGGAGTCGCTCCAGGCCCTGCTCGCCCCCACCGAACACCTCGCTGAAAACGCCCATCACCATGCGGTAGAGCCTGTATATGCAGGCGTCCGCGCCCGGCATCGGGTAGCTGTACAGGTGGGCGAGCCTCTCGTAGCCGTTCTCGTCGGCCAGCAGGAACTCTCCTCCCCAAACCGTGCCGTCCTCGCCGTACCCGGTTCCGTCCCACGCCACCCCCAGCACCTTGCCGGTCGCCATGTTATCGGCCATGCAGCTCACGACGTGCGCGTGGTGGTGCTGCACGCCCACCCTGGGCTGGGGCATGGCAAGCGCCAACTGGGTGGTCAGATATTCGGGGTGCAGGTCGTGCGCCACGACTCGCGGCTCGAGGGAGAACAGGCGTTGGACGGCACGCAGGGCCTCCTCGAAATGACCTCTTTCCTCGAGCGTCTCCATGTCCCCTATGTGCTGTCCGATGAACGCCTGCTCGCCGCGAAGCAGGCAGAACGTGTTTTTCAGCTCGGCGCCGACCGCCAGCACCTCGACCTCGGCAGAGCGCCCCAACCGGAGAGGGTAAGGGGCGTACCCCCTCGCCCTCCGCACCGGGTACCCGCTGTCGAGGAAGACTCGCGTCACCGAGTCGTCGTACCTGACCAGGATATCGCGGTCGTGCACCAGGAAGTAGTCGGCGATCCCGTGAAGCCTCCTCCGGGCGTCCTCGTTCGTCGTCGTAATCGGCTCGCTCGAGACGTTCCCGCTGGTCATCACCAGCGGCGCGCCGATCTCAGCCATCAGCAGGTGGTGCACCGGGGTATAAGGCAGGAACATCCCCTGGTGCCTGAGGCCGCCCGCGACCTCTCGCGAAAGCGCCGTGTCGCTCTGCTCCTCGAGCAGCACTATCGGGCACGCGGGAGAGCGCATCAACTCTTCTTCACGCTCGCTCACGCGGCAGTACCGCCTCGCCTCCTCCATGTCCCGGACCATCACGGCGAGCGGCTTGCCGTATCGGCGCTTCCTCTCGCGGAGGGCGGCGACCACGGTGTCGTTCGTGGCGTCGCACGCAAGGTGAAAGCCACCGAGTCCCTTGACGGCCAGTACGTTCCCCTCCCTCAGGAGTCCGGCCGCCATCGTCACCGGGTCACCGGCGAGCGCGCGTCCGCCGGCGTCGAGGAGCGAGAGGCGGGGACCGCACTCCGGGCACGCGTTCGGCTGGGCGTGGAATCGCCGGTCGGCGGGGTCGCCGTACTCGGCTCCGCACGCCGCGCACATCTCGAACTTCGCCATCGACGTAAAAGGCCGGTCGTAGGGGGTGTCGTTGATTATGGTGAAGCGCGGACCGCAGTTGGTGCAGTTGATGAACGGGTATCGGTATCGCCTGTCCCCCGGGTCGAAGAGCTCCCGGACGCAGTCCGGGCAGGTCGCGAGGTCGGGGGATATGAGAACGGACTTCTGTCCGTTCCATTCGCTGGGCCCTATCTCGAAGCCCGTGGACTCGAACGGTTCCATCGAGGTCACCCTGAGGTCCTCGACAACCGCCTGGGGTGGAGCCTCGTCCTTCAACGCCCTGAGGAACAGGTAGATCTGGTCGCCTTCTCCCGCCGCCTCGATCTCGACGCCGAGCGGGGTGTTCACGACCCGTCCCGTAATGCCACCCTGGTTGGCGATCCGGTACACGAAAGGTCTGAAGCCCACGCCCTGGACAATTCCCTTTATGTCGATCTTGAGGTATCTCATCTGTCAGGCCCTGATGACGCGTCAAGCTCCTCGAGGACCAGCCGGCAGACCTCGTCAATCGCGGCCTCGACCTCCGACGTGAGGGTCTCTCCGAACTCGACGTTCTTCACCTGCACGGCGAAGATCGCCACTTCCTCCGGGCACTGGTCGAGCAGTGTGGCTGTCCGTATCAGCTCGTAGACGCCGAAGTCGTGGAGAGATATGGGATGCGCGGGCCGCGCCTGCATGACTTTGTCCGGCGAAAAGCGGAAAACCGCCCCCGGCTCTTCCCCGGCATCGATCCCGTCGATGAATATCGCTTTGCGGCGCCCCTCCAGGAAGCCGAAGAGGTCCGCGCAGTACACGCTTCCCTCGACTACCTCCACGTCATCGGGGACCATGCCCTGGAGCCTGCGGGCCACGTGCACACCGACGCCATCGTCGCTCCTTATGAGGTTTCCTATCCCGATGATTACGCAGTCAGACATAAGACTCGCGGGTTCGCGGTGGGTGGACCTTTCGACATCATTCTAATACAAACGCGTGCGCCTCCCGAATCCTGGAAGGCGCACTCGCTTTTCTCTCAAGCCCGCGCCGCGGGCGTCCTATCTGTTCTAGGTCGTTTCCTTGGCCGGTGTCGTTACCATCGCCGGCTCGGTCTTGCGCTTCGGGTAGATGGGCAGCCTGTTGAACCACGGCTTCTTGACCTCGCCGAACTTGGGCTCGGCTACGTAGCGGTCGATGAGCAGTGTGAGCACGTTCCAGATCAGTATCGAGATCATGACGCCTTCCGGCCACGGGCTGACCAGCCTTATCAGCGCAATGAATAAGCCTATCCCAAGCCCGTAGATCCATTTACCACGTCTGGTCATCGGGCTGGTCACCCAGTCGGTAGCCATGAAGAACGCCCCGAACCACAGGGCTCCTCCAAACAGGTTGTATGCCGGGTGGTACCACGAGATGAGCGTTATGAACAGGAACATCCCGATGATGCCTGTCGGGATCCTCCAGTCGATGGTCCCGCGCCATATCAGGTAGATGCCACCGATGAGGATCGCGATTATCGAAATCTCGCCGAGGCATCCGCTCTTGAGCCCCAGCACCGTCGACCAGAAGCTCGGCCTTCCGGCGCTGGTGATCCACGTCGCACCCACCGGGGTCGGACCGGTAACGGTGGTCGCGAGCAGCTTGCCGCTCTTGAGGAGAGACAGCGGCGTCGCGCCTGTCACCACGTTGACAGCGGCGTGGCCGGCCAGCGTGTTATAGGTGACCCTGCCGGGCACGTTGTTGTTGATGGTGGTCGCCAGCGAGTTGAAGAAGCCGGACTGCTTCCAGTAGAACGGCGTCACGTACTTCTGCGTGTACAGCGCCAGCGGCGATATCATCAGCGCCAGCCTTGCGAAAAGCGCCGGGTTGAATATGTTCTTGCCGAGCCCCCCGAAGAGCTCTTTCGCCACCGCTATCGCTATGAAGGCGCCGATTGCGACGACCCACAGCGGAGTGGTCGGAGGCAGGATCAACGCGAACAGCAGCCCGGTCACCATGGCGGACAGGTCGCTTACCGACCGTTGCCTCTTGAGTATCTTGCCCATGACAAGCTGGGTCAGCCCCGCCGTTATCATGCTCACCAGGATGATGTAGACCGCGTTCATCCCGAAGACCACGATGGCCCATATCGTCACGGGAATCAGTGCTATGAGCACGTCGAGCATCCCGCGCTCGATCGTCTGCCCTTTCTCGTGTAGATGAGGGGAGACGGTAACGAGTAACTTATTATCTGCCACGTATCATCGCCTCCACTATCCTCTCTTCAAGGCCGCGATCTTGGCCTTGGCCTTCCGGACGTAATCGACATGCGGTATGTAGGCCGGGCATGTGTAAGAGCAGCAACCGCACTCGTAGCAGTCGACCGCCCCCCACAGCTCCGCCTTATCCCACTCGCCCTTCTGGACAGCCTCAACAATGTAGTTGGGCATCAGGTACATCGGGCAGGCCTCCACGCACTTCGCGCACCGCACGCAGGCGTGCTCGTCGCGCACGTCGACCAGCTCTGGCGTAAAAGCCAGCACCCCGGACGTGCCCTTCACGACCACTGCGGTCAGGTCCTGCTGGGCCCAGCCCGTCATCGGCCCGCCCATAATGACCTTGGCAGGGCCTCCCTGGAACCCGCCCGCGGCTTCAACGAGGACCGAAATCGGCGTCCCTACCCTGGCAAGGAAATTGGACGGGGACTTGATCCCCGCACCGGTCACCGTAAGAACGCGCTCGTAAAGCGGCTTTCCCGTCGAGGCCGCCTCGTAGAGGGCGATGGCGGTGCCCACGTTCTGGACCAGGCAGCCGACCTCGGAGGGCAGCTTGCCGGGTGGGACCTTCCTGCCGGTGACCGCCGAGATCAACTGCTTCTCGGAGCCTTCCGGGTACTTCACGTTCAGGATCTCCACCGAGAGATTCGACTCGGCCTTGACGGCTGCGCCAACCTTTTCGACGGCGTCCATCTTGTTGGCCTCGATGCCTACGACGCCCTGCTTGGCGCCAACCGCCCTGACCAGGAGCTTGAGCCCCGCGACCAGGTCGCCCGCGCGCTCGAGCATCAGCCTGTGGTCACACGTGAGGAACGGCTCGCACTCGCACGCGTTGATCAGGACCACGTCGACGGGCTTGTCCTTGGGCGGGGTGAGCTTGACATGCGTTGGGAACGCTGCGCCTCCCATCCCCACCAGGCCCGCGTCCCTGGCGATCTTCTTTATCTCATCGGCGTCGAGACCGTCCACCGGCTTCATAGCCCGGGCGGCGAACGCCGGCTGGTCGGGGTCCACGGAAATGACCGCGGCCTTGACCTTCGCCCCGGCGAAGTTCGTGATCTCTTCGATCGCCTTGACGGTGCCCGCCACCGAGGAGTGCACTGGCGCGGACACGAACGCTTCCGTCTCACCTATCTTCTGGCCCACTGTCACCCTGTCGCCGGCCGCAACGACCGCGCTGTTGGGCGCGCCGATGTTCTGCTGCAGCGGGATGATGACCTCTGACGGGACCGGAGCCACGGTGATCGGCTTGCTAGAGGCGAGATCCTTGTTGTAGGGGGGGTGCACGCCTCCCTTAAAGGTCTTGTAGCCTTGCTTACTCAATATAGATCACCTTCTTACTCCGCTTTGGGGGCGGTCAGTTTCGGGAACCTCTCGGACTTCACCCAGCGTGCATATATGTAGATCAGGTTGACCAGCAGCATGATCCAGAGGAACAACTGGTAGACCTTGAAGGTCTGCGCCGGCCCCCCGATCCACATCACCATCGCGTTAAGCCACCCGTAGGGCTTGTAGACCGCGTAGGTGAGCAGGAAGAACCAGATCGTCAGGAGACTGATGATCAGCCTGTAGATCCACAGCGGCTCTTTCCACTCCCTTGGCTTGCCCAGGGTGGCGTAGTACAGGTACACGAACGCGGTCAGGACGAGTATCCACGAGAGCCAGAAGTTGAACGCCTGCATCAGGCCGTAGCTCCACGGGTACCTCCATCCCGATATGAACGGGCTGAAGATGTAGAAACCCGTGTAGAGCACCAGCGCGAGCACGCCAAGATAAAGACCGTACATCGCCTTGGCCGGGCCCGGAATATAGATCTTTTCCTTCATCCAGGCACCTCCTTAGACTACGCGGAACTCTTTAACGCTGTTGTTCTCCGGGTGGATGATATGTATCGCGCACGCGAGGCAGGGGTCGAACGACCTCACGCACCTGACCACGTTGACCGGGTTGTCGACGTCCGGCACCGGCAGGCCGATGAGAGAGGTCTCGATCGGGCCCCTCACCCCACTCTTGTCTCGCGGCGACGCGTTCCACGTGGTCGGCACGACCGCCTGGTAGTTAGCCGTCTTGCCGTCGCCAATCGTTATCCAGTGGCCGAGCGCGCCACGCGGCCCCTCGACGAGCCCGCGCCCCTTCGAGCTGTCCGGTATGTCCTGGCCCTTCGAGTCCCATATGGGGGACCCCATCTTGAGCTGCGGTAGCCAGGTGGCCATGGCGTCGGCGACCAGCTTGGCCTCGATCGCGCGCGCCGCGTGCCTGGCCAGGATACCGAACTTAGGCGGGTTATTGCTGAGCAGGCCGAGCTTGGTGGCGAGCGTCAGCAGCATCTCGGGCTTCGCCACGAGCTGCCTCGCGAGCGGGCCGACCTCCATGGGCTTGCCGCTGTAGCGGGGGGCCTTCAGGAATGAGTACGCGCCCTGCTTGGTGACCTCTGGCTCGGTCTTGCCTGCAACCGGCTTGAGGCCGTCGGTCGAGTTGTTGTAGTAGGAGTACCATACCGACTCGGTGATCTTGTTCTCGTCCATGTTCAGCACGTTCATGATGTCGTCGTTCAGGATGACGCCCCGCGGGAGGAACCTCTCGGTCAGCGCCTGGTTCTGCGGGAAACCGCCGTATGCCAGGTAGTTGCCGCCTGAGTCCCCCGCGGTCGCGAACGGCGCGTAGGCCGCTATTCCCGCTATCGCGAGTATATCGGCGACGTAGACGTCGTTGATCCAGTCGGTGAGCTGCTGCAGGCGCGAGGCGAACGCGGTCACGTTCGACTGGGTCGGCTGCTGGGTGACGCCGCCTGGTATGGTGCCGACGAACGAAGGCATCCTGCCGTAGAAGACGGCGATCATCTCGTGCGCCTTCTTGCGCATCTCGAGCGCCTGCACGTAGTGGCCCACCAGCTCGGTGGCGAGGTTGACGTCTCCGGGGCCACCCGGGGCGCCGATGTAGTCTGACGATTCGTACCTGGGCAGGAACGGGTAGACGTCGCCGGCCTTCACCAGGTTCACTATCTTGTCCCTGAGCATCTTGAGCGCCGGGTCGCTTCCCGTGTAGCTGGCGACGGCCGTCACGTCGATGTAGTCGAGCGCCGAGAGGTGGTAGAAGTGGAGGATGTGCGACTGGATGTAGTTCGCTCCAAGGCAGAGGTTTCGGATGATGCGCGCGTTGTCGGGGAGTTTGACCCCCATGGCTTCGTCGAGTGCGAAGGACGCCGCGGTGCCGTGCACCAGCGGGCAGACCCCGCAGATACGCTCCATCACCTGCTGAGCGTCCCACGGGTGCTTGCCCTGTATCAGCATCTCGTAGCCGCGGAACATCGTGCCCGAAGACCACGCGTCCGTGACGACCCCGTTTGCGACCTCGACGTCTATCCGAAGGTGTCCCTCGATCCGGGTTACCGGGTCAATCGTGATAATCTGCGCCACTATTATTCACCACCTTCGGGTTTTTCATCGGGCTTCTTGCCCAGTTGCTTGTAGAGGTAATGAGCGCCCACACCGACGGCCGTGGCTCCCGCCGCGACCCATCCCACCGCGTCGACCGCAGGCGTGATGCCGGCGAAGTTCATGTTGGGAAGCTCGGTGTAGAGAGGCGACAGGTTCTTATAGAAGTCGGGCGAGGCGCAGCCGTGGCACGGGCCGCTCGCGCCCACGCACCAGTTCACCTGCGAGTTCCACCGCCTGGTCGGGCAGTCCGCGTAGGTCACAGGGCCCTTGCAGCCCTGCTTGAACATGCACAGGTTGGAGTCTGGGCTGTTGTCGTTCCAGTTCTCCAGGAAGAGGCCGGAGTCGAACGCCGCCCTCCGCTCGCAGTTCTCGTGTATCAGCTTGCCGAAGAACTGTGTATCGAGGAGGTTGCTGTTGAGGCTGGGCTTGCCCTTGACCCCGTTGAGCCAGAGGATGACGTCCATGGCGGTCCCCACGAACCAGTCCGGGTGGGACGGGCAGCCTCCGACGTTGACCACGGGCTTGTTCTTGTCGATCCCGGCCACGAACTCCGAGACCGGAGTGCTGCCGGTGACCGATGCGTTGGCCGCCGGGATGCCGCCGAACGAGGCACAGTTGCCGTTCGCCAGGACAGCGGCCGCGCCGGGCACCAGTTCATGCATCCAGGCCTCGATGGGCTTGTCCTTGGGGACGGGGTTGCCCATCAGGTCCTTCGTGCCGGACTCGAGTCCGAACGTGCAGTATTCCCCGTTCTCGCTCTTGGGGATCGGCCCCTCGACGACGAGCACGTACTTGCCCTTGGCGTCCTTTGCCGTCGTCGTGATCGCTTCCATGGCCTTGTAGCCCGCCGCCGCCGATACGTTCGGTTGATAGCGCACGGACAGGTCGTCCAGGACCAGTTGAGCGACACTCGGGTAGTTCGAGTTCAGGAACGAAATCGAGCACCCGGTGCAGTTCTGTCCCTGGATCCAGATAATCGGTGGCTTCGCGCTGACGAGCTCCTGCAGCGCCCTGGCGATCTGTGGAATCATCGCTTCAGACATGCCGAGCAGGGCCGCCGTGGCGCCAGCGTGCTTCAGGAACTGACGCCTGCTTACCGTTTTACCTGCCAAGAACCTTCACCTCCTAAGCTTCGAGTTCTGTCTTCGCGTCTCGAAATATGAAAAGGAACACCGGTCGCGGTGTCCTTTGCCTATAAAAGGCCAGCGGTTGTGACCCTTCCCCCAACATGAAATTGAATTGATAGTTCTTCTGCCCTAATCGAAAACCACGCCGCCACGACTGGCGGAGCTACCCCGGGATTTCACGAATGAGAATATTCTCATCGCTATAAAATCGTGGATACTTCTATCACTCCGGCTCGAGTCTTGTCAACCTGAACAGTTGCGTACGCGCGGACAACTGGAGCACGTTGCACACGCCGGCTAAGCGCCCGCGCGGTGGTTTTTTCAAAGCCTCAAGACCCGGTCGCGATGCCACCGCCAGGCCGGCCGCGCAGTCGCCTTGTGGACCGTTCCCTCACTGAATATGGGCCGAAAAGAAGCGCGCCTCCCGCATTCGGCGGTGATGGCGCGCTTTGGATGTTTGTCTTGTGACGGAGGGATTCCTAAGACCTGCCACCCGCCGGCAGAACCTTTCCGGCCGGTACGGCTGCGACCTCGACAGACGGCCCGGCATAACCGCGTGTCCTGGCGAACCAGGGTCTCCGGGCCTCTCCAAACCTGGGCTGGGTGACGTAGCGGTCTATCAGGATGGTGATCAGGTTCCACTGCAGTATCGCTATCGCCACGCCCTCGGGCCAGGGGCTGAAGAACCTGAGCAAGGCGATAGTGACCCCTATCCCGACCGCGTAGATCCACTTGCCGCGCCTGGTCATCGGGCTGGTGACCCAGTCGGTGGCCATGTAGAACGCTCCCAGCACCAGGCCGCCTCCGAGCAACTGGTACACGGGGTGGTTCCAGGTGACGGCGGTCAGCAGGAAGAACGACCCGATCATCCCCGTCGGTATCCGCCAGTCGATGGTTCCTCGATAGATGAGGTACGCGCCGCCGATGAGGAGCGCGAGTATCGAGATCTCGCCGATGGAGCCCGACCTCAGGCCGAGGAACGTCGACCAGAAGCTGGGCCGGCCGGTCGTGGTGAGCCAGGTGGCGCCGACCGGGGTGGAGCTGCTGACGGTGTTTGCCAGCATGCTGCCGTTCTTGATGAGCGTGAGCGGGGTGGCGCCGGTGAGCGCGTTCGGGGCTCCGGTGGCGGCGTTCAAGACGACGCGTCCCGTGAGGGTCTTATATGCGGCCCTCCCGACCACGCTGTTGTCGATGCTGGTGGCGATCGGGGTGAAGAACCCGGTGGCCTTCCAGAAGAAAGGCCTGGCGTACTTGTGCACGTAGACGGCGAGAGGGGTGACCATTAGAACGAGCCTGGCGAAAAGTGCCGGATTGAACACGTTTTTGCCCAGACCCCCGAAGAGCTCCTTTGCGACCGCCACCGCTATGAAAGCGCCGAGGGCGACCACCCACAGCGGC
>Ga0209745_1000365_pt1 | contig 26981 bp, 23 predicted proteins | sample BarGraNGADG00312_FD_184495 | JGI IMG/M metagenome (GOLD analysis project Ga0209745, IMG submission 184495) | Arctic peat soil microbial communities from Barrow, Alaska - Barrow Graham LP Ref core NGADG0004-312 (SPAdes) (version 2) | ecosystem: Environmental > Terrestrial > Soil > Wetlands > Peat...
TCGCTACGGTTTTATTTTTTTATTGCCCTTTCACTTACAACAGCAGGCTGTTGACGCTCAAGGTCAATAAAAAAACCACATTGCTTTCACAATGTGGTCATTTTTCTTTTGTCGGGGTGATGTGACTCGAACACACGACCCCTACGTCCCGAACGTAGTACGCTACCAACTGCGCTACACCCCGATTACCTGACTTATTTCAGGTGTGCAAAAGTAATTATTTTTTTGTAAGCTCAGCAATTTTCAGGTTAAGATCATTACTGCTGACCGGCTTCGAAAGATAGTCAGTACAGCCTGCCTCGAGAGCCCTGCGCCTGTCGTCGGGGAAGGCATATGCCGTAACTGCCACAATTGGCAGATTTTTAAAGGTCTCCTCGGTCCTCAGACGACGTGTCAGGGAGAGGCCATCCTCATCTCCCTTAAGCGATATATCCATCAGTACAAGGTTAAAAGCTTCCTTATGGAGCAGATCCCATGCCTCCCTGGCTGAGGCAGCAACGGAGGTATCATACATCCCTGACAGCAACTTCCTGAAATATAGCTGGCTGTGGGGGTCGTCTTCAACGATCAGGACAGCCATGCGTTTTGAGGACAATGGTTCTTTCATATCCGTATCAGTTTGTATGACATTGTACCGGCTTTTATTTTTTCAGCGTGAATGAGAGCTGTATTCCAGTCAGTGTTTTTATGGGCTATTTTAAATTTATCAGTTCCGCGCAGATCGTTTCCGCTGTCCTTTTCAAGGAGATGGGGTGAAGCCGGCGCGGAGACAACCATATCGGCACATGCCTTGTCAAGTGCAACAGGGTCCTTTGACGCGGCGATTCCTATGTCAGCAACCAGCGGCAGATCATTGTGTCCCCAGCAGTCGCAGTCAGGTGACACATCCATGATAAAGTTGATGTGAAGTGAAGGCTTTCCCCTGACTACTGCAAAGGCGTACTCAGCAATCTTCCTGCTGAGTATATCACCTCCGTCACCCCATTCAACCCTCGCGGCATCATACTGGCAAACAGCCACACACTGACCGCATCCGGTGCACTTATCCTTATCGATATACGCTCTCCTGTTCTCTTTCAGGTGGACAGCATCATGAGCACAGTTTATTACACACATGTTGCATCCGGTACAGTTCTTTTCATAAATCACGGGCGGGTTGCCGGAATGAAGGAAGAGTTTACCGCCCACTGAGGCGCAACCCATACCCAGGTTTTTAAGTGCACCGCCGAAACCGGTCTGCTCGTGTCCTTTGAAATGATTGAGAGAGATAACAATATCAGCATCAGCTATTGCAGTGCCGATCATTGCCCTGGTTGTATAATCAAGATTAACTTCTATCTCACGGTAGTCAGTACCTTTAATACCGTCTCCGATAACCACATGACATCCTGCACTCAGGGGGTTATATCCGTTGGAGAAGGCTGCCTCAAGATGATCGGGTCCGTTTGAGCGCATGCCGTAATAAAGGGTATTGCAGTCGGTCAGGAATGGTTTCCCGCCCTTTTCCCTTACCATTTTAACTATTCTGGAGGCGAAGTTGGGGCGCAGGTATGCCAGGTTACCCGGTTCTCCGAAGTGTATCTTCAGAGCAGTCATCTTCCGGTCGAAATCAATATCGTCAAACCCTGCCGCCCTGACCAGCCTCTCCAATTTCTTCAGCAGGTTGAGCGAAGGTGTACTGTGCATATCTGTAAAGAACACCTCTGACGATTCCATGCAAAGCTTTTTTTAAGGAAGTCAGATGTTCAGGACATCGATAATGTCAACCAGGTGCTGATTCAGGCCTTTATGCTGTTTAACGGCCTTACGGAAGGGGACGAGCACTATCTCATTGTTCTGCAAGCCTACCATCACGCTCTGTTGTCCGTCGAGGAGCGCCTCAACGGCTGCATTACCGAGACGGCTGGCATTTACACGGTCGAGTGCTGACGGTGACCCGCCTCTTTGCAGGTGGCCCAGGATAGAGACCCTGATCTCATAATCCTGGAGCTCAGGTTTGAGCCTCTCGGCTATAGCAAGTGCACCTCCCGCTTCATCACCTTCAGCAACGATTATGATATTGCTTGATTTCTTTCTCTTGTTACCGGTCTCAAGCATCTTGCGAATATCGCGAGCATTACCTTTGATCTCAGGCATTATGATTGCTTCAGCGCCGGTGGCAATGCCGCTGTAAAGAGCTATATGTCCGGACTCTGCGCCCATCACCTCGACGAAAAACATGCGGTTGAGAGCGCTGGCCGTATCGCGTATCTTGTCAACACACTGTACAACAGTATTCAGTGCCGTGTCATATCCAATGGTGTAATCAGTGCCGAAGATATCGTTGTCTATCGTACCCGGAACACCCACAAAAGGAATATCATATTCCTCATTGAAGATGTTTGCTCCCTTGAAGGAGCCGTCACCTCCGATGACCACCACTCCGTCAATCTCGGCTGCCCGGAGGTTCTCATAAGCCTTTTTTCTTCCTTCCGGTTTTCTGAACTCCTCGCACCGCGCTGTTTTGAGTATGGTTCCGCCACGCTGGATGGTATCCGAAACACTGTGGGCCTGAAGCGGCTTGAAGTTGGCATTTATCATTCCGAGGTAACCATGCCTGATGCCTATTACCTCCAGCCCGTTATATATAGCGGTACGGGTAACAGCCCTTATTGCTGCATTCATGCCGGGGGCGTCACCTCCGGAGGTGAGAACGCCAATCTTCTTAATTTTCCCCATTGGATAAACTTTTTTTCAAGTCACTAAGGTAGTACATTTTTTGCATCTTCATAAGAAATACAGGCCTGCTGTCATATCTTCTCAATTGTCTCCGCAACCTTATGAATAAGCCATCGCGGGGTTGAGGTTGCTCCGCAGACCCCTGCATTTCCGGCATTGCTGAACCACTCAGGATTTATCTCTTCAGGGTGTGAGATAAAATACGAATGATTGTTTTCGTTGAGACAGACTTCGTACAGCATGTGACCGTTGGAGCTGTTCTTCCCGCTGACGAAGATTATGACATCATGCTGTCTTGCAAATATCCTCAGTTTTGGTTCCCGGCCCGAGACCTGACCGCATATGGTATTGTAAACCTTCAGGAAATTGTCAGGGTGACCAGGGCTCATTTTCTCCAGGTTCCGCCTGATTGTTTCAATGATCATGTCATATTCAGCTTTATTTTTAGTTGTCTGTGCAAATAGCCATACCCGCCTGGTGTAATCTATCTTATGCAGATCATGCAATCCGGTGACCAGTATGCCCCTTTCTCCGGCGGCTCCGAGCAGGCCGATAACCTCTGCATGACCTTCCTTGCCGAAGATAACGATCTGGCCGTCATTCTCACGGGCACTTACCAGAACCAGCCTGATCTTTTCCTGGAGTGAGTGCACAATAGGGCATGTGGCCTCAATTATTGTAATATTGTTTTTTCTGGCTGTTTCGTATGTTGAAGGTGGTTCACCATGTGCCCTGATAAGGACTTTGCTGTCCCTGAGCCGGGCAAAATATTCATGGCTGATGGTGATCAGTCCGAGGTCTTTCAGGCGATCCATTTCGAGATCGTTATGTACTATTTCGCCGAGGCAAAATATTTTTTCTCCTGCTCTGAGAGCTTCCTCAGCAATTCTTACGGCATTCTCAACCCCGAAACAGAAGCCTGACCCCGGCTCGATATCAACCTTCATGCATTATCTGTTTATAAAGTTTCCTGAACCAGTCCATCTGCTGATCAACCGTCATTGTGCTGTTGTCAAGCCCCACTGCATCATCAGCTTTACGCAAAGGACTGATTTCCCTGGAAGAATCAATCCTGTCACGTTCATTAATGTTTTTTTCGACGGCAGCGATGTCTGCCGGCAGTCCTTTTTCCAGGAGTTCGAGGTAACGGCGTTTTGCCCTTACTGCAGGTGAAGCTGTCATAAAGATCTTAAGCTCCGCATGAGGGAAGACGACGGTTCCGATATCACGTCCATCCATAACTATACCTCCGCTGGCACCTATCTCACGCTGCAGCCCGACAAGCATCTGTCTGACCTCTGCTATGGTGCTGACGGCACTGACATTATCCGACACTGCCCTGTCGCGCAACTCCCGTTCGACCTTTTCACCGTTGAGAAGAGTCTCATAGTAACCTGTGTCATAGTTTATGCGGAATGTTATCTTAATTTCAGGCAGGGCACTGATAATACTGTGTGTGTCTGCCACCCCTCCTGCAACGAAGCCTTTTCTGAGGCAGAACAGGGTGACAGCCCTGTACATAGCACCCGAGTCGATATAGAGATAACCAAGGTCAGCAGCTATTGCTTTTGCGAAGGTGCTTTTCCCGCATGATGAATAACCATCGACGGTTATAATTATCTTTTTTCTTTTTTTCATTCAGGCTGCAAAGTTAAAACGAAAAGGATGGCATAAGGTTCACCGTCTCGCATTTTTGAAGATCTGTTCCGTCCTGACAGTTATCGTCAGGTGATTTGATCCGCCTGCAAGATGATAAGAATCGCGGCCGTAGGATAGTTCAAAGGCTTTTGTCCTGATACCAAATCCTGCTGAGAAGCCTGCCATTCCCGCACGTTGCTCAGTCCGCATTTCTGATCTCCGCTGGTAATTTAGCCCTACGCCCATCCAGAAGACATCGGCAGGAAGGATCTCAATACCTAATATAACATGTTTCAACAGGTTTTCTCCAAAGCCACCGGCTGAGATATCATCTTCAGTGTTATAATCATGCGTGAGGTCAGGCTTTTCTATATGTCTGAATGTCAATGAGAAGCTAAACGGGGCATGCGCGAGTCTCTTGGTGGTGCCTGCAATTATCTCAAAAGGAAGAGGTTCACCTCCCTGTCCCGTGTAGCCTTTTATCTGAAAGCCTGCATTCCTGATCACAAGTCCGGCATCAAGCAGGAGCCTTTTGTTATGATATGCTGCACCGATATCGGCGCATATCCCGGCCGAAAAATAGCGCTCCAGATGAGAAAGAACAGGTTTAATGTTTATCCCGGCTGTGAATGATGAATCGATCTGAAGAGACCATAGAAAATTAAAGGCATATTCAGAGGCAGTGAAAGTACCGGTTATATTACCTTCAGCATCGGTTTCGGTGAACCGGCCGTAGCTGATAAAGCTCAGGCCCGCGGCAACGGTACCTTTCTTTTCCATGTCCATGGCCCATGCGGCATAACCGTAATTTATTCCGGCAAAGTAGGTTGAAAAGCTGAGTGAGATGTCATTGTCCATTGAGGCTGTCAGCAGGGCGGGATTGAAATAGGGCAGGCTCAGGTCGTTCCTGCTTTGCGAGACTGTCATTCCGCCGGTCGCTGTTGCGAATGCAGAATGACTGAGGTTCAGGAACTCATACGTGTTATCGCCTCCGGTCTGTCCGGTGACAGGCAGAAGTGCAGGAAGTAAAAAGAATGTAAGGATATATCGCCTCATATCCCGGTAGCTTGAAGGCAAAGATAACACTATCAGATAAACGGGAGGCCGGAGGTGTTATTTCATGAAGTATCAGGCGCTTCTTCCGGCCAGATCGACGTCAGTCTCCTTAGCTTCCTTTTTCCCTATCTGTGAAAGGAATAGCCCTCCGATAACAACGGCCATGCCTGCTCCATTCAGCAGTGTCAGTTTGTCTCCCACCAGGAGGAACGCGAAAATTGCCGTGAATACCGGTATCAGGTTGCTGAAAATGTTGGCACGGGAAATACCCAGATGCCTGACAGAATATGCAAAAAGTACAAAAGCGCCGCTGGAGGCGAAGATGGCCAGAAGCACCACGGAGCTGAAGTCCGCTACTATGCCTGTCGCTATGAATTTTTTCAGGTCGAAGATCAGAAAGAGCGGAAGGAAGAGCACAACCCCGATGGCATTTTGTATGTTGACTATACTGACGGGATTATATTCCGAAGCCAGCCTGTGAAGAACCATATTATACCCCACCGCCGATATGACAGCCAGGAATAACAGCGCCAGGCCTTTGATATTAATAACCAGGCCCCCTGAGCTGTCGGCGATAAAAATGATGACGCCGATGAATGATACCGCCACTCCGATGTAATTTATCAGCTTGAGCCTCTCCCTGTAAAAAACCCACGCAAAAATGACGGCGAAGACAGGAATGGTTGAGATTATTACAGAGCCTGCGGTTGATGATACATATGTCAGTCCGTGGCTTTCTCCCAGGAAGTACAGGAAAGGTTCAAAAAACGCCAGAAGAAGGAAGTATTTTCTGTCTGCTTTCCTCACTCCCTTAAAGCCATGCGTGATCCAGAGATATGTCGAGAGGAAAACCGTTGCAATGCATAACCGTATGAAAACGATCGTAATTGGGTCATAACTCTTGTTCGCAATCTTGAACCATACAAATGAGAATGACCAGAAGATCATTGATAAGACGAGAGCTGTGTAGGGTTTGCCTTTCATTTATAAGCTATGGTCAAATTCAACGGCGGACGAATTTAATCCAATATTTTGACATCCGCATAGAGCATTTTTGAGGTTACGTTTTATTATTATATTTGCCTCGCCGAAAATTGTTGTTAATCCAGGTACCAGTGTATATTGAATTTAAATCAGAAAAATAAACAGAAAATCAATGAAGATTTTAGTCTGTATAAGCAATGTTCCTGACACAACCACGAAAGTGAAATTCGTGGAGAGTGACACAAAGCTTGACACGGCAGGTATCCAGTGGGTGATTAACCCATGGGATGAGCTGTCGCTAACGCGTGCCCTTGAGCTGAAGGATGATGCAGCCGCAGGTGTGAAGTCGGTCACTGTGGCACATGTCGGACCTGCCACTGCAGAGCCTACAATACGTAAAGCCCTTGCGATTGGAGCCGATGATGCTTTTCGCGTCAATGCTGAGCCCGCTGATTCTTACTATGTAGCTGCACAACTGGCCGAAGGGATCGGCAGGGAACAGTATGATCTCATTTTATGCGGGATAGAATCAAGTGATTATAACGGATCAATGACAGGAGGCATGATTGCTGAATTTCTTGGTATACCTTCCGTCTCAGCAGTGTCAGACATAAAAATTGAAAACGGTGCACCTGTTGTAATACGCGAGACAGATGGCGGAAGGGAAGTCATCTCAGTCCCGATGCCCTTCGTGGTAATAGTCCAGAAAGGAATTGCCAAAGAGCCCAGGATAGCTTCGATGAGGGGAATAATGACAGCAAGAACAAAGCCTGTCAGAATATATGAACCTTCAGCTAAAGAACCTCTGACAAGGATTACGGTCTTTGAAAAACCGTCACCCCGCGCTGCCTGTAAGTTTATAGATCCTGAAAATCCCGGCCAGCTGATTGCGCTTCTCCAAAATGAAGCCAAGGTCATCTGACCATAAAACCAAAAACCATCTATGTCAGTATTAGTATATGCCCAGAACTGGGACGGCAAATTTAAGAAATCATCTTTTGAACTGGTTTCCTATGGTTCAAAGGTTGCAGAGATGCTGAACACTTCTCTGATATGTCTTTCGATAGGTACAGTCAGCGATGAAGAGCTTAAAAAACTCGGTAATTATGGTGCCGGGAAGATTATCAGGGTTAACAATGAGTTTTGTAAAATACTTGATAACCAGGTCTATACAGATATAATAGCACAGGTTGTCCTGAAAGAAGAGGCCAGTGTCATAATCATCTCAAATAACACCGAAGGAAAAGCCGTCGCTCCCAGACTGTCAGTAAGACTGAAAGCAGGTATGGCATCGGGAGTAAGTAAACTGCCGCTCAGCATTGCACCGTTCACTGTCTATAAAAGGACTTACTCGGGAAATGCCTTCGCTCATCTTGTGATAAATACAGATATTAAAATAATCACCCTGGCCCAGAATTCCTTTAGCCTTATTGAAACACCAAACAATGCAGCCATTGAGGATATGAGTGTCAATATTGACAGCTCCCTGCTGAAGACTGTTATAAAAGACACTCAGAAACAGACCGGCAGGTTACTGCTCACTGATGCCGAGATCGTCGTTTCTGGCGGAAGAGGAATGAAGTCACCTGACAACTGGGGCCCTCTCGTTGAGCTTGCCAGCGTGCTCGGCGCCGCAACGGCCTGTTCACGCCCTGTCTCTGACGAAGGATGGAGGTCTCATGAGGAGCACACAGGACAGACTGGCAAGGTGATAGCCCCTAACCTTTATATTGCTGTCGGTATTTCAGGTGCTACCCAGCATCTGGCTGGTGTCAGCTCATCAAAATATATTGTGGCGATAAACACTGACAAAGATGCTCCGATCTTTGAGGTTGCCCAGTACGGTATTGTAGGAGATGCCCTCAGGGTGCTGCCAAAGCTCGTTGAAGCGGTAAAAGAGCTTAAAAAATGATAAAACAGGTAATGTTCGCGCTGGCACTCCTTATAACTCTTGGAGTGTTTGCCTTTACCATTTACCGAATTGTTCGTTTTTTCAGGTTTACCAGGTCAGGCTTCCCCATAAAACAAATAGGGAAAAGATTTGGTGTGATGTTCAGGGTCGCCTTCGGACAGACTAAGATCTTCCGAAGGCCGGTTATAGGACTCGCTCATGCTCTTGTATTCTGGGGTTTCTGCATCATTCTGTTTGGCAGTATTGAGATGGTGATTGACGGGCTTGCCGGAACAGACAAGGCACTTTCATTCCTTGGTGGATTCTACAGGTTCATTATGGGAGCAGGCGATATCTCTGCCTATATAGTCGCCGTAGCCATAATAATCTTTCTCTTCAGGCGTATATTTCTTCATATAAGGCGCTTTGAGGGCATCGAGATGAAGAAGATTTCACATGTCGATGCAATTGTAGCCCTTTCCCTGATACTGCTCCTGATGCTCTCCCTGGCAGGCATGAATATTGGGTATTTTGAATATAAAACCCTTTCCGGAGAGTCTTTAAGAGGAGTTTATCCTGTCAGTGCAAGGATGGCCGGGCTTATCGGAAACAAATCGCTGACTTCAATGCATAACCTTTATGAGGTCTGCTGGTGGACACATATCCTGACAATTTTTGTTTTTGCCAATGTATTGCCTTACTCAAAGCATTTCCATGTATTCATGTCTGTCCCCAATGTGTTCCTGTCAAGGCTTGAACCGCCCGGCAAACTGATGAATATGGATAATGTCACGAGGGAGGTAAAGCTTATGCTTAATCCGGAAACATCTTTTGCATCCGCGCCTACAGACCAGCCTGTAGAGCGTTTCGGGGTAAAGGATGCTGAAGATGTGGTCTGGAAAACTTATTTTGATTCTCTTTCATGCACCGAGTGCGGACGATGTACTTCGGTTTGTCCTGCAAATATCACCGGCAAGAAATTATCACCTCGGAAGGTGATGATGGACCTCAGGGCGAGGATGAAGGAAAAGGGTCCGCTGATGATCAGGAATGGAAAGGATTACAATGACAATAAATCGTTGCTGAGAGATTATATTACAGAAGAAGAATTATGGGCATGTACAACCTGCAACGCATGTGCAACGGAGTGTCCGATAAACATTAATCACCCTTCTCTTATTGTCGATATGAGAAGATACCTTGTCATGGAGGAGGCCTCAGCACCGGGAGAACTCAAGACCGTGTTCAGCAACATTGAAAACAACGGTGCTCCATGGCAGTATTCTGCAGAAGACAGGCTTCAATGGGCCAAAGATCTGAGTTTCAGCATTCCTCTCATGTCCGACTATGCGGCAAGGGGAGCCACTCCGGAGTATCTGTTATGGATTGGCTGTGCGGGCGCTTTCGATGACAGATACAAGAAAGTTGTAAGGGCATTTGCAAAAATCCTGAACCATCTGAAAATAAATTATGCCGTGCTTGGCAGTGAAGAGACATGTACCGGTGATCCTGCCAGACGCGCCGGAAACGAGATGCTGTTCCAGATGCAGGCCCTCCAGGTGATTGAGCTCTTTAAATCATATGGCGTCAAGAAGATACTAACCGCATGCCCTCATTGTTTCAATACCTTTAGGAATGAGTATCCTGATCTCGGCGGCAACTATGAAGTGATAAACTACCTTCAGTTCCTGAACAGGTATGCCGTGGAGGGCAAGCTGAAAATAAACTCCGGATCACTCGATGGCAAGACTGTAACATACCATGATCCCTGTTACCTAGGACGTGCAAACGGGATTTATAATGAACCAAGAGCTCTGCTCAACAGACTGACAGGTAATTATAAAGAGATGGAAAAACACGGCAGCTTTGCGTTATGCTGCGGTGCCGGCGGGGCACAGATGTTCAAGGAGGCTGAAAAAGGAGAGAAGGAGATTTTCATTGAAAGGACTGAAGAGGCCCTCAGGACAGGAGCACAGATCATAGCATCTGCCTGCCCGTTCTGCATGACGATGCTTACAGACGGACTCAAATACAAAAACAGGGAAGAGGAGGTCCGTAACCTTGATATTGCAGAACTTATCGCACAGTCGCTTGAATTGTAGAATTATCATCCAATCAACCTATAAACATGGAAAACAGTAACACTCTGAAAAGCGGTGAATTCCTGATCAGGGAAATTGAAGCAAAAGATATTTTCATTCCTGAAGAATTTGATGAGGAGCAGAAGATGATTGCCCAGACATGCAGCGATTTCCTTCAGGCCGAAGTTTATCCTAACCTTGAACAGGTTGAGAAGAGTGACAGGGAACTGATGAAAAGCATGTTGAAAAAGTCGGGCGAGCTTGGCCTGATGGGCATTTCTATTCCTGAAGAGTTTGGCGGTTTCGGACAGTCATTTGTAACTCAGATGCTTGTTGCTGAAACGATCGGCGGAGGATATTCCTTTTCAGTGGCATTTATGGCGCATTGCGGCATCGGCACTTTGCCTATTTTGTATTACGGAAACCAGGATCAGCGTGAGCGTTATGTGCCAAAGCTGGCTACCGGGGAGTTTCTCGGAGCTTATTGTCTTACCGAGCCAGGCGCCGGAAGCGATGCCAACTCAGGCAAAACAAATGCAAAGCTCAGTGATGACGGCAAATCCTATATCCTCAACGGTCAGAAGATGTGGATAACAAACGCCGGATTTGCCGATACACTGATAGTATTTGCCAAGATTGACAACGACAGGGTGCTTAGCGCATTTATTGTTGAAAGCAGGTACCCGGGAGTGGTAATAGGTCCCGATGAGCATAAAATGGGGATCAAAGGCTCATCGACTGCACAGATCTTTTTCAATGATGTCAGGGTGCCGGTTGAGAACTTGCTCGGAAAGAGAGGAGAGGGCTTCAGGATTGCCCTGAGCATTCTGCATATGGGAAGGATCAAGCTTGGTGCCAATGTCATCGGTGCTGCAAAAAAAGCTATAAATGACTCCGTAAGATATGCCAATGAAAGAAAGCAGTTCGGAGTGTTTATTTCAACGTTCGGAGCGATAAAGCACAAGCTCGCTCAGCAGGTGATCCGTCTTTTTGCCACGGAGTCAGCCGTATACAGAGTAAGCAAAGATATTGACGTTCTCAGGAAGGGAATGTCCTCAGGGAGTGACTACGGAAGGGCTTCCATAGAGGCCATCAGCCATTATGCTGTTGAGGCTGCCATACTGAAAGTCACCGGTTCGGAAATGCTTGATTTTGTTGCAGATGAGGCAGTCCAGATTCATGGCGGCATGGGCTATTCAGCAGAAATGGCGGTTGAGAGGGGATATCGTGATTCAAGGATCAACAGAATATTCGAAGGAACAAATGAGATCAACCGTCTGCTAGTCGCTGACACTGCAATGAAGCGTGCCCTCAAGGGTGATTTTGACCTTTTCGGCGAGGCTGAAAAGCTTTGCGCCGGACTGCCTGACATCAACGATGGCAGAGTTGCCGGAGAGAGTTATTTCCAGACAAGCAAAAGATATATACGTAACTTCAAGAAAATCATTCTCATCTGCATCCATCACGCAACGAAACACTTCGGCAAAGAACTTATCAACGAACAGGAAGTCCTGAATAATATTGCTGAAATGATGATGGAAGTCTACATCTCCGAATCTCTGGCACTGAGAGTGGAAAAGTCAGCTACCCTTAAGGGGGACATTTCGATCTACAAAGATATGCTTGATGTCAATCTGTTTGAGACTGCCGGCATCATAAGAAAGTCTGCCCTTGAAGCAATTGCCTCATTTTCCTCACCTGAAACCTGCCCGGTTCTTCTTCAGGCCGTTGAAAACCTTACCAGGGAAGGATGTGTCAACATAAAAGAGGCCAGGCGACGGATCGCAGACAAGCTGATAAGTGACAATTCTTACAAGTTCTGATTTATCAGTTGTTATCACAATTTTCATGCTGACTTTGATTTGATATTTATCAGTATTGCCCGCGACAAATGTCAATACTTAAGTTGACAAGAAGCACTTCGGAGTTTGCTAAATATAAGTTGATGAATTTATTAAAACAGGTTATTCTGATATCTTTGTGAATTAATAAACAATTCAAAATGATGGATCTAAAAGTAAGGGTATTAAAAATATTTGCTTCTGCTGTCATAATAACAGGTATTGCGGTTCTCGCATCCTGTGAAAGGTATGCCTGGGCTCCTCCTGTGATACCAGGCGATATTGTCATCAGTTACAGCGGGCATCTTTATCCGGAATGCCATAACTGTCACGGATCATGGGATATAAATAAAACCTATGATGAGTTGTCCTCGCATGTTGATACAGTTAGCCCTGAATCAAGTGCTATTTTGCAGATTCATGGATCGATCTATCAGACGACGATGGTTCAGATCAATGATACTCTGACCATTCCGCTTTCGGATGCCGTTATTTTATGGGCATCGCAAGGGGCCAAAAACAACAAATAATATAAATTCCTATAACAATGATACCTATGAAAAAGATAATTGTTTCGCTTATTCTCACCTTACTTCTTATACCTGTCTTCTCACAGGAAAGTGAGGATTATCCTGTAAGACTTTTTGAGACCAGTATACTGATAGACAACCAGACTGTAACCACTCCGTTCAAAGGAATGCTGGAGTTTGAAATACATCACAGGTTCGCCACGGTAAATAATGGTATTGAAGATTTTTTCGGTATCTGGGGAGCATCGAACATTCGTTTGGGGCTCAACTATGGCATTTTAGACAAACTCATGGTTGGGGTAGGAACGACCAAAGACCGCAAAGTACAGGACTTTGCTTTAAAATATGCGCTTCTGCAGCAAACCAGTTCGGGATCAACGCCTGTTTCTCTTACTTTCTACGGCAATATGGGTATCAGCCTCATGGGTAAAGATAATTTCGGGCCCTCACCTGACTGGAGGGAGATACACAGGTTCTCCTACATGACTCAGGCAATTATTGCCCGGCAGTTTGCCGGCAAGCTGTCTGTTCAGCTGGCTCCCACATTTATCTGGCTCAATGCAGTGGAAGTAGGTTATAAAAATGCTAATTTCGGATTTTCTGCAGCAGCAAAATATAATCTCTTTGGCTCTCATAACCTGATGGTTGAATATGACCAGCTCTTCAATAAGCAGAAAAATGCAGAGTTAAACTCTAAGCCCCAGCTTGCCATCGGTTGGGAGATAAGTACGGCAACACATGCATTCCAGCTCTTCTTTGCAAATTACAATGAAATACTGGGACAGTATAATTTTGTTTATAACCAGAACAGCATTTCAAAATTCAATTACCTTATAGGACTGAATATCACGGTAAGATTCTGATAGAAATTGAATGCGGTAATGGATTTAAACAAGTTTTCGTTTTACTTTTTATTCTCCGTCTTATTAATCAGTCCTGCAGGTGCCTTTCCGCTGCAGGAAAAGCCTGTTGTTGAGAAAAAGCAGCTCAGCCTCTATGCCGCTGACAATGAGAAGAATTGCCTTATCTGTCATGGCAAGCTGGTCTATACAATCACTGATACTGTATCGGGCGTCACCATGAAGCGGATGATGTCTGAACAAAATGTCATCAACCCTGAAATCTTCTACAAGTCGGTACACTGGAGTTTCAACTGTCTTGATTGCCATGCAGAAGGATTTAAGAGCTTTCCGCATCCCCTGGAAGCCAGATTTGAAAGCGGATGGAATTGCCTGGACTGTCATGGTAATGACCCGAACTACGCACAGTACAAGTTTGAAGAAATAGATGCGGAATATCGGAGAAGCATTCATTATACTGCCACTGAAGGTTTATTTACGTGCTGGGATTGTCATGATGCTCATTATTATAATCCTCTTGCCCGTCAGGACAGCAGCAGCCGTGATCAGATATTCAAATCGAATGAAATGTGCCTGCGGTGTCATGGTAACCCTGATATAATGGGCATGATATCCGACAAAGGACTGGACAAGGTCCTCCCAAAGCACGAATGGTTGCCAAATGTTGAAAGGCACCTTCAGGCTGTCAGATGCCTTGACTGTCACACGCGCATGACTGACAGTGTACTTGTAGCACATGAGATAGTACCGGCTGACAGCGCTGTAAAGAACTGTACAGACTGCCACAACAAAAATTCAATCCTGATGGGTACCCTGTATAAATATGCTTCAAAGGAGAACCGCGATGAAAAAGGCTTCGTAAATGGCGTCATTTTTAATAATGATTCTTATGTTATCGGAGCTAACCACAGCAAATTCATTACTTTGACGGGGAAGATCATAATTGGCATGACTCTTGCGTTCGCACTGGTGCATATTATTTTCAGGATGATTATCAGACCTATAAAGAGATACAATGAGTAAGAATTTCTATCACTATCCGGTATGGGTCAGGTTATGGCATGTAATGAATGCCATTTTGTGCCTTTTCCTGATAGTGACAGGATTCAGTATGCTATATTCGAATCCTGATAATGGGTTGGTAGTCGGATTCAAAAGAGCTGTCTCTATACATAATGTATCTGGTATCCTGTTGACAGTGAGCTATACGTTATTCCTTTTCGGTAACCTGTTTACCTCCAATGGCAGACATTATCTTCTTGCCATGAAAGGTGCGGGCAAAAGGCTCTGGCAGCAGGGATATTATTATGTCTATGGATATTTCAAGGGCCAGAAAGCACCTTACCCGGTTGATGGTGAACACAAGTTCAATCCACTGCAACAGGTATCATATGTAGGAGTCATGTACCTCATTCTGCCTATGTTGTTTGTTACCGGGTGGGCAATGATGTTCCCTGAATTTATCCTCAAGAAGTTTTTAAGATTCAGCGGTATCTTTCTTACAGATCAGTTCCATGTAATATTGGGTTTTCTGGTCGTTATCTTTTTGTTTATTCATCTCTATGTGAGCACAATGGGTAAATCACCCCTGAGTAATTTCAGGAGTATAATCACAGGCTGGCAGGAGAGTCATTAATATGAGTTTAATTTAAAATGGTTATTATGAGAAGAACAGTTAAAGTGATTTCGGTAATGATTGTGACAGCTGCGTTTACCATGATGTCTGTTACCACATATGCCCAGCAGCAGAAGAAAGGCGAACCGTGGACTATCCCGGCTGAGTATAAGACTATGAAGAATCCTGTTGTCAGCGATGCAACGACACTCGCAGCAGGCAAAATGGCTTATGACAAGAATTGTGCTTCGTGTCATGGCAAGCTTGGCAAGGGCGACGGTCCCAAGGGAAGAATGTGTAAAGTATTCCCCGGTGATTTTTCAGGCGCTGATTTCCAGGCATATAGTGAGGGTACTATGTTTTACCAGACGAAATCAGGAAGAGGTGAGATGCCTGCTTACGACAAAAAAGTTCCGGACAACGATATCTGGAAAATGGTAATTTACATGAGATCACTCAAACAGCAGTAAACTTTCGGAAGCCAAAGTGAACCTGCCATATTCTGGCAGGTTTTTTGTATTTAAATGATACATGATAAAATTGTTTAATTTTGTCATGTATTTGATGGCAACCAGGAGTAACTAAAAAAGTGTAAATTATGAAATTCAAATCAATTATTGTTTGTGCCGGCCTTCTGGCCTTCTCCTTCTCGCAGGTGATGAATGCACAGGGTCAGAAGAAAGCTGAACCATGGCCCGTACCCGATAATGAGAAAAGCAAGGTAAATCCTGTTAAGGCAGATGATGCCACTCTTCAACTGGGCACCTCCTCATGGTCTAAGAACTGCGCTTCATGTCATGGCAAAACCGGACTTGGGGATGGTGTAAAAGGCAGGATGTGCAAAACTAATCCGGGTAACTTCTCGTCAGCCGAATTTCAGGCTTTTACCGATGGTGAACTGTTCTACAGGACTAAGACCGGGCGTAATGAAATGCCTTCATTTGACAAGAAAATCCCTGAAAATGAGATCTGGGCATTGGTAAATCACATGAGAAGCTTTAAAAAATAGTAAAGCTTCAGGAAGTTAAACAGAAAAGGCTGCCTCAATTGAGACAGCCTTTCTTTATTTGTGTTGGATTGTTGTTCTACCAGGCTGCCAGCGTGTTTTCAAGCAGTTTCTTTGTATACAGGTAGTTGTGAACGCCTGTACTTCCATCCCTGAATACCAGCTGGTAATTGATAATAGCACCGAACTGAGCATTTGTTACAGGTGGGAATGATACATTGCCCTGGTCAGGATTCTTCCAATATCCGGTTGGATTTGAGCCGGCATCATAGATATCAAGGTAACCGTGATACTGGTCGTCAGTCGGATCTTTCTGAAGAATATCGTGTCCGTTACCTATTTCATTTATTTTTATTGCCAGATCACTAAGCAGCCCGGTAATATCATCTACGGCGTTGGTAAACGTCGGGCTTGTGGCGCTCATGTTTGTGTGGCATCCGCCGATGTTACATCCTGTATATAGGTCGGCTACGCTGAATGAGTGGCCGCCTGACAGGGTTCTCGGTTCTGCCATGTGGCAGCTTCCGCATGAAAGGTTAGCAGTATGCGATGAGTTTGCATAACCTGATCCGAACTGGATGCCTCCGACACCACCTGCTATAGCTCCCTGCGCTCCGTAATGGATGCCTGTTCTGTAACTTATGCTGGAAAGAGTATACTTGGTGTTAGGATCAGATACCAGCAACGCGTAGTCGATCACATTCCCGCTTGAGGCTGTTACAGGCCTGGGCTGATGACATTTTGCACACAGATTTCCGTTGCTTTTGGCGAAATTGATCGTCTTTGTTCCACCCCACATTGTCATCGGTACTTCAGCAACTGTGGTAAGAGGTGAAAAATCTTCACCGTTATAAGTTGTATGGAGTGAACTATGACATGTAAAACAGCTTATTGGTCCCGGCAGTGAAGCTGTGAGAGCATCGACAGAATAATTATTAAGATACTTTCCCGCATTGGCCGGATCAGGAACAAAAGTTGCAGGAGTGTTGTTATCAACAACAAATCTGAAACCCTGATCTGAATGACAGGGAGCACATCCGGCCCTTGATCCTTCTTCAAAAGCCGTACCGCTGAAATGCAGCGCGTGTTCATATTCTCTTGCTTTCGTCTCAACAACATCCTGATTATGGCACTCTGTACAGGCAACGGTTGCTCCGGGTTCTCCCTTGGTACCCTGTGAACCTTGTGGACCCTGAGGACCCATCGGACCTTCACACGATACCATCACCATCCCGGTTACGATTAATAACGAAAATAACTTCACAATTCTCTTCATAGACATATTGGTTTTTAGGCGGTTATTCGATTCCGAAAGGTAACAATAGCCATTCTTGTCACACATGAATGATAATTGATATTTCAATCACGATGGATTGATAAGTAAGAGTAAATAAGTTGACTAATATCAATAAAAAATATGATATATATTACTTTCTTCATTTTTAATTTGTATAAAATAATAGTTTAGGCGCCTGTAAATAATACCTGAACTATGTTTAGCGAAAATGTCATATCAAGCTGTGAGTTCTGTTCAAAATGCTGGAGTAATCTCAAGAACCTCTCCGCTGATGAGCTTAAAATGGTAAACAACAACCGGTATGAAGCGAGTTTTAAACCGGGGGAAATTATCATCAAACAGGGTTCACCGTCTTCGAATGCCATATTTCTTTTATCGGGTCTGGCAAAAGTATATATGGAAGGGTATTCCGGCAGAAACCTGATACTTGATCTTGTCGGCCAATCGACATTGCTTGCAGGACCAGGTGTTCATGTTAATTCAAGATACTGCTATTCGGTAGCTGCCGTTACCCAGGTCCAGGCCTGTTTTATAAGTTTTGAAGTTTTTCGCAAGATAATGACGGTCAACCCGGATTTTGCTTTTGGGTTCATTGAAGACATGAGCAATAAAGCTTTAAAAATGTACTTTAAACTGGTAAACCTTACCCAGAAGAAGATGCATGGCAGACTGGCGGAAGCCCTCCTTTACTTTTCCAACAATCTTTACAGTGCTGATAGCTTTGAAATGTTGCTTTCACGGCAGGAACTTGGTGAAATGACCAACATGGCCAAAGAAAGTGTTGTCAGGATAATGGGAGAACTTGAAGACGAAAAAATAATTGAGGCGACGCCACGATCGGTAAAAATTCTTGATCGTAACAAGCTTAGCATAATTTCCGAAAAAGGATAGTTTTGTCATCAAATTACAATCATGAAAATATTCAGATTTCTTTTTACGCCCATAATGATGGGCTTGCTTTTAATTATGCTGGCCATTGCCATGGCGGCTGCAACTTTCATAGAGAATGATTTTGGCGCTGACGCTGCCAGGCAGATTGTGTACAACACCCGTTGGTTTGAGTTGATATTTCTGCTTCTTGTCACCAACCTTGCCGGACAGATAATTACATTCAAGCTATACCGTAAGGAGAAGCTGACTGTGATGTTATTTCACATTGCCTTTATTATAATGATAATAGGTGCAGCCATAACACGGTACACCGGCTTTGACGGAATGATACATATCAGGGAGGGCGAGGCCTCGTCAACGGCATTTTCTTCAGGCAGCGACATTGTTTTTGAGCTTACTGATAAAGATGGCAGGGTGCTTGACAGCCGTTCAAAACCTCTGTCACTGGCTGGTGCCGGCCCCGCAGGATATAGCAAGACCCTCAGAGCTGATGGCAAAGAGGTGAAGCTGACTGTTGACAACTATTTCCCTGAAGCAGTCAGACAGATAAAAGAATCTCCTGACGGTGTCCCAATGGTTTCTTTTCTTGCCACTTCCGATATGAGAAGCGGTGAAGCCATCGTACTTGCCCGTGGTGAGACAGCGATGGCAGGAGAGATGACAGTAGGTTTTGATACTGAAGCGGATATTACAGTAGTTCTTGACGATTCCACGTTCTATATCACATCCGGAAAGGAAATACGGCTTACCCGGATGCAGAATATGGAGAGTGTCATTTACCCGCCGGACTCACTGATCCTGCTTTCGCCAAGAACCGTTTATACCATAGGGAGCTACAGGCTTGTACCCCGGCAACTGACCCTCAGCGGGGTGGCTGTCCCTGAACCTGCAACCGCAGCTTCAGGTCAGGCTGCAGGCAGCGCCCTGGAATGCACTCTGTCAGGGACAGGCTATGAAAAGAAATTTTACCTGTGGGATAATACTGATGCAAAGAGAGCAGAATGGCATGGTACCTTCGATGGGCTTAATGTGAATGTCAGCTGTGGAAGCAGGGTCCTTAATTTGCCTTTTAGCCTGAAACTTAATGATTTCATAATTGAGAGGTATCCGGGCTCAAATAGTCCTTCCGGATTTAAAAGTAACGTCACATTGTCTGACGGGGCTCATAATACTGATATTAAGTATGATATCTATATGAACCATATTCTTAAATACAGGGGCTACCGGTTCTATCAGTCCTCTTATGATAAGGATGAGCATGGCACTGTCCTGTCGGTGAATCATGATCCGGCGGGTATGTTTACAACCTATGCCGGATACGGTCTTCTGTTTCTTTTTATTATTCTTTCCATAGTAAATAGACGTTCTTTTTTCCGGAGTGTGAAAACAGGCTACTGGAGCTCGCGGTATCGCCGCCTGACAACTGTTATTATTCTTTTACTGGCGGTTACGTCTCTCACACCGGTTAAAGCCCAGCGTCTTGTCATTGACAGGGATGAGGCTGACCGTTTCGGGGAGGTGCTTGCTCAGGATCAGAAGGGACGCACCAAACCTCTTTACACAATAAGCAGTGACATTCTCCGCAAGGTCACCAGGGAAAAAGATTTTGAAGGTCTCACATCAATGCAGGTGTTACTGGGATATTCACTTGACTTCAATCACTGGCAGGATGTGCCTCTTATAAAAGTCTCAAACGCTGATCTGGCCAGAGTTCTCAAACTAAAGAATGACATGGCTGCGTTTTCTGACATCGTGACCTATGGTGAGGGGGGAGGCTATAAACTCTCATCATACGTCGAAAATGCCTATAAGAAGCCTGCAAGTGAGCGAACCCGGTTCGACAAGGAGGTTATCAAACTTGATGAGCGTGTCAATATATGTTATATGATGTCAAGAGGAGACTTCCTGCGGGTATTCCCGATGAGGGACGGTACTGATCAATGGGGAAGGTCCGAAGAAGCGGTAAAGCACATTGCTGACCCGGGCGATTCGCTGTTTGTCGTAAGCGTGATTCCGGTGTGGGCTCAGTCAGTCACGGCCATAGGATCAGCCGGGGTCAGGCCTGAAGAGTATATTACTGCCCTGAAGAACTATCAGCGTAAAAATACTGACTATGAGCTTCCATCGGAGTCAAAGATCAGGGCAGAGCTCCTGTATTACAAGGCAAACATCTTTGAGAAGCTCTTCCCGTTTTATGCCACCCTGGGTATTTTAATGATAATTTCCCTGATTACTTTTATTATCACAGGCAAAAGCGGCGGCTCCATTTTTATGAAGATCCTTTTCGGACTGGCCGCAGCCGGATTTGTATTTCATACTGCAGGACTTGGTATAAGATGGTATATTTCAGGTCATTCACCTATGAGCAACGGGTATGAGTCAATGCTCTTTATCTCATGGGTCACAATGCTTGCAGGCTTTATCTTCAGCCGAAAGTCCCTGTTTACACTTGCAGCCACATCAGTTCTTGCCGGACTGACGCTTCTTGTAGCTCACATGAGTTTCATGGACCCGGAGATAACCAACCTTGTGCCTGTTCTGAAATCATACTGGCTCACATTGCATGTCTCTGTGATCACCGGCAGTTACGGATTCCTTGGGCTGGGGGCCATACTCGGGCTCATTGTGATGATAATGATGCTCTTTACCAATAAAAAGAATCAGGAAAGGATCAGCCTTACCATTGATGAACTAACCGCCATCAATTACAAAACTGTGACCCTGGGTCTTTATTTTCTTACAATAGGAACTTTCCTCGGAGCTGTATGGGCAAATGAATCATGGGGTCGCTACTGGGGATGGGACCCAAAAGAGACATGGTCACTGATCACTATTATTGTTTATACACTGGTGACCCATTCAAGAATGATTCCCGGGCTGAAAAATATATATGCATTCAATCTCCTTTCGCTTTTTGCCTTCTCTTCCGTGCTGATGACTTATTTCGGAGTGAATTATTATCTCTCAGGACTACATTCGTACGCCGGAGGAGATTCTGTTCCGGTGCCGGTATTTGTGTATATAGCTGTAGTTGTGCTTGTGCTTTTATCTGTCGCCTCGTGGTTAAGATATAAACGTGCACCAGTGAAATCCAAGTAAATATATAAAAAAAAGAGCCCAGTTTTGCGGGGCTCTTTTTTTAATTGATAGGTCAGATTATCTATCTTGTCTTATAGATAAGTGTTCTGGGTGTTTTTGCTACTCCGCTCTTCTTATATGTTCCAAGGTTTGTATCATGAGCGTCAAAAATGGTGTATTTATCACCTGCTACGACTACTTTGCAAATCACCATATTAAAGTCACCGCCGTCTTGTACATAACCGGGTTGTTCAGAGCTCATCATATCAGCTTCCTGTTGCTCAACTTTAAAGTCAATCAATGAAGTTCCCTGCCGTGTGAACGTTGCCGTGACCGGTATGGTGGTATTTGCACCCATACCTGCAAACTCATTTGAATACAGGTTAGCAAGCAGAATATATGCTCCATCAGGGAAGTTTGCGAATTCGAAGGTTTCCGGATGGCTTCCTGTAGCTGCAATCCAATCAATTGCGGTAAGCCATGGGTCAGCAGGATCAAACCCTGTTGCATCAGCATACCAGAAGTCAAAGTCAACATAGGAGGCTGCCGAATAATTAGTGCCACCAATATTTATTGTCTTATCCCATGAAAATGCCACCTGCAAATTCGGAGAAACAGCGTTGATAATGGTAAACGATACATCTGTCGGATTGACACTACTGGGATTAAGAAGATATCTGTCAGCTATAGAGTAGACACCTATTTCTCCCACCAGAGTTTCATCAGCAAAATCAAAGTCTACAAATGCCTCTATCACCATCTGGGTAGATTTGGAATAGGGTTGAAGAGTAGCAGGTTCAACTGCATAATCCTCTGCAAGAGCAGTACCACCGGTTTGCTTGAATGTGAAGGTAATAGCCCTGTCTATCATTTTATCGGTAGTGATATTGATTATTAAAGAATTACCTTCCATGACAGTTGTTGCCGTTGGTGTAACTGTACTCACCGGATATCCGTTAGGACTTCCGATTGGCTCCGTTTGCTGGCTGGCTTGATCGCACGCAACCATGCTGATAACGATAAACGCTAGCCCGATTACTTTATATTTAATAAATTTTCTCATTATACTTGGTTTTTACATTTTTACGATAAGGTTTACAGGACAGGTACATATACAGCGGTATAAGTACGATTGCCTGCAGCAAAGTATATCGTGTAATATATGGTAAGTACACCAGTCGCAGGATCATATGAACCAGGTTTATGGCCCCAGGTATCATTCGAGTAAGCGTTAGCCAGATACTGGTGAGGAACTGACAGCACATTACACGCATTATCGAATATAAAGCCGTAATCCGTAAAAGGAGATGTGCCCCAGGTCCCGACACTTGCTGTCAGATACTGCTCAACGCCAACTTTAATGATGTCTTCAGTCCTTGAGAATACTGCACCCGTACTGCTTGTATGTGTAACTACATAGGTTCCCTGGAATTCCGAGAAGCATGCATAGTTCAGTGTCAGTTGCAAGTTTTTTCCGTTATTAAGTACCTTCGTATCACCCGTTGCTGAAACGGTTTTTAAGATAAGTACAGGGGTCTTTGCCAAAGGAGTGGCAATACCCTCTGTAAGCATGGTAACATGGATTAATCCCAGGTAATTGTCTGCATCCTTTAGTATAATCACCGGATCGGGAATTACGTAATTAACCCCTTCAACAGCTGCAACCTTTGTCGGATCAGAAGCAGCTAAATCCGCCATGGCTTGCTCATCGGCCTCAACTGTCAGAGTAATATCGCTTGTAAGATCCAGTGATGTCGGACCTATAACTTTTACCTTGACGGGTACATCATACTCGTTGCCGTCTGCGAAGTGAGTTACCAAAACGTTCCCATCCGTAAAACCGGCAAGATTTGGTCCTTTATCATTAAGGTCATACCTGGTTGTATCGTCAACCAAACAGGAGTTGAATGCACCCAGGCTCAGGATAATGATCAAAATATATTTTAATGTTTTCATAGTTATTTCTGTTTAAGATTATTTCGCCCAGAATATCTTTTCTGAAAAGGCATTTAGCTGAGTCGGAACATTAGCTCCGTTTGCGGAATATTCACCGGAAGGATAAAACAATCTGACCGGCCTGTCAGCTGATCCGGTATAATTAAGCGGGATTGGAAGACCACTGGGGTATCCGGTCCTGCTGTAATCAAACCATGACTGCTCTGCAGTGATTCCGTTTTCTGCAATCCATTTCTGGGTTATAATTGCTTTGATCTTATTGGGTGAGTTATCCCAGTTTACCAGATCCTTGGTCTGCGAGTAATAGGTTACCGCCTGATCGGCAGTCAGTCCCAGATATTCGAATGAAGCTGTAATACCTCTCTCATAAAGTTCCTGTGAACTGAGTCCGGTGGTTATAATATCTTTTTCTCTGGCCTCAGCCTGGTTGAAATAACTTTCTGCCAGGGTAAAGATTATTGCATCCATATCGCCTGACTTAAGGATGCCGGGGCCGATGTTGGAAACTTTATCAGGCATGTATGCATCAACGACAGGTGTGTCATAGTCAAGCAAACCCTGAGGAACACCGAGATGACCTGTGGCAGGTTTTTCATAAATGCGGTCAATCCTCGGGTCACCGGTTGAAGTCAGATAACCTATTATGTAAGCAGATGCACATGTTGCCTTATAATTCATTGTCTCTGTCCCGGAAGCATCCTTACCGAGCTCGTTCCACATAGGGTTCTGCTTATCTGTTTCTCCGGTAATGAAACCAGGATTAATGCCTACATCAGTAGTTATATAACCGGAACCTTCGGCATTAATTGCGGCTATCTGCTCAGATATATATGATTCTCTCCCTGTCATATCAGACTGGCGGACAAGAATTCTGAGTTTAAGGGTATTTGCAAACCTGACCCATTCTTCCATATCTCCGCCGAACATACAGTCATCAGCACCCGGGACCACAACATTTTCAGGAGCATTCTTGATGAGAGCGATTGCATCTGTCAGCTGAATGATAAGATCTTCATAGATGGTCTTTGCGTCATCGTATTTGGGAGTAGCCAGAAGGCTTCTGCCCAGAGCTTCCGAGTAAGGAATATCTCCATAGGTGTCAACCAGGATCTGAAAGTGAAAGGCCTTCATTACCTTGGCTATAGCCTTATAGTAGTCATATTTGGTGTCTGTAAGGTTATTCAGTATCTGATATTGTTTAAGCGGATTGGCATAAACATTGTCAAAAGTCGCTGAATAAAATGAGGAAGTAACATTGTACTTGAACTCATCAGGATACCAGGCGAAACCATCACTCTGGCTCCAGTTTACCATGAACATATTTCCGAGTTGACTTATGGCTCCGAAAGCCTGTATCCTGTATGCGGTGTAATACTGGGCAGGAGCAAGGACAAGATCAGGTGTTACTGAAGTGGGATTATTCGGATCAACATTTACATCCAGAAATTTGTCACATGACGCTAACAGTCCGAAGACTATCAGCACGCTTGCGAATTTTATAATATTTTTCATATAGTAATCTGTTTTAAAATTCTATGTTTAAGTTCACACCGTACGATTTTGTCGGTGGCATCTGGTTGTAACCGCCAACACCGATAGCATTGTTATTGTCGTTATAATTGTTGAATTCAGGGTCAGAGAATGCGTTTTCTGTTGGAAGCAGAGTAAGCAGGTTCCTGGCTATGAACCCAACAGACACTTTACTGATAGGAGTCTTGGTGAGAATATTTGCCGGCAAGCTATAGCTGATTGCCAGCTCTCTTACCTTAAATGCTGTTGCATCCTTGATATAGTTCTCAAAGACATTATTGTAAACGTCTGTCCAGTAGCTCTGGCGTCCTCCGGATACCGGTATGTTTGTGTTCTCAACATAAACACCGTCACTGATCTCTATCACTGAGTTAGGGATTACAAAATCCTGCCTGTTTGCAGAGACACTTTCCAGTGATCTCCCTGTGAACTCCATATTGGCAGCTCCCTGTGAATAGAATACATGGCCGGTTCTGTAATCAACTGTTGCTGACACAGTAACCCCGTAGAGGTTCAATGCTGTATTCAGACCAACGATGTGGGTAGGTGTTGTCTTACCAAGCGGTGAAAGGGCTGCATTTGTCCTTGGATATCCTGTTAAAGGATCAATGACAATCCTTCCCTGAGGATCCCTGACATAGGTGTTAGCCTTTATCTGCGGGAAAGCCATACCTTTTATGGCATAAACACCCCATGCGCTGGTTCCGGACAGAAGGATTTCATCAAGACCTTCCTTAATCGTTATCACTTTAGTCTCGTTGGTTGTATAGTTAATGCTCAAATCCCACCTGATGTTTTTAGCCTGGACTAATGCACCTCCCACTGTCAACTCAAACCCTTTGCCCTGCAGTTCACCGATGTTGGTCAGGAATGCGGTGGCTCCGGAGGTGATAGAAGGAGTGGTATTGGTAATAAGGTCAGTTGTCTTGGTCATAAAGTAAGAAGCATCAAGCGTTATCCTTGACTTAAAGAAACCAAGGTTGACTCCAAACTCAGTCGTATTGAGTTTTTCCTTTTTAATATTGGCGTCAACTGTAGTGCCGCTGAGAGCAAATCCGTTAACTGTGCCATACGGGAAATTAGCAGGCTTGGAATAAGTTTCGTTAATCCTGTATGGTGAGAGGTCATTATACACTGTCGAGTTACTGGCAGTAAGTTTTGCATATGAGAGGATATTATTGTTCTTCAGAGCTTCAACAGCATCTGTGAGCACAAATGATAATCCAAAGCCAGGGTAGAAATAGCTGTTATTACCTTTTGCCAGAGTAGATGTCCAGTCATTTCTTCCGGAAAAGTTCAGGTATATAAAATTGCGATATCCCAGGGTAAAATCACCGAAGAAGCCAAACTGGCGTTCTTTTTCAGCGTTAGCTGTGACTGCCGGGCTCCCGGTGCCATTTGATATATCATAAAAATTGGGAATACTTAAATTGTTGACCCTGATGAGGCTGTACCTGTAGTTGTAATCCATTACGGTTCCGCCCACGATAGCTTTCAGCGAGAAATCACTATAATTCCAGCTTCCGGTTAACAGCAGGTCTCCCACATAATCAGTTATCTGGAATTCAGTATCTTCAAGGAATGAAGAAATGGCACTTCCTGTCGGTTTGATCTCAGTATTGAATACATATGCGTCACGATGGTTTTTACCGGCGCCCCAGGAGTTGTTCGCAGCCACCCTGGTTGTAAGGTTAAGCCATGAGACGATATCCCATGATGCCTGAATGTTGGCAGTGAACCTGCTTGTAAAATCCAGTCTTCTGTTTGCGTCAACGCAGTAATAAGGATTCTCATAGTAACCATTATAATAACCGCTGGGTTCTGCATATTTATTATTCCGCCAATCCCAGTAAGTTGATAGTGGAATATTGGCAGATGTATTTAACAGGAACCAGTATAATGGTCTGTCCTGATCACCAATTGTATTTCCGACCTGATCTGTTTTGTCAGTGAAGAAACTTGAATTAACAGAAAGTTCAACATCACCGACTTTCTTGCTGGCATTAACT
>Ga0209745_1000366_pt1 | contig 26968 bp, 27 predicted proteins | sample BarGraNGADG00312_FD_184495 | JGI IMG/M metagenome (GOLD analysis project Ga0209745, IMG submission 184495) | Arctic peat soil microbial communities from Barrow, Alaska - Barrow Graham LP Ref core NGADG0004-312 (SPAdes) (version 2) | ecosystem: Environmental > Terrestrial > Soil > Wetlands > Peat...
CGATGGCGATCAGCTCCATCGCCCTCTCGCGGATGTTCTTGCCGTGGAGGTAGGCGATGCCGTTCTCTGTCACTACGTAGTGGATGTCGCCGCGGGTCAACGTGATCCCGGCCCCCGCCTTGATGTAGGGGAGTATCCGCGAGACGCCACCGTCGCCCGCCGTCGACGGGAGCGCGAGGATGGTCTTCCCGCCCGGCGACAGGACCGCACCGCGCATGAAGTCGGCCTGCCCCCCGACGCCGCTGTAGAAGGTGGTGCCGATAGACTCGGCGGTGGACTGCCCGGTCAGGTCCACCTCCAGGGCGCTGTTTATGGCGGTCATGTTGGCATTGGCCGCTATGTTCAAAGGGTTGTTCGTGTAGTCGATGGGCCTGAAGTCCACCCCGGGGTTGTCGTTGATGTAGTCGTAGGTCGCCGCGGTGCCCATGCAGAATGACGCCACGGTCTTTCCCCTGTCGATGGACTTGAGGCTGTTGTCGATCACGCCCTTCTGCATCAGGCCGACGATGCCGTCACTCAGCAGCTCTGTGTGCACGCCGAGGTGCTCCTTGCCCTCCAGCTCGGCGATGATGGCATCCGGTATGCTTCCGTAGCCAACCTGGATGGTGTCGCCGTCCTCCACTATCCGCGCGACGTACTTGCCGATCTGGCGGACCAGCTCGTCGGGCACGGTGGGGCTGTACTCGAGCAGCGGCTCATCGTGAGGCACCACGAACTGGACGTCCCTGATGTGGATGAACGTGTCCCCGTGGACCCGCGGCATCCTTGGGTTGACCTGGCATATCACCACCGACGCCATCTCCACCGCGGCCTTGGTGATGTCGACGCTGACACCGAGGCTCATGAACCCGTTGCTGTCGGGGGGCGAGGTCTGGATCAGCGCCACGTCGATCGGGATGAACCTGCGGTAGAACAGGTCGGGCACCTGCGACAGGAAGATCGGCGTGTAGTCCGCCAGCCCCTCGTTCACCGCGGCCCTGGTGTTGTCGCCGATGAAGAACGAGTTGTGCCGGAAGTTGCGCTTGAACTTCTCCTCGGTATAAGGCGCTACCCCCAGCGTCCAGACGTGGAGCACCTCGGCGTCGAAGAACGCCTTGGGGTAGGAGTCGGCGTAGTCCGCCAGCGCCTGCACCAGGTACTGGGGCTCGCCGCACGCGGTCCCGATGAAGATATGGTCGCCCCTGTGGACGGACTCGAACACCTTCCTGTCGGGCAGGAACTTCTCGGGGTACGCCTTCTTCATCTCTTCAAGAGTTCCGGAGTCGCACCAATCGCCCATGACATCTCCTCCTGGCCGGTACTGCGCGTTCGACTTCACTCCCGGACGTGCCAGTTACTGATTCAAAAAGCGACCGCCGACTCCTGCACGACGCCCGGTCGAGAACATCATGCTTCGCAACGGCGCTCTTGCCTGGATGCCGGCCGGTGGCTATCGTTCAACCGAGGGTATTAGCGTCGCTGTCTGGCGGGTGGGCTCAGCAGCGGGAGGTTGGCGATGGACGTTCTCTGCGGTGGCATCGAGGCGGGAGGGACGAAGTTCGTGTGCGCGGTGGGGACCGGGCCCGACGACGTCCGCGCGGAGGTGCGCATCCCCACCACCACGCCGGCCAAGACCATCGAGCGCGCGGTCGGTTTCTTCCGCGAGCAGCAGGCGTCGGCCGAGATCGCCGCCGTGGGCATCGCGACGTTCGGCCCGGTCGACATCCATCCCGGATCGCCGACCTGGGGCTTCATCACGACGACCCCCAAGCGAGGCTGGTCGCAGACGGACCTCGCCGGAGCCTTCGGCCGCTCCCTCGGCCTGCCGGTCGGGTTCGAAACCGACGTGAACGGGGCCGCGCTGGGCGAGAACAGGTGGGGCGCCGCCAGGGGCCTGGACACCTTCATCTACCTCACGGTCGGGACGGGCATCGGTGGGGGAGGCATGTCGGGGGGAAGGCTCCTGCACGGGCTGGTGCACCCGGAGATGGGGCACGTCCGCATCCCACACGATTGGGAGCGCGACCCCTTCCCGGGGGTTTGCCCGTTCCACGGCGACTGCCTCGAGGGGCTCTGCACCGGGCCGGCCATCGAGGAGCGCTGGGGAAGTCCCGCCGAGGCACTCCCCCCCGAGCACCAGGCGTGGGCCCTGGAGGCGCACTACCTGGCGCTCGGCCTGGTCGAATACATCTGCGTGCTCTCGCCGGAGCGCATCGTGATGGGGGGCGGGGTGATGGAACAGCTACAGCTCTTTCCGTTGATCAGGGACGAGGTGCGGTTGCTGCTCAACGGCTACGTGCGCGCGCCAGAGGTCCTCGACGGAATCGACCGGTACATCGTGCCTCCCGGCCTCGGCAGCCGCTCGGGCGTGCTCGGCGCCATCGCCCTTGCGCAAGACGCCGTGTGAACCGAACGGGGGGGCGGGTCCCTCAGCCCAGGCCGTATCTCGCCATCATGCCGCGGATGAACTCCGCGCCTTCCCGCAGCAGCGCGTCTCCGCTGGGGGCGAGCTTCCTCCAGACCCAGGTGCTCATGTTGTCGGTGACGTCGACGAAGCTCTCGAGCGCCGCGTTTCCCGAGTATCCCATCTCGCCGAGCGCCCTGAAGATGTCGTCCCAGTCGACCAGGCCCGTGCCGGGGATGCCCCTGTCGTTCTCGCACAGGTGGTAGTGCACCAGGTCGCCCCCCGCCATCATGGTCGCCTCGTAGAAGCTCTTCTCCTCGATGTTCATGTGGTAGGTGTCCAGGTGCACCCTCACGTTGTCCTCGCCGATCATCTCCTTGAGCCGCAGTGCCTGCTCGCAGGTGTTCACCAGGTAGGTCTCGTACCGGTTCACCGGCTCCAGCCCGATGGTAACCCCCAGCCCCGCGGCGAAGCGGGCCACCTCTCTCAGGCTGTCGGCCGAGTAGCGCCAGTCTCGCTCCCCGGGCGGCTCGGTCGCCTGCTTCACGTGCTCCGAGTAGATGACGCCGGTGAAGCTCTCGGCGCCGATGTCGCCGGTCGCCCGCACGCAGTCCAGGAGGTATTCGACCCCGGCCCGCCTGGTGCCCTCGTCCTCGCTCGTGATGTCGAGTCCATGGGGCAGCGCCGTCGAGGTGACCGCTCTCAGCCCGACGCCGTCGAGCCGGGCCTTCACGGCAGCCGCGTCGAACAGGTCCAGCCTCATCAACGGGATCTCGATGAAGTCCATCCCGAAATCTTTGACCCTGTCTATCAGGTCAAGGGTCTCGTTGCTCCAGCGGGAGCACCAGGCGTACGCGTGTATCCCGAGCTTCATCGCTTCCCCCTATGATGTGCGTTCAACCTCGCTCAATGAAGCGGCCGGCGGCATCGAGCCGCCGGCCGCACTTCAAACCGCGCCAGAGCCTTCGGAAATGCCTATTCGACCTTCTCCCAGAGCGAAGCGTTGCCGTTCCCGAAGCCGCCGCAAAGCATCACGATTCCGCGCTTCGCGTCCGGCAAGTCGTTCTTCATCATGTTGTTGAGCGTGATGAGCAGGCGTCCGCCCGAAGCCCCGAGCGGGTGGCCCAGCGCCGTGGCGCCGCCCCAGAGGTTGGTCTTCTCGAACGGCGCGTTTTCCTCGACCCCCAGCTCTCGCATGACGGCCAGCGCCACGCTGCAGAAGGCCTCGTTCATCTCGAACACGTCGATGTCGTCGACGGTGAGCCCCTTGCGCGCAAGCAGCTTCTTGCAGGCCGCCGCGGCGGACATGCCCATCATGGTGGGGTCGAAGCCGTGCATGACCCCGCCGCCGTACTTGAGGTAATAGGACATCCCCAGCTCGTCGGCCTTATCGCGACTCATCAGCAGCACGGCCGCGGCGCCCGTGGTCAGCGGCGAGCTGGTGGCGGCGGTCACCACGCCGTCGGGCTTGAAGGCGGGACGCATCCCGGCCATCTGCTCAAGGCTCGGGTTGTCCCTTATCCACTGGTCGCGGTCGACCATGAACTCGTTGCCCTCGTCGTCGAGCCCTTTGACCGCCACGATCTCCACAGCGAACTTGCCCGCGTCGCGGGCGTCCCTGGCACGGATGTGGCTGTGGTACGCCACCAGCTCCATGTCCTCGCGGGATATCCCCATCAGCTCGGCGGTCTTCTCCGCGGTGGCCCCCATCGGCAGGCCGGCCGGGTCGTAGTAGTCTGCGATGCGCGGCGGGAAGTCCATCCCCGCGCCCATTCCGACGTTCATCATGTCCTCGACCCCGGACGCGACGTAGATGTCACCCTCGCCGCACATTATCGCCCGGCACGCGTGCTCCACGGCCGCCAGCGCCGACGGGCACTGCTGGTTGATGCCGTTGGTCGCGACGCTCTCGGGCATCCCCGACGCCAGCCAGCCGAAGCGGGCGATGTCGTTCTGCATGCCCGTCTGGTTCGCGGTCCCGCAGAAGACAGCCTCGACCTCGTCGGGCTTCACCTGGGGGTTCCTGTCGAAAAGCGATGTGTACACGTACGTCAGAAGCTCGTCGGGCCTCAGTGCCCTGAACCAGCCTTTCTCGGGATGGGCCCTGCAGTTCGCGGTCCTCACTCCATCGACCAACACGCACTCTTTTAGCTCAGCCATCTGTACCTCCGTTGTGACCTGTCCCGTTCAAACGGGCGGCCTCTAATATTATAGAGAGCGGCCCGCAGACTCAATCGCCGTCCCGGCTCGCCGACCTCCAGCCGAGAGTCGGCTTCAGCCAATTGCTGCGAGCGTCTCCTCGAGCCAGTCGAATATCTTCTGCCCGGCGAGCATCGGTGTGCCGACCTGGCAGTGGTCCTCCGCGCCTTCTTCGGCGGTGAACAGCATGAAGGTCTTCGGGCAGGTGAGCGCGTCGAACAACTGCTTTGCGGCCCCGGGAAAGAACTGCTCGCTTTCCGTGTCGATTACCAGGGTGGGACATTCTACCTTGTCGGCCACGCCCTCGAGCGTGTAGTCGAGCGACTTGAGGAACCAGTCGGCGGGGCTCGTTGCCTTGAACGTGAACATGCCGTTCTGGACGGCCCAGCGCATCTCGGTGCTGCTCTCCATCATCGTCGCCATGCCCTTGTCCATCCCGTCCGGGTCGCTTCGGATGTACTCGCGCATCTGCTCCCCGGTCATCCCCGGAGGCAGCTTCCCGCCCATGAAATCGAAGACGCCGCCGTTCGCGATGCACGCGGCCAGGCGGTGGTCGAACGCCGCGGCCCGGGGAGCCGCCGCCGCTCGTCGCGATGGATCCCTGCCGCGAAGACGGGAGGATAGAGGCGCGCCGCGTAGAAAGCGGCCCGTGCAGGACGGATCACGGCAGTCGTCGTGGCCACAGATGTTCTGGAACGTGGAGAGGGGAGGTCCGAAGGTGAAGAAGCTACTCGTACTCCTGCTGATCGCGGGGGCGGTCATAGGTGTCATATCTTACATGCGCAAGGGAGAGTGCCAGCAGTAGTCTGAGCGCAGCCCGCCCCCATATTGCGTGGTGATCAGCCGGCTCCGAACTCGATGACGGTCGCGCCCCATGTAAAGCCTGTGGCGCTGCTCGCCAGGACTACCAGGTCGCGGTCGTGGATCCTGCCCTCCTCAAGCGAGCGGGCGAGACAGAACAGCGTATCGGTCGCGCCCATCTGCCCGTAGCCGCCGATGGAGAACATCGAGTCGTGTTCCTCGAGGCCCGCGGCCCCGAGGATCTCCTCGAGAAGGCCTTTCCTGACCTGGTTGGTGAAGATATGGTCGACTTCCGAGAGCCGGCGCCCGCTCTTCTCGACAGCCTCCTTTATCACACGCAGGTAGTTCTCGAGGTACTCCGCCGGAAAATTGAGGTCCACCCCGCCGCCGTCCTCGACCGAGATGTATCCCGGAGAGCCGTTGCGCCTGCCGTTCCCATTCGACGAGGGCCTCCTGGTCCCGCCGTAAGGGACCTTCACGAAGTCGACCATCGAGCCGTCCGTGACCGAGGCGTAAGAGAGGATGCGGTTGGACGGCTCACCCTTCGCGAGCAGGGCCGCCGCGCTGCCGTCGGCGACCGTGAACAGCGAGACCGTCTGCGGGTCCGAGTAGTCGATGGCCAGCGACAGCTTGTCGCTGCAGACGACAAGCGCGTGGCTCTTGCACGGGTCGCTCAACAACAGGTCCTTGCAGACCTTGAGGCCCAGGTTGCCCCCGTTGCACCCGTTGCGCAACTCGAAGGTGTAGCAATCGTCCGCGCCTATCGCGTCCTGTATGCGGGCGGCCGGCGACCACATCCGGTAGTCGTAGAACCCCGCCCCGCAGTAGGCGATTATCCCTATGTCGGCAGGGTCCGCTCCCGACTTGCGCACGGCCTCCGCCGCCGCGCGTATCCCCATCTCTGCCGGGTGCTCGTCGGGGCCCGCGACGTGCTTGCGCTCCATGCCGATGCGCTCGACCAGGACATTCAGCGGCACGCCCGATCGAAGAGATATCTCCTCGCTCGTGATTATCCCCGGGGGTACGTAGTAACCGATCGAGGCGATGCCCACGGTCCCGTCCAGGACCCTGCTCCTCGCCTCCACCCCGGCCGCCAGCCTCTCGTTCCAGAACTCCATGTCAGGGCATCTCCTTTCGGAAGGCCTGTTAATCTATCGGAATAAGCCGTCTAATGGATAAACCAGGCGGCGCCGCTCAGGAGGCTTCGGACTCTTGCCGATTATGCTCAAGAGGCCTGTACGGAGGTTTGCATGAAGGACTTCCTGGCGATAGCGATAGCCGTCGTCGCATCTGTTTGCATCAACTACTCGCTCTACCTGCAGAAGAAGGCGCTGGGCAAGCTGCCGACCGTCGAGTTCCGCCTCTCGTGGAGCGTGGCCAAGGCGTTCATCACCAACGTCCCCTGGCTGTCCGCCCAGGGGTTCAACATTTTCGGGTTCGCCCTCTACATGATCGCCCTGGCGTTCGCTCCCGTGTCGATAGTCGAGCCAATCATCGCGGCCGGGGTTGCGCTGCTCGCCTACCTGGCGATCAGGAACCTGGGCGAGAGACCGCGCCGCATCGACATGTACGCGATAGGCGCGACCATCCTCGGGGTCGTCCTGCTCGGGGGAAGCCTCGCCGAAGGAATACCCACGGACAAGCTGCACGACCCGGTCGAGCTCTGGTCGTTCGCCGCCGCCATACTCGTCCTCGCGGTCGCGATCCCGCTGCTTCTGCGAGGCAGGGGCGGGAACAGCGAGGCTGCCGGGCTGGGGATATCCGCCGGGCTGTTCATGGGCATAGCGGCGGTCTTCTCCCGGCTCCTTATGGGTAACTTCGACCACATGTGGTACGTGTGGCTGGTCGCATGTATCTTCACCTACACACCCGGGTTCGTCATCCTGCAGGCGGCCCTGCAGCGTGGGATGGCCGTGGTGGTGGTGCCTCCGTACAACGGGCTGATGGAGTTCGTGCCGATCCTCGTGGGCACCATCGCGTTGAACGAGGCTTTCCCGAAAAGCCCTGTGCTCACCGGGATGCGGCTCGCGTCCTTCGCACTGATACTGGTGGCAACCGTCATACTCTCGCGCCGCGCCGAGGAGGTCCTCCCGGCACCGGCCGCCGGCGCCTTCGCCACCGACCAGGCGGACGCGCTCCCGGCTATCGTCCCCGGCAGTTGACACCGGGCTTCCGCATGACCAAGAATTTCCTTGCCTGAACGCAGCAACCCGACGAATTCTCTCGAATAGCGCCGTCAAGGACTTGCCTCGCGGAAAGGGAGACCATGGCCGAAGCGAAGGATACAGGCATCGAGGATGATATCGCTGGCCATGGTGATCGCGGCGTTCGTCCTGGGGATCTACTTCGCGGGCGCGTTGCCGTTGATGACGGCCTTCACCCTCGACGGGCGGCCGATGGGCTGGACGGACGCCTTCGGCTGGATACGCGACAGGGGGCTGTTCTGGGGGGTCGTGGGCGTGCTGCTCCTGGACGCGCTGGCCGTGCTCGGGGGACTCATCCTGCTCATCATCCCCGGGCTCATAGTCGGGACCATTTTGATGCTGGTGATACCGGCCCGCGTGCTGGGTGACCACCCGGGCCGCAAGGCGCTCTCGGTAAGCAGCCGGGTGGTCAAACCGGTGCTCATGCACGGCGGCTTCCTGTTCGCCGCGGTGCTCCTCCTCCCGGTGATAGTGGTGACCTGGACTATCGCGGGAGTCGGCACAGCGCGATACGGCATTGTGTCTACTGCGCCGGCAAGGGTCATACCTCTGGCCGTTGCGACCTACGCGGTGACGGTCTTCTGGTACCCGGTGGCGGGAGTCGCCCTGGCGTTGCTCTACATCGAGAGGTCGGGAGGCCTTTCGGGCCTCCGGCACGACCTGTTCATCTGATATCCGTGGCCGGCCCGCGCCGGCTCAGGCCTCGCCTTTCTTCTTCTTTTCCCGGATCTCTTTTATCTCGGCCTTGAGCTGCCTGTGGGCTTCCTTGATGTTGGTGGGCGGCAGGTCTGTTATCGTGCCCGTAGCACCACCGCCGAACCCGCACCTAGGGCAGACGTTGTCGCTCCTGCCTTCGGCCTCGAGCATCATCTCCCGCTTTTCCCTGTCCTCCCTGTCCTCGCCCAGCAACTCCTCCCTGGCCTGCTTCGTCCCTGACTTGGGCAGGGCGGTGATGGTCTCGCCGGTCCCCGCGCCGTATCCGCACTGCGGGCAGATGTCCTGCTGAGGGCCGGAGCCGCCTTCTTCCTTCTTCTTTGCCATGTTCGACCTCCTTGAGCCTGCCGGGGGACCCGTTTCCGGACCGGACAGACGCCTGCATTATACTCCGCGCGAGTCCGCCCCCGGGATGATAAAAACCGTTACGAGTCCGCCTCCACGCCCGGCTTCCTTGTCACCATGAATATAGCCGAGCCGGCCCCGGCGACCAGGAGCAGCAGGACCGCGGCCAGCCACTCAACCGCGTTTAACCTCAGGTAGCTGCCGAACCAGACGGTCGCGTACAGGAACAGGACGATCGATATAAGGGCGAGCGCTATGTACGCGCCGGAGCTCGGCTTGAGGAACATCAGCAGCGGCGTGCCGAAGCTGAACACCGATGCGACTACTATCATCACCGCGTAGATCCAGAGGTTTCGGCGATACTGGCTGTCGTCCATCGGGACCTCCTCTGGCGTGGGCGTTTCCCTGTCCTGTTGTACCTGTGGCCCGGTCCAATAGAGATTATAATGCCAAGAGAGGCGAAATCGGGCGGTGGCATGCAGGCCGCGAGGCGGAAAGGGGTGGTTGGCGGTGTTCGCACTCACTGGCTTCTGGCAGGGGTTTTTCCTTATCCTGATCTTTGTCCCATTGATATTCCTCTGGGCGTTCTGCCTGGTGGACATCTTCCAGCGCGATGACCTGAAGGGCTGGGAGACCGCGCTGTGGGTCCTCGTCGTCATACTGATACCCCTCATAGGGATGCTCTTCTATTTCATCTTCCGCCCCGTCACCGCGAAGGACGTGGAGATGAAGAAAGAATACGAGGAGCAGCAGGACTTCGCGAAGGCCTCCCACGCGGCCGACAAGCTCCACAAGCTCTCGGAGCTTCGCGACAAGGGGGATATCACGCAGGAGGAGTTCGAAAAGCAGAAGGCCAGGCTGCTCAAGGAGTAGGGCGAGGAGACGGATGAGCGACGGTGCGGGGCTTCGGGCCCGGATCATATACAAGGCCGAACGGGTCCGTCAGAGGATGGCCATGCGGCCGCTCGGGATGGTACTTCTGGTGAACCTGGTCGTTATCATCCTGGTCGGGTCCATGGTGCTGCTGGTTTTCGAGAAGAAGACCAATCCCCTCATCGATACTTACGGCGATGCGATCTGGTGCACGGTAATAACCATCGCCACGGTCGGGTACGGCGACAAGGTCCCGATAACCGCGGGCGGCAAACTCACCGTGGTCCTGATGATCATATTCGGCATCGGTGCCCTGACCGCCTACATCTCGTCGAGGTCGGCCCAGAGGGTCCAGAAGCTTCAGAGGAGGGCGTACGAGTTGGATGGGATAGTGAAGAGCCGGGGCCACTTCGTCGTTTGCGGGTGGAACGAGCGCGGCAAGTATCTCCTCGAGACCCTCAAGCAGGAGCTCGAAAAGGGCAAGACGGCTGTCACGCTTCTGTGCGACCTGCCGGAGACCCCGGTCGAAGACGGTTACACTGTCTTCCTGCGCGGGAGCGCCGCCAATGAGCGCGACCTCCAGCGAGCCAACATCGAGCAGGCGAAGGCCGTCATCCTCCTGGCCGACGAGACCGGAGGAGGAGCCGCTTCCGATGCCGACGCCAGGGCCGTACTCGCTGCTCTCACCATAAGGTCGCTGAACCCTGACGTCCCCATCACCGCGGAGGTGCGGGACCCCGAGAACATCTCGCACATGATGCTGGCCGGGGTCGGCGAGATACTCGACAGCGACATGCTCCTCGGCAAACTGATGGCTCGCTCGGCCCTGCACTTCGGCCTCATCGGGATGGTGTCCGAGATGGTATCCAAAGGCGCGGGGGAGAAGGTGTACCACCTGCCGGTCGACGAGAAGATGGCCGGCCTGAAGCCCGGCGACCTCATCACCTACGTCAGGAACGAGTACGACGCGACCCTCCTCGGCGTGAGGTCCGCCGAGAAGACGATACTGATGGGAGAGGTCTCGTCTGTATCGGTCGGCGACATCCTGGTGCTGCTGTCAAAGGCCGACCCTCGAGAGCCGCAGGCGTAGCAGGCCCGGCTTCCCGCAACGGCCAGGCTCGCGGATAGGCCCCCACAGCCCCCGCTCTGGGATATTATTCTCTTTATGCCGCTCAAGGATTCGATCCACAGGTACAACGAAAAGCGGATAGCCTCTCTGCAGGGCTGGCAGAAGGCGCTGGCTGCGATATACCACACGCTGCTGACGAACCGCCGGTGGTTCCTCGTCCTCTCCGCCTCGGTCAGCGATTTCTTCGAGCAGAAGATGTACTACTTCACCGGGCATTTCACCTACAGCGCTTTCCTCGGCCTGCTTGCCTCGATGGTCGCGGCGCAGGCGGTGATAGGCTTCTTCATCAAGGTGAGCGACAGCGCGAAGGACCAGGTGCTCAAGGGCCTCGAGAGTATCGTCCCCATCATCGGCAGCGCGCCGAACGTGTCCGCGAAGGCGCTGGTCACTTACAGGAGCGTGATCGGGGTGATCGGCATCGTCGCGCTGATCTGGACGGGGGCCAAGGTCTTCGGCTCTCTCGAATCGGGTTTCTGCGAGATCTGGGGGAGCGAGAGGCGCAGGTTCGCGAAGGGCAGAGCGCTGGGGGTGGCGCTCATCGCGCTGATGGGGGTCATGCTGCTTCTGGCCGTCGTCATTCTGCTGGGGTTCTCGGCGTTCTGGGGCTGGCTGGTAGGCAAGGATGGGGCGCTCTTTTCAGTCGGCAATGTGATAGGCCGCATCGTCCTCGGGCTGCTCGCGAATTTCTTTGTGTTCCTCTTCCTGTTCAAAGTCGTTCCCACGGTAAAGCAGTCCACCAGGAAGTGCGCGTTCGTCGCCCTGCTGTGCGGGGGCGTCTTCCTGGCACTGCAGTACGCGCTGTCCTTCTACTTCGAAAAAATATCGAAGGTGCCGTCGATATACGGGAGCGTCTCAACCGTAGTGGTCGTGCTGATATGGCTTCACCTGACGGGGATCATCGTCTTCATGGGCGCGGAACTGGTGCACGTGATGAGCGACGAGGCGCTCGTGGAGCGGTACAAGGCGGACCCGAGGGTACCCGGGTTCCTCAAGCCGGCCGCGGCCCTCGACCAGCACGCCGACGGGGCCGTGAAAGATGCCTGACCTGCGACGCCCAATGCGACACCGGTGCGACATCGGGGTCTGACCCCAATGCGACAGGGGGTCAATCGCCTTCCGACATCTCCAGCGCCTTACGCTCGAGTCCCTCGGTATAGCGCTCCCACTCCGTCTTCTCCTGGTCGGTCGCCTTCCAGAGAACGAAGCGGCACGTTTCCGCCCCCGCCGGGATGGTCTGCGTGAAGCGCACCTGCCACTGCTGAAACCAATCCTTTTCGGCCGCGGCGTCGAGCATGCCCTGGACGAAGTAGCGCTGCACCCTGCAGTCGAACGCGCCGTAGCAGTCCTGGTGCGGGCACCAGATTATGTCAAAGCTGACCTCCCGGTCGGAATCGATGCGCGGCTCTTCGAGAGACGCGTAAGGGATGCGGTTCACCACGGTCGCGAAGAAGCTGACGAACTCGGCCTCGGATACACCTTCCGGTTTCTCTATTCCCGCGAGCAACTGCCTGCCGACGTCGAGGCCGACCTGCCTTATGGCCTCCCTGACCACCGCCTGCCCGCGTTCGCCGAACTCCCGCTCGCAGGCCTTCAGTATGTTGATCACGGCCATCGCCTGCATGGTGCCCCACTGCCACAGCACCGCGGGGTCGAAGTCGGTCCCCTCCAGGACCTCCTCGCGCAGCCGCTTCACACCCCCCTCGAACGGCTGGTTGAACTTGAACGCGCCCCAGGACTCTTCCTGTCTGTCGCTCCAGTGAGCCATTTAATCACTCCCCTCGGCCTGATCTCAGCCTGCGATGCCTATTCTTCCCGTCCTACCGGACCGTATCAAGCGCTTGCGGACAGCCGCGCGCGCGGACTCCCGGACCGAAACCGCCTTCTGCCTCCTTGAAGGTGGAGGGTGCGCAGGCACAGTAAGAATTTCAGAGAGAAGGCTCCGGCAATCCTGACGTCGACGAGCGTTCCCGCACTCGAGCGAAAGGAGCCAGTCATGGCAGCGTCTGTCGCCGGGTCACAGTATGCCGAAGAGGCCGCAAGCGCGAAGTACCGCCGGCTGAGAATGTTCAACCTGGTGGCGGCCGCGGCGCTCCTCGCGGAAGGCGCCCTCATGCTGGCGCTCAGCAGCGACTACTCGCTGCCCGTCACCACACAGTACCTCGGCAACAGCAGGGGACTGCCTTTCCCCGTTCCGGTCGACAGGGTGGTGGGCCGGGTGAGCCTGGGCCCCATGGTCGCGCTGTTCCTGCTCCTCAGCGGCCTCGCCCTCGCCCTCATCGCCGGGCCTTTCTTCGACTGGTACAGGAGGAACCTGGCGAAAGGCGTCAACTACGGCAGGTGGATCGAATACGCGATCACGGCCTCACTGATGATAGTGGTGATAGCGATGCTGGCGGGGGTGTACGACCTCTCCAGCCTCGTCCTCATCTTCTTCCTCAACGCCATGATGATACTGTTCGGGCTGATGATGGAGCTGCACAACCAGACGACCGACAGAACCAGCTGGGCCGCCTTCGCGTTCGGGTGCATCGCTGCCCGGGTGCCGGCCCCGCATTGTCGGGGCTCAGAAGGCGCCGTGCCTCCCCGTGCCTCCGGCGAACCTGGTCGCCCCGGAGAACGTCTCCCCGCTCTCGATGACGTCGAGGCCGATGCGGAACTCGAGCTCCATCCCCTCGTCGAAGCCCATATCGAAGCCGCGGTAGGCGGCTTCACGGTCGCCCAGCATGCACTTCCGCGGAAACCCGGCGACCTTTTCCGCTAGCGTTTCCGCCTCCTCCCTTGACTTCCCCGGCGGGACCACGCGGTTGGCCAGTCCCATCGCGAGCGCCTCGTCCGCGCCAACGGGCCGCCCGGTGAGTATCATGTCGAGCGCCCGGCTCATCCCTATAAGCCTCGGGAGGCGCTGGGTGCCGCCGTCCATCAGGGGAACCCCCCACCTGCGACAGAAGACGCCGAACACCGCGTCCTGCTCGACCACGCGGAGGTCGCACCAGCATGCAAGCTCAAGGCCTCCCGCGACCGCGTAGCCTGAGACCGCCGCGATCACGGGCTTTGAGAGCTTCATCCTCGACGGCCCCATCGGTCCATCGAGGTCCATGTCCTCGTTCAGCGCGTTGTACCTCTCCCGCGACCCGCTCGCCATCGCTTTCAGGTCGGCGCCTGCGCAGAAGGTCCCACCCGCGCCCCACAACACGGCGGCGGAAAGCCCGTCGTCCGCGTCGAAGTCGCGGAACGCGTCGGCCAGCGCCGACGCGGTGGGCCGGTCCACCGCGTTCCTGACCTCCGGCCGGTCGAGGATAACGGTGCATACCCGACCTTTTTTCTCTACGGATACCCCCATCTCATCACCCTTTCCTGGCCCTTGCTTATGGCTCGAACGCTCACCCTCCGGGCCGGCGGCGGTCAAGATCCGCGGCGCGCCTCATGCCGGCCTGCGCCGGAGGGTCCACTCGCAGTGGTCGTCTCCGCGGGGGATGGAGTGCGTTATCTCCATCCCCAGCGCGGGATCGACGAACTCCAGCCAGTGGCGGAATATCGTGTTGTCGACGACCTCGCAGTTGACCAGCTCGCTTCGTCCGGAGGCGCAGAGGTTGTCCCACCACGGGCAGGAGTGGACCCTGAAGACCGAGCTGTCGGCATCGAGCATCTCCCAGGAGCACTCGGTGCCGTCGACCCGGCAGAGCGCATCTATCAGCGTGTTTATCGTTACAAGGTCGGGAGGCCTGCCCGGCTCGATGGGGATGTCGAGCATCCTGGCGAGCCTCTTGAGCTGCACTATCCCGTAAGTCTTCCAGACCTCCAGGTCCAGCTCGAACGCACCCTCGAAGCCGATCTTCCGTTCGACCGCCAGAAACCAGAGCCCGTCGATAGCGGTTATCGCTCCGAGCCGCAGCCTGTTTATCCTGTCCTCGTTTATGTCCAAAGACCTGCAGCCTCGCCTTGTCCTCCGCGTACGCCCGGCCCTGACGGCCCTCTGGCGTCAATCTTTCTTCTCTTCTTTCTCTATGTCCAGCTTCTGAAGACCGGATACCTTGAATATCAGGTAGACCACCGCGAGGATGCCGCACACCTCCCGCGCTCTTCGGTCAGCCTGGCAGGAGTTATTTATTCGCGCCGCCCGGTTATTCCTCCAGGTACATCCCAGGGCGCGCTCGAGGGCGCGTGCATGCGGCACGACAACCGCGGGGCCGCGCCCAAAAGGAATTCCCCGAGTCCGGAAGAAAGTTTGAATGGCGGCGGACCTGCATACCGGCCAGCCGCGCTGAGGCGCGAGGTCACTCGGAGGGGATGGAAGATGAGCGGTGAGATCGAGGTTACGGAGGAGTTCCGCGAAAAGGTGGTGCGTGAGACGGCCGATGCGCTCGAACGCGAAGGGCTCAACCCGGAGGCGGTAGAGCCCTGGGAGGACGGCTACAGGACGGCCGGGCAGCCGGACGCGTTCGAATGGTGGTACTTCGACGCCCAGTTCGAGGACGGGTCCACCGCGGTCGTAGTCTTCACCTCCAGGCCGATGACCAGGAGGAAAGGCCCGCTGACGCCGACCGTCCTGCTGATACTCAAGAAGAAGGACGCCGCGCGTGAGAGCTCGTCGGACGTGTACGGGCCGGACGACTTGTCGGCCTCCACGGAGCGCTGCGACGTCAGGATAGGGCCGAGTTGGGTGAAAGGCGACCTTCACGAATACGAGCTGCACGCCGAGAGCGGGGGGCTGGCGTGCGATCTTCGCATCAAAGGCGGCGCTCCGCCCTGGCGCCCGGGGGCCGCAGTTAACTACTTCAACTCCGCCAAGACCCGGTATTTCGCGTGGGTGGTGCCCGTACCTTACGGGACGGTCGAGGGGGAGGTGACATCGGGAGGCGAGACGCGAAAGGTCTCCGGCACCCTCTATCACGACCACAACTGGGGCAACGCGGGACTGGGAAACCTCATAGACCACTGGTACTGGGGGAGGGCGCACGTCGGGGATTTCAGCCTCATCTTCGTCCAGATGACGACGGTGAAGATATTCGGCATGGGGGGGATAAAGCTCCCGGTGCTATACGTGGCAAAAGGAAACCAGATACTGACAGATGACGGCTGGCCACTGCGCCTTGATACGGCCGACCCCGTGGAGGGCCCTGGAGGCCAGCACTACCCGACGAAGCTCGACTTCCACTGGAAGACCGATGAGGGAAGCGTCGAGATCTCCCTGCGAAACCCCAGGCTGATCGAGTCTATCGACCTGTCGTCGGACCTGCCTACCTGGGAGCGCCCGCTGGTGCACCTTATCGCGAACCCCTATTACTACGACTTCGATGCCGAGCTGGAGCTGGCCGTGGATCTCAAGGGGGTCGAGGCAAGGGAGAAGGGGCGGGCGATTTACGAGCTCATGATGTTCCGGTAGTCAGCAGTCGACCGCCTGTCCGTGCGTGGTGTGGGGCTGGAGTGACCGCCCCGGCCGGATCGCCCGGGAGGCGTTCGAAATAGACCGGGACTACTTGTAGAATAAGCTACTGACGTCCGAACGAGGTGGAAAGATGAAACGCTGCGGGAACTGCGGGTTTCCCGCCAAGCTCGCCGACTCCTTCGAGTGGCGAGGCGACGGCACGATAATCAGCACTGACCGCACCCGGACAAAGGCGAGGGTGGCCATCCTCGAGGTCCGCGAGTTCGAGCGCCTGTTCAGCGACCTCTCCGACGCGATCGGATTCTCGATAGACTCCCTTCTGATAACCGCGCAGAAGAACATCGGCAAACAGATGTACGCGAGCCTTACCGCCGCGCACGTCAAGGGCCTTCCCACCAACTGGCTGTTCAGGCCGCAGTTCCTCGCCAAGCTCCTGGCCAGGCTGGTGGCACGTGACGCGGGGATCCTGGGCGGCGGCACCCCGCGCGTCGTCAGTTACAAGGCCGGCAGGCAGCTTGTGCTGAGGTTCATCAACCCGGTGGTGGTACCGAGGGTAGTCGGAAACGCCCTGGGCATCTACGAATCCGTCGAGGAGATGCCCTCTTCCAGGGTCGAATATCACATGGAGAACGGGGACCTCATAATAACGATGAGCCACGGGGGGGAAGGCCCCGAGCCCGAGGCGACGCGCAGGTTGTACCTGGAGGAGATAACCCCGTCCGAGCGCAATATTACCTACGCCAGATGCGGGAGCTGCAACGTCCCGACAGCGATATCGGAAGCCCTCGAATGGGACATCGGCCGCGGCACCATAACCAACCGCAAGACAGGGAGGCGTGAGGTCGTGGTCGCCGTCCAGTCCACGAACGCCATCCTGCGCGAGCTCGAGAGCGAACTGGGCGAGGACGTGCCGCGCCTCATCTACGAGAACCAGAAGGCCTATACGCTCGATTCCCTCAGGGGGGCCACCGCCGATGACAGGGATGCGTTCTGGCAGGGGTACCTGGAGGACCTGGCGCTCAGGGGGCTGGGCTATCCCTCCGTGTTCGAGAGCGACGACAGGGGAGTCTACCTGGAGATCTCGAACGCCTACACTCAGGACCTGTACGCCGCACGGATAGCCGCCGCCCTGGAGGCCCTTACGGGCAAGGCTTCAGAGGTCGAGTGGATGGAGCGCCAGAGGGATTACGCCGCCTACCGGATACGCATCCACTGAACCCGCCGCGGGCGGCGGGCCGCTAGAGCTGTATCTTCGACTTTATCTTGTCGCCCTCGGATTGCACTGACTGCAACTGTTTGAGTATGGACTGGATCTCCGCCGCGGTCTGATCCGCTCGCCTGGTGAACGCGTCGGTGTCGACCGGAAGTCCGGCCTCGGCGTCCGCCATCACGCGGACCATCTCTCCCAGGAAGCCGTTCACATCGCCGAACATCTTCGAGAAGAGGTCTATAGCCTTGATCTTCAGCTTCGCGTAATCCGCGTAGTCAGTCACACCGCTCAGCGTGAGAACGCGCTTGTACTCGGCCCTGGCCCTGTACATGGCGGTCGAGACCTCGTCCGATTTCGACCTTATCCCGTCTGCGATGCTCTTCGCCTCCGCGCTCGACCCGGGCTGGCTGTTCTGTATGCCGCTCATAGCCTCGAACAGAGAATCGGCCCTGGCGTTGACGCCCTTCATGATGGCGTCCCCGGACTTCAGGTAGCTCTTAGCCTTCCCCGTGTCGGGCGCGAAGATGACGAAGACCAGGACGAGCGCCACCGCCGCCGCCACGGCCACCGCGGAGAGGACGATGACGACGACCGGCCATCTGCGCTTTTTATCGGGCATGTTCCTTCCTCGACCCCTTGTTGCGTCCGCACGCGCCGCTACAGGTTATTTATATAATGTTTCGAGGACCAGTGTCTTGAGTAAGGTCAGTGAAACCGGTACTCGCCGGGAGAGGAAGGCCCGATGGCTGATGACGGAAGGTTCCGAATAGACGCCCACGTGCACCTGCTGGCGCTGGACCGCGTGAAACATAAATGCTATGTCGCGGAGAGGAAGAGGAGGGGCGTCGAGGCCTGGTATATCCGCAGGCTGGCCCGCGCCACGGCGAAAACCCCGGACGCGGAGCTGGACATCGCGTACGCGGCAAGGCTGGCCGAGCTGATAAGGGAGTCACGCTACCTGGACAAGGCCCTGGTCTTCGCGATGGACGGTCTCTACGACAGCGAGGGCCGTCTCGACGCGCGCACCGAGGTCCTGGTCTCGAACGACTGGGCCATCGAAGCGGTCGGACGCCACCCCGACGTATTCCTGCTCGGGGCCAGCATCCACCCGGCACGGCCGGATGCGATCGAGGAGCTCGACCGGTGTGCGGAGGCCGGCGCGGTTTGCGTCAAGTGGGTGCCGCCGTCGCAGAACATCGACCCGTCGGACCCGGCTTACCGGCCGTTCTACGAGAGGATGCTGGAGCACGGAATGGCCCTGACGAGCCACACGGGGTACGAGCACACGATCTCGGTCGTCGACCAGACGCTCGGCGATCCCATTCGCCTGCGGCTGCCCCTGGAGGTGGGCCTGAAGGTCGTCGCGGGGCACTCCGGGATGACGGGGTGGTACCACAGGGAAGAGTACCTGCCGAACTTCGTCCGGATGGTGCACGAGTTCGAGTGGCTCTACGGCGACACCTCCGCTTTGCTGTCCCCGGAGCGCTCACCCTACAGGCGCCGCCTGCTCGAGACGCCCGGTGTGCTCGAGCGGCTGATAGAGGGCACGGACTTCCCAACGCCGCAGCTCGCGTTGTTGTGGCCGATCGCGCTGGGCCCGGTCGCGGCCGCCAGGCTCCAACTTGTGAAGAACCCGTTCGACCGTTCTTACCTCGCCAAGACCGCTGCGGGATTTCCCGAGGAGCACTTCCTGCGTGGCCACGATATCTTTCTCGGCTTCCGGTGAGCGCAATCCCCCCGGGATGCGCCGGCGGCGCCTCCGACGGGGCCGGTCGAGTGGGACGCGCGCGGCCCGCAGTTCTCGACGCGTGGATCGAACCAGGAGAGGAGACGACCCGATGATGACCATCGAAGTGCCCAACCTGCTCTGGTACGGGAACGAGCCCAGGGAGATATTCTTCCCGGACCGCTGGGACGTCGAGGTCCTGTCGCCTCCGGGGTTCGGCAAGCCGGCCCTGGGAGAAGAGCAGATAGCGGCCTCGTTCGACCGCCCCATCGGCTCGGCCGTACTGTCGGAGCTCGCCGCGGGCGCGAAGGAGGTCGTTATCGCCTTCGACGACATGACCCGGCCGACGCCGGTGAGCGTTTTGCTCCAGCAGGTGCTGGGAGAGCTCGCGGGCGCCGGGATACCGCAGGCCAACGTCCGCCTCATGCCCGCCCTGGGCATGCACGGGGCGATGAACAATATCGACTTCAGGAAAAAACTGGGGGACAGGGCCGTCCGTGACTACGCGGTGTTCAACCACAATCCCTACGAGAACTGCGACCACCTGGGGGACAGCCCCGGCGGCATGCCCGTCCACCTGAACAGGGAGTTCATGTCCTGCGACCTCAAGGTAGGTATCGGCTGCATAACGCCGCACATCCACGTCGGCTTCGGGGGCGGCGGGAAGATAGTGCTCCCTGGACTCTGCGGCCACGAGACGATAAAGGCGTTCCACGGGGAGGTGATGCAACGCGACCCCGGGAGCGTCGGCCTGGGGAGGTTCGACGGCAACGTCATGTACAAGGAGATAGTCGATGTCACAAGGATGTCGGGGCTCGATATCAAGGTCGACGCGCTGATCAACACCAGGGGCGAGATGACGGACCTTTTCGTCGGCGACCCGGTGGAGGCCCACCTCGCGGGTGTTGAGGCCGCGAAGGAGCATTACGGCACGAGGCTGAGCCCGGGCAAGGACATAGTGGTGGTCAACGCGTACGCCAAGTACAACGAGATGGCGATATGCATGCTCATGGCGATGTTGTGCGCCGGCGTGGAGGGAACGACGGTGGTCCTCCTGGTCGACGCGCCCGAGGGTCAGGTCTGCCACTACCTGATGAGGAGTTTCGGCAAGGAGTACGGCGGTGCGGGCTATTTCAAGCGCGCGGCGCTGCCTTTCAAGAAGGTCATCGTATGTTCGGCCTACCCCGACCCGACCATGTGCGACCTCTTCGCCGCCGCCGAGTGCGTAATCGTGGCGCCCGACTGGCTGCAGACCCTGGAGCTCCTGGAGGCCGACTACCCCGGCGGGGCATCGGTCGCGGTGATACCCGACGGCACCATGCAATACTTCAGGCAGGACTGACCCGTCGGGCTCTTAACAGCCCGACGGCTGCCTTTCGGCTGCCGATGATCACACGGCCCCGCCCCCTGGAGAGCGCCGCGCGACCGAGTAAGGAAGCCCGGGCTGTTACTCCTTGCCCATGTACTTGAAGGACACCTTGACCCGCACGCGGTAGGCGGCGATCTTCCCGTCCTCGATCTTCATGTCGAGCTGGGAGACTTCCGCGATGCGGAGGTCCTTCAGCGACGAGGATGCGGTGTCGACCGCTTTCTTCGCCGCATCCTCCCAAGACGTTTCGCTGGAACCGACGATCTCGATGATCTTATAGACGCTGTCAGCCATTTCTCCCCCTTCCCCACTGGTACGGTTTACGTACATGATTCACCGGCCCGGGGCTAATACCTCTTTACGAAAACAGGGCGATGCACGAAAGCGAAGTGCTTGACAGCGCAAATGAGCCGACGTGATAATTGGTCTATTGGTTAGACCAATTATCGGCAACGCATCTTGTTCGAGCCGGCGCTCATCAGGAAGTCCCGGCCCGCTTAGAAACGAAACGGATGGCGCGCACCGCGCGGGACCCGCGATATACTTGGAGACGGACGCGATAGCCAACCGGCATCCGCGGGCGGCACACGCCGCTTTGGGCAGTGACAAATGGGGGGATATCGATGGGTAAGAAACACAGCGTTCTTGTCGCGACAGCATGCCTCGCCATCTGTCTCGCGCTTATCTTCGCGGTTTCGGGGTGCTACGTGCCGGGCGGGCCAGCTCCCGAGGGCAAGAAGCAGCCGGCGCCGCGTGACTGGACACAGGCGCAGGTCGAGCAGGTCGTCCTGAGCACCCAGGAGTCCATATACTCACCCGCCCCCAGGGACAACGGCACCCCGCCCGCTGATGCCGACTACATACGCTTTCTGCGCTTCAGGCCCCGGGACTACAGCGGCAACCCGCAGGACGCCGACGCGATCCTGGTCCTGATGCCGGGGTTCCTGTGCGGCTCCAACGCCTTCGAGTACCTCGGGCCGCAGATGGTCTACATGGCCAAGACGCAGCGCAACATCGACCTCGAGGTATGGGGCACCGAGAGACGCGGCAACGACCTTGAGGACCGGGCCGGGGTCGTGGCCGCCGAGGCAAGCGCAAACAGCCAGGTCGCGGTCGATTACTACTATCACGGATCGGAGATAAACGGTAAGAAGTTCGGGGGCTTCCTCGCCAGCGAGCAGGCGCCCTATCTGTCGGAGTTCGGGCTGAAGCTCTGCATGGAAGACCTTTACAAGGTGATCACGACGATGGTCCCAGACCCGCAGGTCCGCCGCCAGAAGGTGTTCGTCGGCGGCCACTCTCTCGGGGGCATACTGACCGCCCTGTTCGCCGGCTGGGACTTCGACGGAAACCCGGAGACCACCGACGACGCCGGCTATCGCAACTGCGCGGGCTACGCCGCCCTCGACTCGATGATAAGCGCTTCCAGCGGGCCGGTATCCGACGAGTTGAAGACGGTGCTCGACGAGCGGGTCTCGGAGCGGCCCGCCGACATGACCGACGAGGAATACTACATATCGCTCCTCCAGGGGCTTCGCGACGGCTCGGTCCCGCGCATCCTGCAGTTCCCCGGCGTGACCCAGGAGGCGATGCTGCTGCTGGAGCTGCTGGGCATGGACGCCAACTTCGCACCCGACTCCGAGTCGACCCTGCTGAAGCGGATTCCCATCTCCGACAGCCTCGACATGCTGCTCAGGGTCCTGCACTCCCGCTCGCTGGACCAGTTCCTGCTGCCGATGCCGCACATGACCCAGTTCAGGTACACGAACGAGGCGGCGTTCGGCGTCGTCCTCGACGACAACTATATGCCGCTCACGATAATGCAGGCCAGCATGGGCTTTCTCAACGGCGGGGCGGTCGTGAGGAAAGACTTCCCGTTCCCGTCCGATTTCGCCAACATTCCCGCGTTTGCGAACCTCATCGGAGGGTTCATATGTCTCAAGGACATGTTCATCGCGAACGACGCCGGGCCGGACTACGCCAATCTCGGGACGGGCCCGCTCTACACCTGGGCGGACTACGACGAGATCGGCGACGCGCAGGACCCCGACTACACCGACACCACCGGTACGCAGACCTACACGACCACGCAGAACGAAGTATCGGACATCCACGACGTGGCCGACGTCATATACCACGGGGCGTCGAACCTGCCCGAATGGTATTTCACCAGCAGGTTCTCTCAGGACATCGAGTACGCGACACGCCCGTGGGCCTCGAAGTACGGACTCGAGTTCCTGCACGGGGACCATGTCAACGACCTGCCCAAGATCGAGTTCAGGGCGGAGCAGGGGCCGACGAAGAGCATGTTCGGGTTCGACCCCCCGCCGGCGGAGAACCTGATAATGGGCTATAACCACATCGACGTGCTGACGGCCTCCGCGAACACCTCCTCGCACAGGCCCAACGAGGTCTTCATGCCCCTGATCGATTTCATGCTGGCGCACAGGACGCAGGCCGCGGCGAAGACCCCGAAGACCGTCAAGCCGACACCTGTGGTCAGGCGCGTGCCGCCCGCGAAGCCGAAGAAGAAGACCCGCTGACGCGCAAGGCAGCCCTGTCCGACAAGAACCCGAAGGAGTCGTGATGTTGAGGGCTTACATACAAAAAGCGGCATCCGCCCTGCTCGAGTTCATCGGCAGGCTGCTCATATTCAACAGGCACCACCCCGCCGTGGCCGAGTACGTCCGCGACGTGCGATACGCGAGCGAGGACCCTCGCAAACAGGCGCTGGACGTGGCCGTCCCGGAAGGGCAGGGGCCGTTCCCGGTGCTGGTCCACATCCACGGTGGCGGCTGGCATTTCATGGACAAGAAGAGCTACGTGCGGATAGCCAAATGGTTCGCGCACCGCGGCTACCTGGTCTTCAACATCGATTACAGGCTGGCTCCCGGGACGATCTATCCCGAGCAGGTGCAGGACGTCGCGAGGGCGGTCCGCTGGGCATACGACAACGCCGGGATGTACGGCGGCGACAACTCGCGGGTATTCCTCGTGGGCGACTCCGCCGGCGCGTACTTCGCGGGCCTCTATGCGACCACCACCCGTGACCCGGAGCTGGCCGGGGCGATGGGCATCGAGCGGACCATCCCGCCCGATAGCCTCAAGGGGCTCCTGCTGTTCTACGGCGCTTTCGACATGGAGGACGTGCTCACCACAGGTTTCACCTCCATAGATTTCATGTGCCGGGGGTTCTTCGGCAAGGATCCCGAAAAGTACCGTGAGTGCGCGCAGGTCGCGTCGCCGATCCGCCACCTCGACGCGGGCTTCCCGCCTTCCTTCATCTGCTCAGGCGAGCGCGACAAGCTGCACTCGCAGTCTGTGAGCTTCGACCGGGCGCTGACGGCGGCCGGAGTCCCCCACAGGGTGCTGTTCTTCGAGGAGGAGGAATACCCCGAGGCGTTCCACGGGTTCTTGAACGCCTACTTCCTCGGGTGCGCGCGCCTCGCGATGAAAGAGTCGCTGGAGTTCATGGCAGACCTCCAGTGAGCGGTCTCGAGGGGCCGGCGGCCTGGGTCCGCAAGTGGCTGTCCGCGCTGGTGATGCTGCCGGTGAGGGTCCTGGTCTTCAACAGGTTCGCTCCGCCGGTCGGCAAGGTCATCAGGGACGTGCGCTATGACCATAGCGACTCGCGCAAGCAGAGCCTCGATGTCGTGGTCCCTCGTGGAGAGCCGCCGTATCCCGTCCTTGTCTTCATCCACGGCGGGGGCTTCCATTCCCTGGACAAGAACGTCTTCACCCGAGTGGCGAAGAGCTTCGCGCACGAGGGCTTCCTCGTCTTCAACATCAACTACCGGCTGGCGCCTAAGAACACCTTTCCCGACCAGTTGGAGGACGTCGGCTCGGCGGTCTGGTTCGCGTACGAGGCCGCCGCGAGGTTCGGAGGGGACAACGCCAGGATGTTCCTGGCCGGCGACTCGTGCGGCGCGTACCTCGCCGCGATGTACTCGGCCGCCGTCGCGAGCCCCGAGCTCGCTCCGCCGCTCTCGATCGAGAGGCTGATACCCGCCAAGAGCCTCCGCGGCCAGTTGCTCTTTTACGGCGCCTTCGACCTGGACACCGTGCTCGACGCTATGGAAGTACCGGACGTGGAGTTCATAACCAGTGTGTTCTTTGGAAAGGACCCGGTGACTTACCGGGAAAGGGCAGAAGCTGCATCACCAATGCGCCACGTCGGCGCCGGTTACACGCCGTCGTTCATCTGCTCCAGCGAGCGTGACCCCCTCCACGTGCAGTCGGTCGATTTCGAGCGGGCCCTCACCGCGGCAGGAGCTCCCCACGAGACTTGTTACCTGGCGGACGGGGACTTCGACCGCGCGCCCCACGGGTTTCTGCCCCTCTACTTCCTGAGGTGCACGCGGGTCGCGATGGGAGAGGCATTGTCGTTCCTCGAACGCCTCGCGTGACGTCGCGACTCACTCCAGTGCGCGGCATATCTCCGACGCGCAGAACTCGACGAACCCGGCGCACTTCGACGCGAAGATGCCCGAATCACGCGCCTCCTTGAGCGCCGCCGTGTCCGAAAGGTCGTAACCGATCAGCTCGCGGCAGGTCGCGCTGCCGAACCTCTCCTCGAAGGACCTGACCAGGTCCAACAGGATGCAGTAGAGGCGCCCGCGCTCCTCCTGCGACAGGTCGTTTCCAAAACTGAGACCGGCGACTATAGCCGCGCCCGACACAGCTCCGCAGACCAGACCGGCCCGCCCGATGCCCGCCCCGAAGCCCGATGCCGCGGCGGGGATCGCGTCGTTCTCGATCCCCAGCGACTCCGTGGCCGAAAGCAGGACCGACTCGGCTCAGTTCATCCCCGAGCCGAAGAGTTCCTTTGCCCGGACGCCCGCGCCTTTGCCCGACACTCGATCCATGAGCGCACCTCCACGGTTTCCCGTTGCCACCAGAATGATACACCGGCGCCTCGCGGGCCGGGCGAACGGTCCGCGGTCCCCGGGGGGCCATCATCCTCGGCGAAGCCTCCGGGCATGGAGCCCGCCTCCGCCGCGGAAATGAAGTCTATACAGGTCATACTCAGTCGTCATCGGGCGGCCACACCCCCCGGCGAACGCCTGTTGATAAAGATGTTTACGTAAAAAAGAGTTGACGAAAGTCAACCCGATTAACTAGAATCAATAGGCATTCTGATGAGCGGGCCTACTCACCCTGGCGGGGGGGGGCACATGTCTGACAGTGGCTCAAAAATAGTCGCTCACTACTCCAACCCGTTTTTCCTGTTCGACCTGGACCGCGTCCGGGCGAAGTTCGACGCGATATCAAGCGCCTTCCGCGGCAGCTCGGTGTTCTACGCCGTCAAGGCGAACAACCACCGCCAGGTGCTGTCCACCCTTATCGAGATGGGCTCCGGTTTCGAGGTCGGCTCCAAGCACGAGGCGGAGCTGCTGTTCGAGCTGGGTGTCTCCCCCGACAAGCTGATATTCTCGTCCCCCGTGAAGCTCCCGTCGCACATAAGGGACACCTTCAGGCGGGGAATGGATTTCTTCGTGTTCGACTCGGAAGAAGAGCTCGACAAGCTGGCCATCCTGGCCCCGCACAGCCGCGTACTGGTCAGGCTGGCGGTCAACAACGAGGGCAGCATGTTCCCGCTGAGCCTCAAGTTCGGCTCCCCTCCCGAGGAAGCCATCGCGCTGATGCGCAAGGCGAGAGAGCTGAACCTCAGACCCCACGGGATCGCGTTCCACGTCGGCTCGCAGTGCAAGCGCAAAGAGACTTTCCGCGAGGCCATGGAGACATCGGCGGACGTGTGGCGCACCCTTGAGTCCGACGGCATGAAGCTGCAATGCATGAACGTGGGGGGCGGCTTCCCCATCCCTTACAACGGCGAGGTCCCGTCCATTGAGGCCATCGCGCACGAGGTCAAGAAGGTGCTCATCTCCAGGTTCCCGCCTGGAGTAGACCTGATAATCGAGCCGGGAAGGTACATGGTGGGCGACGCCGCAATGCTGGTCACCACGATAATAGGCAAGGCCAGGCGCGGCGAAGAGAACTGGCTGTTCCTCGACGTCGGGGCGTTCCACGGGCTCATGGAGTCCCTGCAGGTGAAGGGGGAGTTCCCGTACCGGGTGAAGACGGCGAAGAGCAGCCTCAATCATCAGAAGTACGTTCTGACCGGGCCCACCTGTGACCCCGACGACACCATACTGAACGAGGTCTGGCTCCCGGAGGTCGGTGTCGGTGACAAGCTGTACATCATGAACACCGGAGCGTACTCGTTCGTGTACGCCTCGAACTTCCACGGGTTCGTCGCTCCCGAGGTCCGTTTCATCTCCGAGAGAAAGGAACGGGCCCAGAGAGGCGTGGTAAGACCATATGTCCCCAATAGAGAGATCAGCGTCTAGACTCTACGACGAGGAAGAGCGCTTTCATTCCGAAGAAGACGACCAGGTCTGCGAAGTCTTCTTCGGCATCAGGCAAACCCCCGAGGAATGGGTCGAGACCCTCTGGGAGCTCTACGAAGAGAGCCTCCACATGGAAGACGCCATCCAGCAGCAGTCGTGTTACTCCCGTGACACGTTCATCGAAGCCCTGCAGGACCGCGATTACAACAAGACGGTCCTGGTTATCGACGGCGTCCCTCACGGCCTTCTGCTCGCCACCGACGACCTCGATAAGGCGAG
>Ga0209745_1000367_pt1 | contig 26927 bp, 24 predicted proteins | sample BarGraNGADG00312_FD_184495 | JGI IMG/M metagenome (GOLD analysis project Ga0209745, IMG submission 184495) | Arctic peat soil microbial communities from Barrow, Alaska - Barrow Graham LP Ref core NGADG0004-312 (SPAdes) (version 2) | ecosystem: Environmental > Terrestrial > Soil > Wetlands > Peat...
GGGGCAGCCCGGTGAACGCGGCGCTCGGCGGCAGTCCGAGCATCGTGACGAAGGTGCTCCCGAGCAGTCCCCCGGCGAAGACCAGGGCGGCTCCGGCGCTGCGGTCCTCCGGCTTCCGGACGAACGCGTACGCGCAGAGGGCAAACTGCGCCACGACGAAGACGAGCGTCCAGGACGCCGAGGAGAGCCGCTCGCCGAGGAGTTCCTGGTGGTGCGTGGTGTCCAGTTCCACGATGCCGCCGGTTCGAGCAAGCGTGAGGTGCGCCGTGTCCCCGCCGCTCTCGGCCCACGTCACCAGCTGGCCCGCGGCGAGGGGGCACCCTGCCGAAACCTGCGGGCGAACTCCCTCCGCATTCCAGGCGGCCGGGTCGGGGGCGAGCCACGCACACTCGGCCGGGGTGGAGACACGCCACCCGACGAACGCCGCCGCGGCGACGAGCATGGTGGCGGTCACCAGCACGACGTCCCACTGCGTCCGCCTGAACCGGGATCGTGCCCGCTCGATCACCGCCCCACCATCCATGGGGAAACCGTCGCAGATCCACGGCCCGAACACCACCGGGGGCCCGAACACCACCGGGAGTCCGGAAACCCACGGCTCAGGAGACAGGCGCGGTGGCCGGCTCCTCCCCGGGCAGCCGGATGAGGCGGGAGAGCACGACGCCCCCCATCGCGATGGCGAACGGGAAGACGCACAGGTAGACACGGAAGGCGAGACCCGGGTTGGGGCCCGGGTTCGCGCCGGACCAGTAGCCGAACAGCGCCCCGAGCGCGGCCAACGCCACCCCGTTGAGGGCGCCGGTCACCCGGCTGAAGAAGCCGAAGGCCGAGAGGAACAGGGCCTCGCGGTGCTCGCCGGTGACGGTGGCGTCGTGGTCGAGGAGCCGCGCCTGGATGAGGTCGTTGGTGGCGAGCAGGCCGGACCACCCGATCGCCACCACGCCGCCGGACAGCGTGGCGGTCAGTAGCGAGTGCGCGAGGAACAGCGGGATGAACCCGATCGCCAGGAACACGAAGGCGAGGCGCCAGACCGCCGGTGCGCCGCGCCGCCGGACCACGCGGGTCCAGAGTGCGAGGCCCCCAGCGGCCACGAGGATGACCACGCCCTGGATGGTCAACGCGTTGGCCACCGGGAGCCCGAGTGCGTACTTCACGTAGAGCTGCACCCCGGCGAGGACCAGGGCGAGGGGCGCCAGGTAGCACATGGACGCCACCCCGACCTGCCAGAAGAGCTTGGTCCGGAGGATCGCGAGCAGGCCGGGGAGGAAGCGCGAGCGTTCCGGCGTGGAGTGGGCGGGGTTCTCCCGCACGCTCAGCGCCATGAAGATCAGCACCGTGAATGCGATGACGGCGTAGATGCGGGCGGTGGTCGTGAAACCGACAGTGGTGTCCTCAGTCCCGAACACCTGCGTGGTCAGCAGCGGGGTCACGGCCAGCGAGAGCACCAGCGCCGACAGCTGGAAACCCTGCCGCAACGCGTTGGCCCCCGCGCGGTCCCGCTCCCGCGGGAACAGTTCGGGCAGCAGGGCGCCGTAGTTGGCCGAGTACATCGAGTCCGCGGCCTCGCACATGATCGCGAAGAACGCGAACCACGCCACGAGGCCGAGACCCTCCAGCGACGTCGGCGCCGAGAAGAACCCCACGAACGCCGCCGTCAGGATGACGGCGCCCACCACCAGCCACGGCCGCCGCCGCCCCCACCGGGTCCGGGTCCGGTCCGAGAGGTGCCCCAGGATCGGGTTGTCGATCGCGTCGATTAACGCGTAGACGGTCATGACGACGCCGTAGGCCCGCACGTCCAGGCCCAGGATGTCCACGTAGAACAGCAGCATCGACCCGCGGATCATGTTGATGGGGATGGACATCCCGAACATGCCGATCGAGTACCGCCAGACCGGCATCCGCCGCGTCTGCCCGCCACCCTCCCGCAACACCCCGCCCACGCTAGCGGGCGGGGTGACGGTGGCAAAACGACGGGCGCCTCCCGGCACTACCCGTCGGGGACCCGCCGTGGTTGGCTTGGGCCATGGAGTCCGTCATCGCACGCCGGATCATCGTCAGGGGCGACGTCCAGGGCGTCGGCTTCCGCTGGAGCTGCGCCCGGGTGGCCGAGGCACTGGGTGTCGCCGGGTACGCCGCGAACCGCCGCGACGGCGACGTGGAGGTCCACGCCGAGGGCCCGCCCGACGCCGTCGCGAAGCTCGTGGACTGGTGCCGCACCGGCCCGCGCCACGCGATCGTCACCGGGGTGGAGGTGTCCCCGGCGGAGCACCGCGGACTGGTGACATTCTCGACCCACTGACTTCCGGCAGCTTGCTGTTGTACTTTGTGTACACAGTGGCTAGACTGGCCGCATGACAACCGTCGACTTCGTCTTCACGACCCGCGAACTTCGCGCCGGGCTCTCAGAGGCATTGGGGCGGACCATGTACCGCGGCGAGCGCATCGGTGTCACGCGCAACGGACGGCTCGCAGCCGTCCTGATCAGCCCGGAGGACCTGGAGTTGCTCGAGGAACTTGAGATGGCCCGCGACGTCGCTGCGTACAGGGCCGCACGGAACGCCGATGACGGGACCCGCATCTCCCTGCACGAACTCCGGGCGTCACTCGGCCAGTGACGTACGTCGTAACGTTCACCGCCTCCGCCGCCCGTGAGGTGAGGAAACTGGACAGGCCGGTCCGTTCCCGTCTGCTCGAAGCCATCGAATCGCTGGGGAGTCAGCCTCGCCCCCATGGCTGCATCAGGCTCGCCGAGGAGGAGAGGGCGTGGCGGATAAGGGTCGGCGACCATCGCGTGATCTACGAGATTGATGACGGCGTCCTCGTGGTCACAGTGATTCGCGCGGCACATCGCCGCGAAGCGTATCGCCCCTGATCCTCAGTCGGTCAACGCCCGCGTCACCGCGTCCGCGAGGAGCCGCCCGCGCCGCGTGAGGACGACGACGCCACCTACCGCCGCCCCTGGGTCCGCCAGCCCCGCCGCCACCAGGTCCGCCACGACGCCGGCGCGGCCGCCGTCGACGGCCACCCCTTCGGCAAGGCGAACACCGAGCATGACGCGCTCGAACTCGCGCTCCCCGGGGCTGAGGATCTCGCGGCCCGCTGCGGGCGAGAGCCCGGCCGCCAGTCGCGCCGCGTACGCCCGCGGGTGCTTCACGTTCCAGAAGCGCACCCCCCCGACGTGGCTGTGGGCCCCGGGGCCGATCCCCCACCAGTCCTCGTTCCGCCAGTAGGCGAGGTTGTGGCGACACTCGTGGCCCGCCCGAGCCCAGTTGGAGATCTCGTACCAGCGGTGGCCCGCGGCAGCGAAGGCCTCGTCCGCGATGAGGTACTTCTCGGCCTGGTCGTCCGGGTCGGTGGGGGCGATCTCGCCGCGGCGCACCCGCGCGCCCATCCGCGTGCCCTCCTCGATCCCCAGGGCGTAGGCGGAGATGTGGTCCGGTTCCAGCGCGATCGCCGCGTCCACCGAGCGCCGCCAGTCCGCCACGTCCTCCCCCGGCGTGCCGTAGATCAGGTCCACGCTCACCTCGAGCCCGACGGCGCGGGCGGCCGCGACGGCGCGTGGCACATTCTCGGGCGTGTGCGTGCGCTCCAGCGTGGCCAGCACGTGCGGCACCGCCGACTGCATCCCGATCGAGATGCGCGTGAAGCCCGCGGCGGCCAGCGCCGCGAGCGAGGCCGCGTCCACCGAGTCCGGGTTCGCCTCGGTGGTCACCTCGGCGCCGGGCGCGAGGCCCCACTCCTGCCGGACCGCATCGAGCATGCGTGCGAGGTCGGACGGCGGCAGGAGGGTGGGCGTGCCGCCACCGAAGAAGACCGTCTCCACCGCGCGCGACGGCAGCCCGGCCCGCGCCAGCTCCGCGGCCGCGAGCGCCACCTCGGCAACCGCCGTCGCCGCGAAGTCCGACTGGCTCGCCCCGCCCCCGAGTTCGGCGGCCGTGTAGGTGTTGAAATCGCAGTAGCCGCAGCGAACACGGCAGAACGGCACGTGCAGGTACACCGAGAACGTGCGCCCGGCGGACTCGGCGCCCCGCCCCGGCTCGAGCGGGCCGCCGTCGGGGACGGCCAGACCGGCCGGCAGCTCAGGCATCGCACCTCCGCACGGCGGCGACGTCGCGCACCACCCGCCCCGCCTCGGCGGCCTTGCGCTCGAACCGTGTGAGGACGCGGCCGTCCCAGCGCGGCGCCCACTCCGGCCCGGACTCGAGCAGGGTGCAGGCGGAGAGGACGTCGCGCACCTGGCCGGCGTAGTCCTCCCAGTCCGTGGCGAGGCGCCAGCACCCGCCCGGGGTGAGGGCGCGCGCGACGTCGTCGGCGAAGGCGGGATTCACGAGGCGCCGCTTGTGGTGGCGGGACTTGCGCCACGGGTCGGGGAAGAAGGTCCAGACCTCCGCCACGCTCCCGGAGGGTAGCGCTCCGGCGAACACCTGGTGGGCGTCGGCGCGGAGCACGCGCAGGTTGGTGACGCCGGTCTCCGCCGCCCGGCGGGCGGTGGCGGCGATGCCGTCGGTCCACACCTCGAGCGCGAGGAAGTCTCGCTCCGGGTGGGCGGCGGCGGCGCGGACCACCTGTTCCCCGGCGCCGGAACCCACCTCCACGACCAGCGGGGCGCTGCGTCCGAAGGCGGACACGGCGTCGAGGACCCAGCCGGGGGCGACCGATGTGAACGACTCGCCGCGCTCCGGTTCGATGAGGAGCGCGCCGTGGCTCGCAAGCACGCGTGCGAACGCGGCGTCCACCTGCCCGCCGGTGCGCCCGAAGGACGTGACACGTGCGGTCACGCGCGGCCGGGACGGCGTCGGCGTACCACCCACCACGTGGGCGGGCGCCGTCACTTCTTCCCGGTGGCGTCCGAGGTGAGGGCCGCGATGAACGCCTCCTGGGGGACCTCGACCCGCCCGATGGCCTTCATGCGCTTCTTGCCCTCCTTCTGCTTCTCCAGCAGCTTGCGCTTGCGGGTGATGTCGCCGCCGTAGCACTTTGCGAGCATGTCCTTCCGCAGGGCGCTGATGGTCTCACGGGCGATCACGCGCGAGCCCACGGCCGCCTGGATCGGCACCTCGAACTGCTGCCGCGGGATCAGTTTGCGGAGCTTGCCGGCCATGTCGACGCCGTACGCGTAGGCCTTGTCCTTGTGCACGATCGCCGAGAAGGCGTCCACCGCCTCGTGGTTGAGGAGGATGTCCACCTTGACGAGGTCCGCGGGGGCGTCGCCGGCGTCCTCGTAGTCCAGCGAGGCGTAGCCACGGGTGCGGGACTTGAGCTGGTCGAAGAAGTCGAACACGATCTCGGCGAGCGGGAGCATGTAGCGCAGTTCGACGCGCTCGGCGGAGAGGTAATCCATCCCCAGCAGGGAGCCGCGGCGCTGCTGGCAGAGCTCCATGATGGCGCCCACGAACTCGCTCGGCGCGAGGATGGTGGACTTGACGATCGGCTCCCGGATCTCCGCCACCTTGCCGGACGGGAACTCGGACGGGTTGGTGACGTCGAGGACGGTGCGGTCCTCCATCGTCACGGTGTACTCCACGTTGGGTGCGGTGGAGATCAGGTCCAGGCCGAACTCGCGCTCGAGGCGTTCGCGCACGATCTCCAGGTGCAGCAGGCCGAGGAAGCCGCACCGGAAGCCGAACCCCAGCGCGTCCGACGTCTCGGGCTCGTACCCGAGCGAGGCGTCACTCAGCTTGAGCTTGTCAAGGGCGTCACGCAGGTCGGGGTAGTCCGAGCCGTCCATCGGGAAGAGGCCGGAGAAGACCATGGGCTTGGGCTCCCGGTACACGCCGAGGGCCTCCTTCGCCGGCTTCGACGCGTTGGTCACGGTGTCGCCGACGCGCGAGTGCCGCACCTCCTTCACCCCCGTGATGAGGTACCCCACCTCCCCGACGCCGAGGCCCTTGGTGGGTGTGGGCTCGGGCGAGATCACGCCGATCTCCAGCAGTTCGTGGGTGGCGCCGGTGGACATCATCACGATGCGCTCGCGCGGGTTCAGGCTGCCGTCCTTCACGCGCACGTAAGTGATCACGCCGCGGTAGCTGTCGTACGCCGAATCGAAGATGATGGCCCGGGCGGCGGCCTTCGGGTCCCCCGTCGGGTGCGGGACCAGCTCCACGATGTGGTCCAGGAGCTCACGCACGCCCTCGCCGGTCTTGCCGGAGACCCGCATCACCTCGTCGGGCGTCCCGCCCACCAGGTTGGCGAGCTCCTCGGCGTACTTCTCCGGCTGGGCCGCGGGCAGGTCGATCTTGTTGAGGACCGGGATGACGACGAGGTCGTTCTCGAGGGCCAGGTACAGGTTCGCCAGCGTCTGGGCCTCGATGCCCTGGGCGGCGTCCACAAGCAGGACCGCCCCCTCGCACGCGGCCAGCGACCGGGACACCTCGTAGGTGAAGTCCACGTGGCCGGGGGTGTCGATCATGTTGAGCGCATAGGCCTTCGGGCCCACCTGCCACGGCATGCGAACGGCCTGGGACTTGATCGTGATGCCGCGTTCGCGCTCGATGTCCATCCGGTCCAGGTACTGCGCCCGCATCGAGCGCTCATCCACCACGCCCGTGAGTTGCAGCATGCGGTCGGCCAGAGTGGACTTGCCGTGGTCGATGTGCGCGATGATGCAGAAGTTGCGCAGCAACTCGGAGGGTGTGGCAGCGGGCGCGATGGTCCGCGCGAGCTCTGGGGATGGGATCAACGAAACCTCTCGGGTACTTGACGCTCCCCCCATCGTCCCATGCCGGCCGATGGGGCGGAAACGGGGACCTAACCCCGGAGGGGCGGAAACGGGGCGCCCGAACGCCGGGAACAACCGCGCTCCCGCGCACGTTCCACCCTGTGAGTGAGGTGCCCATGACAACTGACCTGATCAACAAGGTCTTCCCCGCCATGATCCGGTTCGGCTCGCGGCCGGGCTCGATCCTGCTGGCGATGGCCGCGATCACCGACGGCCTCTACCTGCTGCTCTCGTACCTGGCCGCACGGTCCGCCGGGTCGTTCTTCGCGTGGTTCCTGTTCGCCGTCGCCGTCGTGCTCGCGGTTTTCATCGCGGTGTTCGCCTGGCGTCGCGAGAGGCTGACCCGGCACGTGGACGACATGGAGGCCGCGCTCGCCGCGCAGAACCTCTCCGCCGGAGTGGTCGCGATGCCGGCGCCGGCCGCGGATCGCCTGTCCGACGAACTGGGGCTGCTGCAGGAGGTGCAGTGGGAGAACTCCATCCGCACCGCACGCTACCTCCCCCGCGTCGAGGCGGCCCAGCGCGCCATGGTCCTGGCGGCGGGCGGCACCGTCAATGCGCCCTACCTGAAGGACGACCTGCGGGTCACGCTCGTGGCGCTGCTCGGCACGATCGTCGCGATCCCGGCGGCATCGCTCGGGGCCATGATGAGTGTCGTTGTCCTCGCCGTAACCTGACGCGGCCACGGGCGCGGATATCCTTGGGGCATGACGGTGCGCGAGGTGAGGCGCGGCCGCCGTTTGTGAGGAGGGCCGCACGCCCGCGGCCGGCACGGAATTCGCCTTCGCCCGCAACCTTGCTAGGATTGCTCGTTGGGTTCCTGCTCGGTCGGGCGGGCGCCAAGTCAGCGGCTTCGCATACGGCATCCCCACGCCATCGGTCCCGCTGCTGACGTTCCCTCAATCGACCACCACAAGCTCGCGAAAGCGAACGAACCAGAAAGTCCATCCGTGGCAAACATCAAGTCGCAGATCAAGCGGATCCGCACGAACGAGGTTGCGCGCCAGCGCAACAAGGCCGTCAAGAGCGAGCTGAAGACCTACGTGCGCCGCGTGCGCGAGGCCGTCACCGCAGGTGACAAGGACACCGCCGCGACCGCCCTCAAGGAGGCGTCCCGCAAGCTGGACAAGGCTGTGTCCAAGGGCGTCATCCACCGCAACCAGGCCGCGAACCGCAAGTCCAAGCTGGCCCAGCAGGTGGAAAAGCTCTCCTGAGCGTCCCCGTCGGGAAGAGGGTGCCGAGTCATCGGCACCCTCTTTCCGTGCGTCCGGTCAGGACGCCGTGCCCTCCCCGTTTCGGGCCGCCACCACCCGCAGGATGGCTCGTTCGATCGCGTGGTCCGGGTCCCGGCTGAGGCCCTTGACCTCGGCGTCGGCCCGCGCGACGGCGGTGATGGCCTCCGCGATCGCCTCCGGCCTCCAGCCGCGGAGGTCCCGTTCCGCGCGTTGCACCTGCCAGGGAGCCAGCCCGACATCCCCCGCGGACAACCCCCGCCCGCGCATCGCTCCCACCTTCGCGAGCGTTCGCAGTTTCGCGGCGAGGGCCGCCACCAGGGGGACCGCGGGCGTTCCCGTGGCCATCGCGTGCCGCGCGAGGATGACGGCGGTGGCGGCGTCCCCGGCGAGCGCGGCGTCAGCCACCCGGAAGCCGCTGGCCTCCACCCGTCCCCCGTAGTAGCGGTCCACCGTGGCGGTGCCCACCACCCCGGTCGTGTCCGCCAGCAGTTGCCGGATCGCGGCGTCGAGCTCCCGCAGGTCCGATCCGACGGCGTCGATGAGCGCCTGCACCGCCTCGCCCTCGATCCGCCGTGAGGCCCGCTTGAAGTCAGCGCGCACGAAGTCCACCTTGTCGCTGTCCCGCTTGATCGGGTCGCACACCACGACGGCGCCCGCCCGGGCGAGGGCGTCCAGGAGCCTCTTGCCCCGGGTACCGCCGGCGTGGCGCACCACCAACCAGACGTCGTCGGCCGGGTCCGCGATGTAGGCCAGGCAGTCGTCGAGGAAGGCGTCCGACATCGCCTCCGCGCCCTCGACCACCACGGCGCGCCGCTCCCCGAAGAGGGACGGGCTGACGAGGTACGTGAGCCGGCCCTGTTCGTAGCCGGCGGCGTCGAGGCGGGTGACCTCCACCTCCGGGTCCACCGCCCGCGCCTGCTCCAGCAGCGACGCCAGCGCGCGGTCGGCCAGCACCCCTTCGGCGCCGCGGATGAGTACCACCGGCCCGAGCGTGGCCGTGTCCCAGGTGCCCGTTGTGCTCACGGACCAAGTTTGTCACGGACCACTGGCAACCACGGCGCGCGTCCCATCGAACGTGACCACCACCGCCCCGTCCTCGTCCGTGCGCCAGAGCGCGCTCCCCAGCCCCTCGTACAGCGAGAGCGCCTCGGCAGTGGGATGGCCGTACCCGTTCTCGCCCACCGAGACCAGCGTGATCGCGGGGTCCAGCAGCCGCGCGAGTGCCTGGTCCTGGTCGCGCGAGCCGTGGTGCGCCATGGCCACCACCTCCACCCCCCGGCAACGCTCCCCGCAGGTGGCGACGGCGTCGGCGAGTCCCGCCTGGCCGTCGCCCTGCAGGTCACCGAGCCCGAGGGCACGCCCCCCGGGGGCGGCGAGCAACGCGATGACTGACAGGTCGTTGGCGTCCGCGATACCCGTGTCCGCGGCGGGCCAGAGCACCTCCCACTCGACCTCCCCGGCGCGTCCCGCCCGCCCGGCGAGGCCAGTCTCCGGCTCGAGACCCGCGTACGCCAGTTCCGCTGCGACGTACCGGACCGCGCCCGCCGGCTCCGTCGCGGGCGAGACCAGGACCCGGTCGACGCTCGCGGCGGCGAGGACGGCGGCCAGGTTGCCCACATGGTCGGCGTGCGGGTGCGTAAGGACAAGGAGGTCGAGGTGGGTCACGCCCGCGTCCTCGAGGCACTCCTGGGAGCGGCCCTCCTCCGGGCCCACGTCCACCATCACGGCGGAGTGTGTCCCCGACCGCACCAGCAACGCGGAGCCCTGCCCGACGTCGCACTGGCGGACCGACCACACCCGGCCGGCGCCCGGCCACATGGAGGCGATCGCGACCAGGAGCGCGAACACAAGCGCCACCACGACGATCACGGGACGAACCCGCCGCACGCGCAGCAGCAGGAGCGCGACCGCCGCGTGGAGCGCGGCCAGCGCGAGGGCGCCCGGAAGTCCTCCAGGCCAGGCGACGGCGCTGTGCGGCAACTGGGAGAACAAGGTCGCAGTGCCGGCGATCCAGCCGGTGAAGACCTCCGCCCCGCGCGCGAGCCACGTCGCCGCCGGCAGTGACACCGGTGCGGCGAGGACCCCGGCGAGCCCCAGTACGGTCGCCGGCGCGACCGCCACGTTCGCGACCGCGTTGGCGAGCACCCCGTACATGGACAGCGACGGGTTGAACAGCACGATGATGGGCGCGCACGCGAGGTGCGCCGCGAGGGGGAGCGCGAGCAGGGTGGCGAGCATCCGGCCCCGGGCGGGCGGCAGGCGCGTACGCGCGAGTGGTCGGGCGATCGCCCGGCCGAGGGCGGGTGCCAGGAGCAGCAGGGCCGCCGTCGCGCTCACTGACAGCGCGAACCCGAACGAGAACGCGAGCCAGGGGTCCACCACCAGCAGCACGACGATCCCCGTGGCGAGCGCAGGGACCGCGCGCGGGGGGCGGCCGCGCGCCATGGCCACGACGGCCGTGCACCCCATCGCCGCGGCGCGGACCACGGAGGCCTCGCTGCCCACGAGCGCCACAAGGCAGCCCAGGGCCACCAGGATGAGGAGGGCGCGGGCCCGGGTGGGAGCACGCGCCCCGAGCACGCCGACGATCGCCAGCACCAGCGCGATGTGCGCGCCGGAGACCGCCGTGAGGTGGCCCAGCGAGGTGCGCCGCATCGCCTCGCGGAGGGTGTCGGGGAGCGCGGAGTCGTCCCCGATGGCGATGCCGGGAACCAGCCCGCGGCCCTGGGCGCCCAGCGACCCGGTGGCGCGGACGAAGTCGGCGCGCAGGTGCCCGAACAACGCCGTGACGCCCCGGGGCGGGGCGCGCTCACCCACGCGCGCGTCCACGAGCAGGGCCTGCGCGTCGGAGGAGTCCGCCAGCGCCACGAGCTGGCCCGAAAGCTCCAGCCGCTCGCCGCGCACGACGCCCGTGACCTCCCCCAGTGCGGTGACCCGGGCCGCGGTGCGCCCGCCCACTTCCTGCCCAACCGCGGTACCCCCGGCCGCGGTCCCGCCGTCCGCGATCCACTCCAGCCGCACCGCCACCATGGCCGCGCTCGTCGACCAGGGCCCCAGCTCCCGCGCGTCCTCGAGGGCCACACCGGTCACCACGACGTCCGCCCCCGCTGCCCGGAGATCCTCGAATCCCCCCGCGAGCCGCGCGCCCACCTGGGCACGGGCGCTCACCACGATCGCGACGGCGACGGCCGCGCACAGCAGCACCTGGTGGACGCGGTTCGGCGTCGCCGGTCCCGTTCCGCGGCGGCGCGGGCCCCGGGGTGCCAAGCGCCACGCCAGCAGCATCACCGCGACGGCGGCGGGCGCCAGCCACACACCGGGCGTGAGTGCCAGGGCCGCGAACACCCACGCCGTGAGCGCCGCGGGGACGAGACGCAGGTCGTGCGGGGCGTTCACACGGTGGCCATGCCGCGGACCTTGTCGAGGATGGCGGGGCCGATGCCGGGGACGTCGTCGAGGTCCTCCACACTGGAGAACGGGCCGTGGCCCTCGCGCCACGCCACGATCTGCCCGGCAAGCGCGGGACCCACACCGGGCAGTTCCTCCAGCTCGGCCGCCGAGGCGGTGTTGAGGTTCACCCGCCCGCCCCCGGACTGGCCCATGGCGGCGCCGGACTGCGCCGGGGCCTCCTCCCCGGCGACGGGGACGTAGACCTGCTGGGCGTCGGTCAGCACCTGGGCGCGGTTCAGCGCCGACTCGTCCGCGTCCGCGCGCAGCCCGCCGGCGGCCGCGATGGCGTCGTCCACCCGCTCGCCAAGCGGCACCTCATAGACTCCCGGGTTGATGACGGCGCCCGTGACATGCACGGTAACGGAGTCCTGTCCGCCTGCGGACCCGCTCCCCGCGGGGACGGGACCGGCCGCGGCGTTGCCGGAGTCCCCCGTGGCGCCGTCCTCCGCGGACCCATCCAGCGTGTCCTCCTCCGCCGTCACCGCCGCGGACCGGAGCGGGACCACGTCCGTCTCGATCGCGGCCCACGTTCGCATTGCGATGAACCCGCCGAGCGCCACCACGGCCACGGCGAGGGTGGTCGCCGCGGCGCGCGGGAGGGCGAAGCGGGACTCGCGGGTGGCGCGATGCTGCGGGCTCACGTCCCGAACGTAGGAGCGCGCCCGGCCCGGTGCCGCCCGAGGGCGCACCCGCCTGTGGACAGCGCGACGCTGCGCTCAGTTGTGGATGATCCCCCGGGTGCGAGCCACGGCCACGGCCATGGCCCCGGGTCCCGTGTGGGCGGCGAGCACGGCTGACATCGGCGTGACGTCGATGCGGTCCACCACCAGCCCGGCGTCGGTCGCGGCGGCTCGCAGTTGCTCGCCCAGGGCGTCGGCCGCGTCACCAGCGCCAACGTGGTGGACCGCGAAGCTCACCCGGGTGCGCGGCTCACGCGGTCCCGCGCTTGGGGCGCCCGCCGCGGCCAGCGAGCGCTTCATGAGTTGCTGGTGCGCCCGGCGCGTCCCGCGGACCGATTCGAGCAGCCGGATCTCCCCGTTCGTGATGTGCAGGATGGGCTTGATGCCGAGCGCCGCGCCGATGGCCGCCTGCGGCGCCTTCAGGCGGCCGCCGCGCTGCAGGTGCTTGAGGTCCGTCACCGAGAGGAACACGCGCGAGGTGGCCGCACACTCGCGGGCCCGGGCGACGGCCGCGACGGCGTCCGCCCCCTCGGCGAGCGATGCGGCGGCCACGGCGACGGCGTACCCCAGCGCCCCGCCCACCGTGCGTGAGTCGATCACGTCGATCGGGACGCCGCGTGCCTCCGAGATCGGCCCGGCGACGGCCTCGATGGCCGCACAGGTGCCCGACAGCTGCGAGGACAGGTGGACGCAGACGATGCGCTCGGCACCGGCGTCGATGCACTCCTCCAGCACGGCCCCGATCTCGGCGTGCGTCGGCTGCGAGGTGGTGGCGGGGGCGGTCCGCAGCACCTCGGTGATCCGCTCCACCTCAGCCTCGTTGTCGGTGAATTCATGGCCACCCGCGCGCAGGTGGAGCGGGATCACCCGGATGTCGAGTTCGGCCGCGAATGCGGAGGGCAGACACCACGTGGAATCCGTGATCAGTGCGATCCGCTTCGGCCCCATGGGAACAGGCTACGACCCTAGGATCGGGACATGGCTACCGCAGAGGAAATCGCCCAGCTCAAGGCCCAGGCCGCGCAGGCAGCCGCCGAGGCCGCCCAGGCGAAGGCGGAGGCCGCCGCGGCGCTCGCGGCCGCCGCACAGGCCGCGCTGGAGGCCGCGACCGCAGGCACGACGACGTCGCCCGCCGAGGCCCCCGCGCAGCCCCCCGCGCTGCATGCGGCACCGTCGGCCGCCGCCCCACCCGCCCCGCCGGCACCGCCGGCACCTGCCGCGGCCGCTCCGCCGCAGGACTCGCCGCTCGCGGGTTACGCCGCCGCAGTGGCCGCGGGGTACACCTCGGAAGGCGCAGTGCTGCCGCTCGGGGCGCTGCTGGTGGACGGCGCGCCCGAGAAGCGGGCACAGGTGGCCATCCCGCTGCGGATGCTGAACCGGCACGGCCTCGTCGCCGGCGCCACCGGCACGGGCAAGACGCGCACGCTGCAGTTGATGGCGGAGGGGCTCTCGGCGGCGGGCGTTCCCGTGTTCCTCACCGACATCAAGGGCGACCTCACCGGACTCGCCGAGCCGGGGACCCCGTCGGACAAGCTGCTCGCCCGTACGGCGCCGCTGGGTCAGGCATGGACGGCCGCGTCGTTCCCGGTCGAGTTGCTGAGCCTCGGCGGGGCGGGCCGGGGCGTACCGATCCGGACCACGGTCACGGACTTCGGGCCGCTGCTCATGTCCAAGGTCCTCGGGCTGAACGACACCCAGGAATCGTCCCTGTCGCTGATCTTCCACTGGGCGGACCTGCAGGGCCTCGCCCTCCTGGACCTCAAGGACCTGCGCTCCGTGATCTCCTACCTCACCAGCGACGAGGGCAAGCAGGAACTCAAGGAGATCGGCGGGATCTCGACCGCTACGGCCGGGGTGATCCTGCGGGAGATCGCGGCCCTCCAGGCCCAGGGCGCCGATCAGTTCTTCGGTGAGCCCGCCTTCAACACCGCTGACCTGATGCGTACCGACGCCCAGGGCAAGGGCATCATCTCCTGTCTCGAGCTGCCGGAACTCTCCGGGCAGCCCGCACTTTTCTCCACGTTCGTGATGTGGCTGCTCGCGGACCTGTTCGGCGAACTCCCCGAGGTCGGGGACCCCGACGAGCCGCGGCTCGTGTTCTTCTTCGACGAGGCCCACCTGCTGTTCACCGATGCCTCCAAGGAGTTCCTCACCCAGGTGATCCAGACCATCCGGCTCATCCGCTCCAAGGGCGTTGGCGTCTTCTTCGTGACCCAGACGCCCAAGGACGTCCCCGCCGACGTGCTCGCCCAGCTGGGCTCACGCGTGCAGCACGCCCTGCGCGCCTACACCCCGATCGACCAGCAACGCCTTGAGCAGTCGGTGAAGACCTTCCCGAACTCGCCCTACGACCTCGAGGAGATCCTCACCTCGCTGGGGACCGGCGAGGCCGTGGTGACGGTGCTGTCCGAGCGGGGTGCGCCGACGCCGGTCGCCGCCACCCGCCTGCGCGCCCCGCGGGCCGCCATGGGACCGGCGCCCGAGGCGACGGTCACGGCCCTCGCGGCCGCCTCGCCCCTGCGCAGGCGCTACGAGACCGCCGTCGACAACGACTCCGCGTACGAGATGCTCACCACCCGCATCGACCAGCAGCGCGCGGCCGCCGAGCAGGCCACCCGGGACGCGGCGCACGCCAAGGAGCTGGAGGAGTTCGAGCGCAAGCGCGTGAAGGACTACGAGGCCTACCAGAAGGAACGTGCCCGGGAGGAGGCAGCCGCAGAGAAGGAACGCGCCCGCGCGAAGGCGTCGCGCCAGAAGACCCTCGACTCGCTCCTCCAGAGCTCCGCCCGTACCATCGGGCGCGAGATCTCCCGCTCGATCTTCGGGACCCGGCGGCGGTAGCGAGCCTCAGGCCGGCACCACGTTGACCAGGTTCGGCGCCCGCACGATCACGGTGCGCACGTCCCGGTCGCCCAGTGCCCGGATGACGCCGGGGGCCCGGAGCGCGAGCGCCTTCAGGTTCTCCCCGGAAATCCCCACGGGCACCTCGAGGCGGCCACGGACCTTGCCGGCCACCTGCAACACGCAGGTGGTGGTCTCCTCCACGAGCATGGCCTCGTCCGCGGCGGGGAATCGCTCCCACGCGAGGGACTCCTCGTGGCCGAGCCGGCTCCACAGCTCCTCGGCGATGTGGGGGGCGAACGGCGCCACCATCAGCACCAGCGGCTCGACGGCGCCGCGCGGCACCGCGTCCAACGCGGTGAGGTGGTTGTTGAGGACGATCAGCTTCGCGATGGCGGTGTTCATGCGCATCGCCGACATCTCCTCGGTGACGTCCGCGATCGTCCGGGCGAGGAGCCGCTCGGTCTCCGTGGCCATCGGGGCGTCCGACACGGTGACCCCGCCCGTGGCCTCGTCCACCACGTTCCGCCACAGCCGCTGCAGGAAGCGCTGCGACCCGACGGCGGCGCGCGTCTCCCACGGCCGCGAGTCGTCAAGCGGGCCCATCGACATCTCATAGACGCGGAACGTGTCCGCGCCGTACGCGCCGTACATGTCGTCCGGCGTCACCATGTTCTTCAGGGACTTGCCCATCTTGCCGTACTCGCGGGTCACGGGCTCGCCCTCGAACGTGAACCCCGAGGCCTCGTCGCCCTCCACCTGCGTGGCCTCCACGTACTGCCCGCGCTCATCCGCGAAGGCGTACGCCTGGATGTAGCCCTGGTTGAACAGCCTGTGGAACGGCTCGGAGGAGCTCAGGTACCCGAGGTCGAAGAGGACCTTGTGCCAGAAGCGCGCGTACAGCAGGTGCAGCACCGCGTGCTCCACGCCGCCCACGTACAGGTCGGTCCCGCCGGACTGCCCCGCGGCCCGCGGCCCCATCCAGTACCGCTCGATCTCGGGGTCGACGAACGCCCCGGTGTTCTCCGGGTCCAGGTAGCGCAGCTCGTACCAGCAGGATCCCGCCCACTGCGGCATCGTGTTTGTGTCGCGGCGGTACCGCTTGACACCGTCGCCCAGGTCGAGGTCCACGTGCACCCACTCGTCCACCCGCCCCAGCGGCGGCTCCGGGTTGGAGGCGGCGTCGTCGGGCGCGAAGGTTCGCGGGGAGAAGTCCGGGACCTCGGGCAGGTCCACCGGCAGCATCGCGTCCGGCACCGTGTGGGCGACGCCGTCCTCCGAGTACACGACCGGGAACGGCTCGCCCCAGTAGCGCTGCCGGGAGAACAGCCAGTCGCGCAGCCGGTACGTGACGGCGCCGTGGCCCAGGCCCCTGTCCTCCAGCCATTGCGTGATCCGGGCCTTCGAGAGCTCCTTGTCCAGCCCGTCGAGGCTCACCTCGTCGTTCGCGGAGTTCACCACGACGCCGTCGCCGGTCCACGCCGCGGCCCGCACGTCGAAGCCGGCGTCGGCCTGGATGGTCTCGACGATGGGCAGGTCATACTTCGTGGCGAACGCGTGGTCGCGCACGTCGTGGGCGGGCACCGCCATGATGGCGCCCGTACCGTAGCCCATCAGCACGTAGTCCGCCACGAACACCGGGATCAGTGCCCCGTTGACCGGGTTGGTCGCGAACAGCCCCGTGAAGACGCCGGTCTTCGGCCGGGTCTCGTCGGTCCGCTCCTCATCCGTCTCGGCCGCCGCGCGCGCCTGGTAGGCGCCGACGGCGTCCACCGGGCTGGCGGCACCGCCCGCCCATGCCGCGCGGGCGCCGTCGGGCCACACCGTCGGGACCAGGGACGTCTCCCCCGAAATCAGGGGGTGTTCGGGGGACACGACCATGAACGTGGCTCCGAACAGCGTGTCGGGCCGGGTGGTGAACACCGTCAGTGGTTCGGCGAGCCCCTCCACGGTGAAGTCCACGTAGGCGCCCTCCGACCGCCCGATCCAGTTGCGCTGCATGAGGCGCACCTTCTCGGGCCAGTCGATGGTGTCCAGGTCGGAGATCAGGCGGTCGGCGTACGCGGTGATCCGCATCTTCCACTGGCTGAGGTTCCGCTTGAACACCGGGTAGTTGCCACGCTCGGAGCGGCCCTCGTTGGTGACCTCCTCGTTCGCCAGCACGGTGCCCAGCCCCGGGCACCAGTTCACGGGCGCGGCGGAGAGGTACGCCAGGCGGAACTGGCCCAGGACGTCGTCGCGCTCCGCCGGCGTGAGGTCGGCCCACGCTCGCCCGCCGGGGACCTCGCGGGCCCCGCTCTCGAACCCGGACACCAGCTCCGCGATCGGGCACGCCCGCCCCGTGCCGCCGTCGCGCCCCGGCGCCTCGGGGTCGTAGAAGGAGTTGAAGACCTGCGAGAAGATCCACTGGGTCCACCGCACGTAGTCGGTGTCCGTGGTGGCGAAGGAGCGGCGCTGGTCGTGTGCCAGCCCGAGGCGCCGCAACTGGCGGCGCATGGTCTCGATGTTCTCCTCGGTGGTCACCCGGGGGTGCTGACCGGTCTGGACGGCGAACTGCTCCGCGGGCAGGCCGAAGGCGTCGTAGCCGAGGGTGTGGAGCACGTTCTTCCCACGCATGCGCTCGAAGCGGCCGACGACGTCGGTGGCGATGTACCCCAGCGGGTGCCCGACGTGCAGTCCCTTGCCGGACGGGTACGGGAACATGTCGAGGAGGTAGAACTTCTCGCGTTGTGAGCGGGGGCCGGCGAGCGGACCCGCCGGGTTGTCCGCCCAGAATGTGCCCTCGGCGTCCCAGCGGTCCTGCCAGACGTTCTCGATCCGCTCCGCGAGTTCCGCGGTGTAGCGGTGGGCGGGGATTGCGTCCTGTGCCATGTTGTCCTCACTTCGTTGCCCCGGGCATGAAAAAACCTCCCGGGCTGGGAGGTTTCGCCGCGCTGCGTGCGCGGCTAGCGAAGGAGCAGTTCGGTCCTCATGGCGCCAAGCGTACCGCACGGCATGATGGTGGCATGAGCACCGTGTTCTCCCTGATCATCGGCGGCGCGATCCCCGGGCTCTTCGCCTGGGCCGACGACGTCTGCGTCGCCTTCGCCACGATCGAGCCCATCACGCCCGGGCACATGCTCGTGGTGCCCCGTGACGAGATCGAGCAGTTCACCGACGCCGACGACGACGTGCTGGCCCACCTCGCCGTCGTCGCCAAGCGGGTGGGCCGGGCGCAGCGGAAGGCGTTCGACGCGCCGCGGGCGGCCGTCATCGTGGCGGGGTTCGAGGTCCCGCACATGCACATCCACGTGCTGCCGGCGTGGAACGAGGCGGCGCTCACCTTCGCGAACGCCCGTTCCGCCCGGCCGGAGGAGCTGGAACGCACCACCGAGATGGTCCGGGGGGCGCTGCGGGACCTCGGCTTCGCCGCCAACGTGCCCGCCGGGATCGGCTCGCCGGAACTGGGCTGAGCTCAGAGCCCGAACACCAGCAGCCACTTGTCCCAGAAGACGACGATCGCCAGCACCAGCAGCACCAGCAGGCTGCCGGTCACGAACAGCCAGCGTTCGGTGACGAGGAACCGCGCGGTCGCGTCCGGGAGGTGCAGGTGGCCGGCCTGGGCCGCACGCCCGAGGAGGTTGAACGCGACGACGATCACCACCACCCAGGTGACGAGGCAGTAGGGGCACAGGGATCCGATGGTCGCCATCGACTGGAAGGCGAACCACGCCACGAAACCGAGCCCCCCGAGCACGACGACGCTCATCAGCTGCCACAGCCACGCCGCCACCCGCGCCCCGGCGGCGAACATGAGCCCCACCCCCAGCAGTGCCCCGAAGGCCGCCACCCCGACGAGCGCGTTCGGCAGGCCGAACAGCACGTGCGCCTGCCAGGTGCCGATGAACGTCCCGCACCCGATCACGGGGTTGATGTCGCAGCCGAGTGACGCGAGCGGGTCCTCGAGCACCTTCATCTCGGTGAGGACCAGTTCGATCGAGGCCCACAACCCGACCAGCGCGCTCACCACGAGCAGCCACGAGAAGGGACGCGGGGCACCGCCGGCGCGCTGGAGACGGGTGGGCCGCGCCTTGTCGAGTTTCGCGAGTTCGATCTCCTCGAGGAGGAGTTCGTCCTCCGTCAGGAGGTCGTCGAGCTCGTCGACGGGGTCGGCGTCTTCTTCCGGAGTTCGTGCCACCCGTCAACTGTAACGGCGCCGTCCGATCCGACGGTGAGGACGGCGAGCTGGACCGGTGCGCCGTCGGCGTCGAAGCGGATCACGGTGAGGTCGGCGGCGGACTGCAGCGTGCCGATGGTCCGGCCGCCCTCGTTGCCGCCGCCGGACGACGACGAAATGTACCGCCAGGTCGACGCCTCGTTCAGCTCGGGTCCCACCCTGCGGTGGAGGTGCCCGGAGAGGGTGATGGCCGCGCACCCGCGGTCCGCCGTCGCGCTGGCGGCCCGCGGGTTGTGGACGAGGAGCACGTCGACGTCGGCGGCCCGGCAGGCCGCGTCCGCCAGCCGCCTCCCCATCGCCGGGATGGTCTCGTCCCGCTCCGACAGGGTCCCGGACGCGACCGCCGTGACCGTGGGGTCGATGTCACCCAGGATCCGCAGACCCGCGACCTCCACGACCTCACCCCGCAGCACCTGCCAGCCGGCAGCGTCCTCCTGCTGCGCGGTGACGGGCGAGTCGTGGTTGCCGTCCGCGACGACCACGGGAACGCGGACCTCCTGCGCGAAGGCGTCCACGCAGAATGCCTCGGCGGCGGTGCCCGAGACCACGGTGTCACCGCCGTTGAGGACGAATTCGGCGCCGCTGGCCTCCACCAGCGCGCGGACCACGCGCCCCATCGAGACGTTGCAGTGCAGGTCGGTGACGAAGACGGCGGTGGTGAGCACCTTCCCGTCAACCGGGGCGGGCAGGTCCCACCCGGAGCGCGGCGCGGCCGTTGCCACGGCGGGGCCGAAGTCCGCACCCACCCGAGTCGCGAGCCCGTCGTAGAACGCCTCGTTCGCCTCGAAGGCGGCGACAAGCTGGGGTCCGTAGGCATTGACGAGGTCGGCGAGCCTGCCCGACACCCGCACGCCCTCGAACGGGGTGCCGTCCAGGACCTCCGCCCGCACGGTCCGCGCACCGGGCCGCGTCAGCGCCGGCACCACCACGAGGCTCGCCAGCGCGAGGGCCACCATCCCGATTGCGACGGCGTTCCGCCGGGTCACCGCGAACGCGTCGAGCCCGTCCGGCAGCAGCGAGAGGCCCAGCAGCCCAAGCCCCGCCACGATGGCGGCCCGCCCGAGCGCATCGAAGAGGAGCGCGTCCAGCGCCGCGGTGAGCGCGGCGCGCGGGTGGGAGGCGAGCTGGGCGTAGGCGGCGACGTCGGACCCGAGGCCGTCCAGCGGGTCAGCGGAGCCCGACGCCGGGATCTCGTGGACGGTGACCGTGACACCGAGCGGCGACGCCGGGGAGTCGATGTGGATTGCGCCGAGCGGCCCGAGGTCGATCACCACGGCGCGTGAGAGGTCCACGGTGAACGTGGCGCGGTGCGGGCCGAGCATGGAGTCGGCCTGGGCCGTGAGCACCCCGAAGAGGAGCGCGAGCACGCAGGTGACGAGGGCGAGGAGCAGGCGGCGCAGGACCTCCCCGCGCGAGTCGGGACCTACGCGCCCGTGACCAGCGAGCCGACCCACGATGCGACCGACACGAGGAACACGTTCAGGCCGATCGCGACCGCCACGATGCCCGACCACCGCGGCTGACGGCGGGACGCGAGCGCCACCGAGCCGAGAACGGCCGCCACCACGCCCCCGATGAGCGACAGGAAGAGCAGCACGGACCTCGCCGGGTTCACCGTGTCCGTCTCCACGCCGGGAACCGTGTAGGCGAACGCCACCTGGATCGCCGTCACCGCGACGGCGACCGCGAGCCCGACCCAACCGACGGGGTTGCCCGGCAGGACGGCCTTCCCGACGCCGGCGGGGATGTCAGCGGGGCGCGGCTTGCCCGCGGGCGTGGGGGTGGTGGGAGTGGTGCTCATGACCACATTCCAGCACGTCGCGGCGTGACCGACAACCGCGCCATGCCCTCCTACTGGTAGGAGACGAAGATCGGCGTGGGGTTGACGTTCGACATCGTCTGCTGCGGGGTCAGCATCGTGGGGCTGTCCTCGTCGTAGAAGTTCTTCCAGCCCCAGTACGGCATGTTCGGGGCGTAGCGGTGCAGCACGTTCCAGGTGTCCTGCTTGGCCCCCTGGGCACCCTGACCGTCGACGTGCATCGTGATCGCGAGCTCGGAACGCGAGGTGTCCAGCCGGTCGATGCCCGTGATCATGTCGGTGCGGAAGGAGTGCAGGATGAGCACCTTCTGCGGCAGCCTGTGCTCGCGAGTGAAGTCCGCCAGCCAGGTCACGACCGAGTTGACCTCGTCGATTCCCACGCTGCCGATCTGGCGCAGGTGGACCTGGTCCGGTTCGAGCCGCCACTCCGGGTCGAGCGCGAGACCGACGTGGGGCAGTGCGAGCAACTCCTCGTACCGCTTCGCCTGGGTGAGGAAGTCGGTGCGACCCGGCTGGAGGTCCAGCACCACATAGAGGCCGTTCTCGCCGGCGGCGTCCACGAGGGGGCGGAGCGTGGCGATGTCCGCCTCCGCCGAGTAGTTGCCGTCCGGACCCGCACCCGCCGAGGCGATGGTCGCGATGATCTCGAGCGACGGCACCACCGTCATGTCGGTGAGCGCCTCGTAGGGGGCGGCGTGCTGGCGGGCCCGCTCGATCGTCGCGTCCACTCCCTGCTCCCCCAGCACGCCGAGCGCCGAGGACCCCGGGTGGCCGTAGAGCGCGACGTACAACTTCCCCGGCGCGACGAGCTGGCCGCCGCCGGGCAGCTCCACACCCGTGAGCACCGTTTCGAGTTGCCACTGGAAGTCGTCGTCCGCGGCGAGGTCACCCACGATCAGGACGGCGGCCCCGGGATCGGCGGCGATCGCGCTGACCGCCTCCACCGACCCGCGCGGGTCGCCCTCGACCACGAGCGCCTGGCCTGAGGTCGGGCTCAGCAGGGCACCGACCAGGTCCTGCGTGGCGGCGTCCGCCACCAGGGCGTACGTTCTCGGGCCGGGGTCGGCGGGCGCCTTCAGCAATGTCACGCGGACCGTCGCAAACTCACCGGCGACGTCGTCGGGCAGCGCCACGCCCTGGTTCGCGACGGCGGTCACCCCCAGCCGCTCCGCCTCGGCCCGCACCGCCTCCACCTGGTCGGCGGTGGGCGCGGCCGGGAGCACCACGATCGGCACGCGCAGGCCGGCGACGGCGGCGCTCACCTCGTCGAGTTGCTCGGGTGTGGTGAGGGCTAGGACCGGGGAGGACGCGTACTGGTGCGTGGCCAGGTTCAGGGATAGCTCAGTGTCGTCGGCGCCGTCCACCGCCGCCACCCCGTCGCCGGGCGCGGCGAGCTCGGCGGGAGCGAGAACCGGGGCCGCGAAGACCGCCCTGTCCGGGGCCAGCGGGTTGCCCAGGAACGCCCAGAGCGCACCGGCCAGGACGAGGACGCCGAGAATGGCGCCCAGCAGGATCCCCGTTCGCTTCGTCACCGCCCGCTCCTCACGCCGTCGATGATCCCCCGGATGACCTCGACGGTCTCGTCCGGGCCGCTCGTCTCGATGCAGGCCACCCCGAGAGCCTTCACCGGGTAGTCATTGCCCTTCGGGTCCAGCCGGTCACCCACGAAGAGCATGTCCGCGAGCGGGATACCGGTCTCCTTCGAGAGGGCGACGATCCCGTAGGCCTTGTCCACCCCCGCCCGCGTGATGTCCACGGAGGTGGAACCACCGGCCCGCACCTCGAGGCCGGACAGGTGCGGGGTGAGCGCATCGGCGAGGGCGATCCGCTTCTCGCCGCTGGGGTCCCACGCGCGCTTCGCACCGAGGGGTGCCTCCTGGCCGAGGGCGGAGAAGGTGACCTGCGTGCCGCGGTCCTCGATGACCTCGCCCCAGGTCTCCTCCTCCCAGAGGCCGAGGGCACGGGCCTCGCGGTACACCAACGCCTTCACGTGCTCCCGCTCCTCCTCGGTGAGGAGGTGCTCGTAGACGGAGTTCCACTCGGCGCCGTCGTGGCGCAGGTACCGCGTGCCGCAGGTGGGCATGATGTGCAGCCGGGCCGCTTCCGCCGGGGTGGCATGCAGGTGGGCGAGCACCTGGGTGTCGAACTGCGCCCACTGGCCGCCGGAGATCACGCACACCTCGACGACGTCGAGCAGGTCCCGCAGTGCCGCGGCCACCAGCGGTGGCATCGCCGACTTCGACGGGGCGAGCGTGTCATCCAGATCAAAGGCGACGAGCCGCACCACCATCAGTTCCTCCCGTTTCGGCCCCTACGAATCCGGGGCCGGCCGATAAGATTCCGTACATGACGGATTCTCCCACAGTGGGCCTCGGCACCCACGCCATGCCATGAGGGACCCGGCGGCCTCCGAGGACTTCTGATCACCCACACCGGCAGAGGAGATTGATGATGGCAACACCCCATATCGGAGCGGAACCCGGCGACTTCGCTCCCGCCGTCCTCATGCCAGGGGACCCGAGGCGGGCGCAGCGGATCGCGGAGAAGCTCATGCCGGACGCCAGGCTGGTCACCGACGTGCGCGGCATGCTCGGCTTCACGGGAACCCACCAGGGCAAGCCCCTCAGCGTCATGGGGTCCGGCATGGGCCAGCCCTCCGCGACGATCTACGTGACCGAGCTCTACCGGTTCTTCGACGTGCAACGCGTCATCCGCGTGGGCACCACCGGTGGCATCGCTCACCAGGTGAAGGTGGGCGATGTCATCGTGGCCACCGGTGCGCACACCGACTCATCGATGAACCAGCACCGCATCCCCGGGATCAACTTCTCGGCGGTGGCGTCCTTCGAGCTGGCGCGCGCCGCCGTCGCGGCCGCCGGGGGCAACGACCGCGTCCACGTGGGCACCATCATCTCCCGTGACCACTTCTACCTGGAGGTGCCCGGCCTCACCGAGATCCTCGCGAAGTACGGGGTGCTCGGCGTGGACATGGAGGCGGCCGCCATGTACGGCGTCGCGGCGGAGTTCGGCCGGCAGGCGCTGACGGTCCTGACGGTGTCGGACCACCTGCTCGACCACTCGGCCGACATGACCGCCGCCGAGCGCGAGTCCAACTTCGACCTCGCGCTCTCGCTCGCCGTCGCCGCCGCGCTCAGCGAGTGACAGCCGGTGACCATCTCACCCGGCTGGTACGACGACCCGCGCACGCCGGGCAAGGAGCGCTTCTTCGACGGTCGCGCGTGGACGACACACGTGCGCCACGACGTCCCTGACATCCCCCTGGCCCCGTGGGTGGACCCGTCCCGGCCGGGCGCAGTCGCCGTCGACACCACCCCGCCGAAGTCCTCCAGGTCCCTGGTCCTCTCGGTGGCCGCGGGCGTGCTCGGCGTGGCCCTGGTGACCGGCATCGGCGCCTCGACCACGCTCGGGGCGATCGAGAACACCGGTACGACCGACCCCGGCCCCGTGGTCGCACCGGACCCCGACCAGGGCGGTGAGCCCGTGCTGCCGCTGTACAGCTGCGTGGACGTCGCCGGCACCACGCTGCAGATGGCCCGGGACAACGGCGACCTCGACATCACCGGCTGGGCTTCCGAACCGGTGGTGGTGGAGGACAACCAGCCGATCAGGTCGCTGCCCAACGAGGGCGAGCAGTACCTCGTGATCGGGTGCGTCGCCGGAGGCACGTTCGCCGACGGGCACACCGGCGACGTGGTCATGATCTTCACCGTGGACCACGCCGCGACCGTCTGGGTTGACTACGCCGAGCAGTGAGCCGTCCACATGTGTGGAGGCTGTGGATGTCCTGCAGGGTGATCGGGAGAAGCCGCCCACGGAGGCGGCCACCGTGACAGACTCGCCCTGCACTGAGGAGGTTCCGTGGTTTCCTGCCGTTTCGACCAGACCGTCCCGTTCCCGCGTGACGTGGTCTTCGGCTGGCATGAGCGGCCCGGAGTCCTCCGGAGGCTGACTCCCCCGTTCATGGCCGAGGTGGCGAAGGAGGCCACGGACGGCATCAGGGACGGCTCCCGCGTGGAGCTCCGGCTCCTAGGCGCACCGCCGCCCTTCAACGTCTGGGTGGCCGAGCACTTCGGATACCAGCCCTCGGAGTCCTTCTCGGACCGCGCCGTCCGCGGACCGCTGCCCAACTGGGTGCACCATCATCGTTTCGAGGACCTCACCGACGCGACCCGCGTCCGGGACGACATCACCTTCGACCTCCCGGCGGTCCTGCACGGCCTCGGCGAACCGTACGTGCGCAGCCAGATGCGCCGGATGTTCGACTACCGCCACCGCCAGCTCCTCGACGACCTCTCCTTCGCGGACACCCACCCCGCCGCCCCGATGCGCATTGCCGTGAGCGGCTCCACGGGGCTGATCGGGCGGGAGCTCGTCGCCTTCCTGCGGGCGCTCGGGAACGACGTCGTCCCCATGGTGCGGACACGGGACGCGCGCGCCGGCGCCGTCGCCTGGGACCCGGCCACCGGCTGGGTGGACCGCGACGCGCTCGCGATGGTCGACGCCGTCGTCCACCTGGCGGGCGAGAACATCGGTGGCCGGTTCACGGAGCGCCACAAGCGCGCCATCCGCGATTCGCGGATCGGGCCGACGACGGCGCTCGCGAGGGCGATGGCGGCGATGCAGGGGCCGCGGGTGCTGGTCTGCGCCTCCGCCGTCGGCTACTACGGCGCCGATCGCCAGGAGTGGGCGACCGAGACGGACCTGCCCGGTGATGACTTCCTTGCGCAGGTGTGCGTCGACTGGGAGCTCGCGACCGCCCCCGCCGCCGACGCCGGGATCCGCGTGGTCAACGTCCGGACCCCCGGGTTGATGTTGACACCCCGGGGCGGCTCACTCGCGCAGTTGCTGCCGCTCTACCGGGCCGGGCTCGGCGGGCGCCTCGGCGACGGGTGGAAGTGGCAGAGCTGGGTGTCGATCGATGACATCGTGGGGATCTACGCGCACGCGCTGCTGCGCGACTCCGTGCGGGGTCCCCTCAACGCCGTGGCGCCCGTCCCGGTCACGGCCGCGGAGTTCGCCGCCGCGCTCGGGGCGGCCCTGCATCGCCCGGCCCTCCTCCCGACCCCTGCGTTCGGACCGAAACTGCTGCTGGGGTCGCAGGGCGCCGAACAGCTCGCCCTCGCGAGCCAGCGGGTGAGTTCGGCGAAGCTCGAAGGCACCGGGTACGAGTTCCGCCAGCCCACGCTCGCAGAGGCGTTCCGGCACGTGCTGGGGGTGCCTGACCGGGGCGACTGATCGCCGCCCCGGTCTGGTTTCGGCGCGGTCGGGCTCCGGCGCGGTCAGCTGACCGGGGTGGCCTGCTCCTGCGCGATCTGCGCGCGGACGTCGTCCATGTCCAGTGCCCTGATCGCCTCGATGAGGCGCTCCAGGCCCGCGCCCTGCATCGCGCCGGGCTGGGCGAAGACGCCGATGCCCTCACGGAACGCCATCAGCGTGGGGATCGAGGTGATCCCCATCGCGCCGGCCAGGTTCTGCTCGGCCTCGGTGTCCACCTTGGCGAACACGATGTCGGCGTGCTTGTTCGACGAGTTCTCGAACACGGGCCCGAACATCCGGCACGGGCCACACCACTCGGCCCAGAAGTCGATGAGGACGATGGGGTTGTCCTCGATTGTGCTGACGAAGGTGTCCTCGGTCAGTGCAACGGTACTCATGTCTCTCCTCGGGGGACTGGTTGGCTGTATACCCCCATGGGTATAAACGTACACAAGGTGGGGGTATTCCCGCACCGTCCCCGTGTCCTGCATCACCTCGCAGGGGGCGCCCCGAAATGAAGAAACCCCGGCCTGGAGGCTGGGGCTTCCGTTCGCCGCGTCGAGCGGCTCACAGATTCGGTGGAAACTGTGGACCTGATCGGAGCCTACTCAAACACAAAGCAGCAGGTCAGGACGCTGGAGTCCTTGATCAAGAGCCTTCCCGACCCGTCGGCGCCGTTCCAGGGCCG
>Ga0209745_1000369_pt1 | contig 26830 bp, 24 predicted proteins | sample BarGraNGADG00312_FD_184495 | JGI IMG/M metagenome (GOLD analysis project Ga0209745, IMG submission 184495) | Arctic peat soil microbial communities from Barrow, Alaska - Barrow Graham LP Ref core NGADG0004-312 (SPAdes) (version 2) | ecosystem: Environmental > Terrestrial > Soil > Wetlands > Peat...
CGAGGAGGTCGAGGAGGCCGTCGACGCCGAGGACGGTAAGGTCGGCTATGGCTTCGAGCTCGATCGGCGTCTCGTCCGAAAGCACCGCGATGGCGATGCCCTCGAAGCTGCCCTCTCTCATCAGACGTCTCAAGCCCCGGAAGGCATCAATGTCTGTGAGATCGTCACCCGCATACAGGGCGCGCTTCAGTTTCCAGGCATATGCCAACCGGGCGAGCGCGGTCCCCTTATCGACATCAACCGGCGCCCGCAGCTCAACAACCTTGCGGCCGCGCATGATTTTGAGACCCAGAGTATCGGCAAGCCGCTGCGCCAAGGCCACCGCCTTGTCCTCCTGCTCGGGGGCCTCGCGATAATGCAGTCCGAGGGTCAACATCTTGTCCTCGACAGTGACGCCGGGAAGTTCGTCCAGTTCCGATTGCAGGCCCTGGCGTGCGCGATCGAGCGTGGGAAGAAAGGGTAGGATTTCAGGATCTATCCTGGGTTCCTCGTCCAGCCACTCCATGCCATGAACGCCAATGTAGTTGATATGTGGCAGTCCGACTATTGATGCTACATTGGCGGCCCTCCGGCCGGAGAGAACGCACATAGGGTACCGGCTGGCGAGGGATGGCAGCATGAGTTCGGCTCGTTGGTTGAGCCTGGCCGCGCCCGGTGTTGCCGCGATATCACTTATCGTCCCATCGAAATCGAGGAATATTCCGGAATGCCGGGGATCCTTTTTGAATTTTCTTATCCAATCATCCAACATAAGTCACCTTGAGAAAAGGTTCCGGAAGAATCGGGGCCGAGGACTTTTGACGGCGCCATTGACAGCCGCCTGCAGGCCTTCTCCTTCGATAACCAGATCGGGATTTACCTGTAGCATGATTCTCGCGGCATCCGCCCCCAGCTGGCGCTTGATTATTGCGGCGGCATTGGAAAGATCGGGTCCCCTTCCGGTCGGTTGGTGCGCATCCGAGGCTATAAGCCTTGCAGTCCCCTCGGTGATCAGGGCGACCGCCGACCTGCGGGCCTGCTTGCCGTAAATTCCCTCCAGGCTTCCAGAATTTACCTGCAGCTCGATACCGCGCTCCACCATCTCCTTAAGGATTGCGGGGTGCCTCACCAGGTAGCGGTTGCGCTCGGGGTGGGCAAGGATGGGGGTAAGCCCTGAGAGCTGAATGCGGAAAAGAACGTCCGCAGTCGGGACGGGCAGATCGAAGAAAGGGAGGTCGACCAGAACGAACTTGCGCGCGCGGCCGATTCCCAACCGCGCCAGCATATCGCTATCCTTGGCGAGGACGAAAAGGCCGGCATTCACTCTTACTTCGGCCCCGGGTACGAGTTCCAGTGCCATATTATTTGAGCGCAGTAACTCGCGATGAGTCTCGAGCGATTTGGTAACTGATTCTAGTTCGATTGTCGAGGTTTCCAGGTCATAGTGGGGTGTGGCCACCATGCGGGAAGTTCCTCCGGCCAGGGCTATGCGGGCCATCTCCAGGAATTGTCCCTCGTCCTTGGCGCCGTCGTCGAAACCTGGAAGAACATGGCAATGCAGATCGGTGAAGGACAACTCCTATCTCCGGAGGCTCTGGCGATACCACTCGACGGTAAGGGCCAGCCCTTCATCGAGGGATACCTGGGGCTTCCAGCCCAGGACCCGCTTTGCCTTATCAACCTTGAGCGCTATATGGTCTATTTCCCCTTCACGTGGTGCCACATGTTCGGGTTCGGCGTCGAAGTCGAGCAGCTCGGCGATGCGCTTGTACAGCTGATTCACCGAGGTCTGCAGGCTGGTTCCAATATTGATGAATTCACCCTCACCTTTTTCGAGGGCGGCGATATAAGCATTTACCACATCTTCGACGAAGACAAAATCCCGGGTCTGCTCGCCGCTGCCGACAATCACGGGCTCTTCGCCGGCCAGCATTCTTCCGACGAAGATGGCTATAACTCCGGCCTCGCCGAGGGCGTTCTGCCGGGGTCCGTAAACGTTGGAGAGGGCGAGAGTACAGCAGGAGATGCCCCGCGAGCGTTCGTAGTAGCGGATATATTCCTCGGCGACATTCTTGCTCACTCCGTAAGGGGAGTCGGGAAAGCGGCCGGCTGTCTCGGCGACGGGGATGGAATCGGGCTCGCCATAGACACAGCCTCCCGAACTGGTGTTAACGAAACGGGTAACACCGCTCTGCGCCGCCATCTCCAGGACGTTTAAGGTCCCGAGGACGTTGACATCGGCGTCAATTACCGGGTGCTTTACGGAATAGCGCACGTCGATCTGTGCCGCGAGGTGGATGACCGCATTTACGTCCTTGCCTTTGAAGGCGGCAGCCAACGAATCGTCCCGGATATCCATGTGCAGGAAATGGAAGCGGTTTTCCTTTGCTGCATCCTTAACTTTGAAGAGGTTATCGAACTTGCCGGTGGACAGGTTGTCTACGACGCTAACCGTGTGTCCTCGCTCCAACAATATATCCACGAGATTGGATCCTATAAAGCCTGCTCCACCCGTCACTACGATGTGCAACTGTTTCACCTCCAGCTAGAAGGCCAAGGCCAAGAACTCCATCGGCAGAATGGAAGAATATTATAATCCTTCAAGCAATCCTTTACGTGCCGGCAGGCTGAGAGCTTTCATTGCCGGTTGCTTCCTGGCGAATCCACTTGAATGATCCTGCCGTCGCCATAATCTGGGACCGCACGCCATTATACTCGCTTTGCGGCGACCTGCCTTGAAAGAGGAAATAATAATCATCGGCCACCACATAGTACAGCATGAAACTTGTCTGTTCCCCCATGACGTTGGCGGTGAAATCCAGGTGGAAGACGGAAAGGCCATTCACCTGGGTGGTGACAAACGTGTCATTGGAGGCATCGCTTGTATCTTCGCCTGCGCCCGATGATGAATTCGAGCCGGCATTTGTGCCCGCACTGGTTTCTCCCCCCAACGCTTTGATTCTGTTGGCTGCATCTTGGGCCAAGAACTCCTTGATGCCCTCGAAACCCCCTATGGAAACAACCGGATCAAGTTGGTAACCCGTTAGTTCGATGTTCTTCTGGCTGCTTAGCGAGATTTTAAGGGATATTAGTTGGTCCTTTATCGGGTAGCCTTGCTCCAGCTTCCAATTATCCAAATAGGAAAAAGCGAAGCCTATGTCATTATCGACATAGTCGAGGGTATTGTCAGTAACTTCGCCCTGCGAGGCTGGTTTGTTCCCCGAATCACCCCACCCTGCCCTGTAAACGAGGTAACCGGCGGCGGTGAATATCAGGAGGGCGAGGAGGAGCACGGCGATAATGGCCAGGTAGAAAAAGAAGCTGCGGTGGCGGGGAAGTACTATTTCTTTGTCTCCCCCGTCCTTTAAGAAGCTCTCTGCCAGGCCCTCTTGAGACAGGCCCGCGCCGCAGATACCACAGAACTTAGCCCTATCAGGCTGGTAATTTCCACATTCGGAACATATCAATCGAGAAACCTCCCAGTTTTATTAATCATATTATAGACGTACCAACCCCCCAATAGGGTCACCAGCATGGGGCTCCTCCACATTGGGGTCAGCCCCCTTTGTGGAGGAGCCTCCTCCAAAGGGGGCTGATGCCCTCCATAGTTACATAGTAATACTTTACATATTAATAAAGTTATATAGAATAGTTAATATGTCTAGAAATATGAGAATCAAATACGAGGGAGCCCATTATCATATTTGGTCAAAGGGCAATCGGGATGATTACATCTTTCATGGAGATGGAGACAAGGAGTACTTCGTTGAGTTGTTATCGAAAGGCCAGCAAGAATACCACGTAGAAATCTTTGCCTACTGTGTGTTGGGCAATCATTATCACTTGCAGATTCAAACCCCAGAGCCGAACCTACCTGAATTCATGCACTACCTCGGATCTTCCTACGCTAGTTATCTGGCAAGAAATGATTGGAAAGGTCACATTTTTGCGGGTAGGTATCATTCCAAGTGCGTGAACGCGGAGGAGTACATGATGGGGCTCAGCCGGTATATACACCTCAATCCCGTAGTAGCGCATGTTGCCAAATTACCCGAGGAATACTGCTGGTCGAGCTACGTCTATTATTTGCAAAGGGTAAAAGCGCCTTCCTGGTTGAATACTGGTTGGCTATTAGATTATTTCGGACCGGGTGTTGAAGGCGCTGCGGAAAGGTATAAGGAATTTGTTTTGGCCGGTATACAGAACGGGAATAGGAGTCCGACCGAGGGTTTCAACAAGATTTCAGCCATCGAGGGGGCCTTCGATGGAATCTGCCAATTATATGGAATTAAGTCTCTTAATGAGTCCGGCTTTGAATCGCAGGAAAATCTCAAGAATGCCCGCAGGCTTTTTATATTTTTGGCCAAGGGATATACGGACTCTAAAAACAAGGATATCGCGGATATAATCGGTGATATTGGACCCACCGCTGTTTCGAATCAATATCAGAGAATATGTGCCAAGGTTAGAGAAGATGTTCAATACCAGCGATATCTTTACGCGGGATTAACTAGACTCATCGATGAATATAAACTCGATATAGCCAAGCAACCATCCACAAAGGGGGCTGACCCCAATGTGGAGGTTAGTGGGGGAAGTTGAAGTACATGGCCCGTTCGACGACGGCGGGGCCTCCGGTATCAACTCTTATCGAAAACTCGGAGCTGGCCAGGCCGGGAACCACGTTGGCCTTGAGCGTAGCCCGGCTGTGGGGCCCGACCATCATAGGCGCGCCGATCTGGTTGCCGGACGGCTGGCAGAAGGTGACGACGACCGGCAGCGGATCATCTCCGGGATTCATGACCAGAAGATAGGTATCAAAGAAATTGGAGGTGTAGCCTTCGGCAAGGAAGTGGATGATTCCGGGTTTAGTGCAACCGGTTTGAACCGATCCGCCGGAGCAGTCCTGGTATCCGAAGTACATGGCGCGTTCCGCGACGATTGGCTTGGTCGCCGTCACGCGAACCGAAACGTCGGTATTATCCAAACCCGGTTCGGCGTCCACCAGAAGCGTCGACCGGCTCCTGGCGCCCACCTTGCGGCTCTCGGAATAGACGCTGCCGTCGGGCTTCATAAAGTCATAAGTGACGATCGCCTCCTGGTCCTGAGGATTGAGCACCAGAAGGTATTCATTAAACCCGCCACCCGTGTAGCCTTCCGCAAAATACCAGGAGGCTGCCAGTTCGGAGGCTCCGGTGCTGACGTGGCCGCCGTCGATACCGTTATATCCGAAGTACATAGCCCGTTCCGCCACGATTGCAACGTCCGACGTCACTTGCGTGGAAACGTCGGTATTGTCCATGCCCTGGACCGTATCCACCAGAAGCGTCGACCGGCTCTTAGCCCCTACCTTGCGGGTCTCGGAATGGACGCTGCCGTCGGGCTTCATGAAATCGAAGTTGACGGTCGCCTCCTGGTCCTGGGGATTCAGCACCAGCAGGTACTCGTCAAACCCGCCGCCTGTGTAGCCTTCGGCGAAGCACCAGCTCTTGCCGGGCTCCGTTACTCCCATTGCGGTATGGCCACCCGCCTTGCCGTTGTAACCGAAATACATAGAGCGTTCGGCCACCACCGGCAACTGCGATCTAATACGCAGCGAAACGTCCGTGTTTGCCATTCCCTGGATTTCATCGATGTGCACCGTCAGCCTGCTTTTCGGGCCTATGCCGTAGGAATTGGTCTTCACACTGCCATCGGGAAGCATCATATCCATTTCGAAGGACGTCCCCTGCTCTTGCGGGTTGAAGATCAAGACATACTCATCGAAGCCGCCGCCGGTGTATCCCTCGGCGAAATACCAGGTGGTCGAGGGCTCCGAAACGCTCTTCGTGACATCGCCGCCCGAGACAGGGGCAGCCGGCTGCTGGAAACTGCCGGCGATGATCGAAAGCGGAGTTCCGTCCGGCGCCCAGTAGTAGGGCAAATTCGCCTGGGTGGGATTGAGGCGGACGCATCCGTGCGACGCCGGGTATCCGAGCCCCTCATAGTTGCTTTGCTGACCATTAACCGTCGGCCAGGCATGGATGGCGTAGTCCTCGTAGAAACCCATCCAGTAGTAGCAAACGGTGCCGGGATACTTCGGGACCGGGTGGGCTTGGTCATGATAAAGGATGCGGAAATTGCCGGTGGGGGTGGGAGTCCCCCCCGCGCCGCTCGAGACCAGCAGCACGTAGACTACCCGGCCGTTCTCCATGCAGTAAAGCTTTTGCTCGGCGATCGAGATAACCATGCTTTTCTGCACGGTTATCGCTTCTTGTACCATTTGCGCGGCCGGTGTCGCAGCAACTTCAGCCGAGTAGGCGCTTTCCCGTCCATCGCGGTCGACGGCCGTTATTACGTAGAAATATTCGACACCGTCACTCAGGTCGGTATCGACGTAGCGCAGGTAATCGCTGTCCACATCAGTCGAGCACTTACTGACATAAGCATAAGGCCCTGCCGGTGTCTGCGAACGATAGATGCGATAGGCGGCTATATCGGGGCTGGGACTCGCCGACCAGGAGAGGTCGATCTTTCCGCCCGTATCGTCCGGACGATCATTGGCCTGAGGATTTCCTGGAGGGGCCGGTCGCACGGCAGGAGACGCAAGAGCGGGCGCAGCAACAAAGAGGAGCATGAGAAAAGCCAGGATGACCACCCATGCTCTCAATCCTAAAGGTCTTAGATATTTGTAAGCTACCTGCATGTCACCTTATACAACGTCTTCAATGTGAATATTTACACCAATAGCGTAATTATCAATAGGCGATGCCTTTTTGGCAAGCTTTGAAGCGGCGATCGCTTGCATAAAGAAGGTGCGGGATTCTGCCGATTTAGATAGCATTAATTTACGGAACTATCGCGATGAGGAGGAAGACCGGGGGGGACAAGGGCAAAAGCAGTTTAAAGCTAGTGGTTTTTGGCTATGGTAATATCTGGTAAGCGAAACAAGGGCAAGGCCATATGAATTTATGATTGAGGTGTAGGACTTGGCCAGAGTAGGAAAGTTTATTGTCAGGGATTCGGATATCAACAGGGTTAAACTGGAATTAATTACTTTCTTTAAAGACAACCCCGGCACCGTGGACAGCGCCGAGAATATAAGCATCAGGTTGGGCCGATCGAGGGAAGAGGTTGAGGGGGCGCTGGATCAACTGGCCGAGAGCGAGATTCTTTACAAGGCCCATTCCAGACCGAAGCCGATCTATATGTATTACCCCTCGGCACAGATACTGCAACGCATCGCGGAACTCGCCCCGAATATGGACTACTCGGCTCAGCTCCAGCTGGTAAACACGCTCCTCGCCCGCAGGAAAGCGCATTAGTGCGACGGTAATGGGGTCAGGCCTCTGCATCTGCATTTTCAAGTTTCACGAATATCTATGCCCAGCCTGGATGAAAATGCAGATGCAGAGGCCTGACCCCATTACGATAGCCGCTCGCTTATAATCATTTCATGAGCAATGGAAAACTCTACCTGGTAGGAACTCCCATCGGAAATCTCGAAGATATTACTCTGCGGGCGCTTAGGGTCTTGCGCGAAGTCGATCTCATAGCCGCCGAGGATACCAGGCACACCCGCAAGTTGCTCTCGCATTACGACATCCACACGCCTCTTGTCAGCTATCGCGCCCACAACGAAAAGGACAAGGCGGAGGGGGTCGCGACACAAGTGGCATCAGGGAAGCGGGTCGCACTGGTGAGCGATGCCGGAATGCCGGGGGTCTCCGATCCCGGTTTCAGGGTGGTCGAGGAATGCGCGCGGCGGGACCTGGCGGTTGAGGTCATACCGGGCCCCAGTTCGCTTAGTGCCGCCCTGGCCATGGCCGGCCTGCCCCTTGCTCGTTTCCGTTACGAAGGCTTCCTCCCAGAGAGGCAGGCGCAGAGGCGGAGCAGGCTGTTGCACCTGCTGCGGGAGAACGAAGCCTTTCTCTTCTTCGAGGCGCCGCATCGCTTCCTCGTCACGCTTGAGGATCTGGCAGATCTTGGCAGCCAACGCCGGGTGATCGTCATGCGGGAGATGACCAAGATCCATGAAGAGGTGCTGCGTGGCACCCCCGCTGAATTGCTCGAGACCTTCGAAGGTCGCAAGCCCCGGGGCGAATTCGTTGTCATTGTTGCGCCCGGTGCGGAGCAGGAGGTACAGCCGCTTGAGGAGCTTGTCGATCAGGTGGGTTGCCTGATAGAAGGGGGGCTGCCGGCCCGGGAAGCGATAAGGGCGATATCCCAGAAGGCACGCGTCTCGCAACGCGATGTCTATGCCGCCTGGCTCGAGAAAAAGGAAGCCAATAAAGAGCACTAGCCGTAGAAGGGGTTAGGGAGGCTCAGCTCATCCAGGGGAATCCCCTTCAGCTCGGCTACTTTTTGCGCTATGAGGACCAATCTTTGCGGGGAGTTGGGCTTACCGCGGAAGGGGTGGGGGGAAAGGAAGGGGCAGTCGGTCTCGACCAGCATCCTCTGCAGGGGAAGCTCCTTGACCAGGGCCTGCAACGCCCTGGCATTGTTGAAGGTAACCGGTCCGGCAACCGATATGTAAGCTCCCATTTCTATACAGGCGAGCGCCATCTCGAGGTCTCCCGAGAAACAATGCAGAACGAGGCCGTTATCGAACGGTTGGTATTCTTCGAGGATACGCATCGTATCGGAATGGGCATCGCGGTCGTGAACCACAAGCGGCAGGGATAATTCCCGGGCCAGTGCGACCTGCGCCCGAAAGGCCGTCTCTTGATCGTCACGAGGCGAGCGGTTGCGGTAGAAATCAAGGCCAGTCTCTCCGATTCCGACCACCCGGGGATCGCCGGCCAGCTGCTTCAGCTCGCGGAGGCCCGCCGCATCGAGCTTGGAAGCGTCATGGGGATGGACGCCGATTACCGCATGCACCTGCTCAAAGCGGTTCGCAAATTCGATTGCCTTGCGGCTAGACTCCAGATCTATCCCCACGGCTATAACCCCGCTGACACCGGCGGCTTCGGCCTTGGCCAGGACCTCACCTACGTCCTCTTCGAGGAGGTCAAGGTGGGCGTGGGTGTCAATCAAGCTCATCCGGCCTTTTCGATCCTGGGAAAAAGTGGGTCGCCCTTGAAGACCTTTTGCCCGGGCGGGAAGACGCCCCAGCGGGCTGCATCGGGGAGGTGGTGCTCATAAATCGAGTCTTCGAACCCCAGGCGTCGCCACATTCCCTCAGCGGTCTCGGGCATGAAGGGGAGGACCAGGAGTGAGGCAAGGCGGACGGCCTCAACTTGGTTATAGAGCACGCTATTCAGCCGTGAGGAGAGGTTCGGGTCCTTATTCAGGTCCCAGGCGGCAGTCTCGTCCACGTAACGGTTTATCGCTCCCAGATAATTCCATATATCTTGCAGCGTCTCGTTAAATGAAGGCACGCTCATGGCGGCATCAACCTCTTCAAAAACCGACCCTGCGCTATCCTGCAGGCTTACGTCCTCCGCCTTGAGCGCGCCGGCCTCAGGAACCACGCCGCCGCGATATCTTTCGACCATGGCCAGGACGCGGCTCACTGTGTTGCCCAGGACGTTAGCCAGTTCCGAGTTGTAGCGGGCCAGCATATTTTCGTAGGAGAAATTGCCATCGTTGCCGAAGGAGAATTCCCGCAGGAAGTAGTAGCGGTAGCCGTCGACGCCGAAGACCTTCGTCAATTCGCCCGGCTCCAGTGCATTGCCCTTCGATTTGGACATCTTTTCGCCCTCAACCGTGAGCCAGCCATGAGCGAAGACGTGATGGGGTAGGGGGAGTCCGGCGGCGATCAGCATCGCCGGCCAGATGATGGCGTGAAAGCGCAGGATCTCTTTGCCGATGAGATGGTAGTCGGCGGGCCATATCTGGCGGAAACGCTCGTCGTCGGTGCCGAAATCGATGGCGCTTATGTAATTAATAAGGGCGTCGAACCACACGTACATGACCTGGCTGGTATCGAAGGGAAGGGGAATCCCCCAGCTCAGCGTCTTGCGGCTGATGCTCTGATCGCTCAGGCCCTGCTTTATGAAGCTCACGACCTCGTTGCGCCTGATATCCGGCTCGACGAAATCCGGATTGTTGTCGATATACTTTAGTACGGCGTCGCCGTAGGCGGAGAGGCGAAAGAAATAGTTGTCCTCCTTGACGATCTCGACTTCCCTGCCGCACTGGGGACATTTTCCATCCACCAACTGTGAGGGGAGCCAGAATGTTTCATCCGGGACGCAGTACCACCCCTCGTAGGTATCGAGATATATATCTCCGTTTTCATACAGCCTCTGCATGAACTTTTGAGCGACGCGCGCATGATTTGGAGAGGTGGTCCGGACGAAGTAGTCATTGCTGATATTCAAATGCTTCCAAAGCTTGGTAAAATATTCCACCATGGTGTCCGCCCATTGCTGTGGTGATACGCCGTGCTGTTCCGCGGCCCGCGCAACGTGCTGCCCATGCTCATCGGTGCCGGTCAAAAAGAAGACTTTTTCGCCTTTCAGACGGTGATAACGCGCCAGGGCATCGGCGGCGACGGTGGTGTAGGCGGTTCCGATATGGGGCTTGTCGTTCACGTAGTAGATGGGTGTGGTGACGTAAAAAGTTTTACCCATTTTTCCCTTTCTTTTTGAAAATTATGTAAAAAGTATTGTTGACACTTTTTGAGTCCTATACATATAATGATATTCCTGGATTGTCAAGGAAAAATGGCTCGAATACAGCGTTCGAGCCCCCAACTGAAAGGGTGGGCGAGATATGAAGGCGACCGGCATCGTTCGGAAAATCGACGAACTCGGGAGAATTGTCATACCCATGGAGCTTCGCCGGACTCTGGACATCAGCGAGCGCGATCCGATCGAGATTTTCACTGACGGGGACAAGATAATTCTAACAAAATATGCACCGGGCTGCAGCTTCTGCAACAGCGGAGAGAAGCTGCGCACGTACAAGGGTAGCCGCATCTGCACGAAGTGCATAAACGACCTCAAGCGCAAGTAATAATATTCCAATAAAGGAAATATTTGGGGGGCGGAAGAAATTTCCGTCCCCCTGTCGCTTTCCGAAAACCTGCCTTCCGGAACAATCAAGTAGTGCCGGGCAGTCTTTGAAGAGCAAAGAATATCTCGAGCAATTTCCCTGGCGGCAGTTCCTCGGCCCGGCATGATGTAGCAACACCCACTTTATCCATTGCCTCCTCGGCCGCAGATCTCTCAATGCAGGCGTCTCGGGCGCCCGACAAGGCATTTACCATCTTTTTCCTTCGAGATGAAAAGGCGCCGTTGAGGAAAGCGAAGAAGGCATCGACCTGCACGGAAGAAAGGTCTACTTTTTTCCTCTCGAAATAGAGAATCGACGATTCGACACGCGGCGGAGGGAAGAAAACCGTCGGTGGTACCTGGGCCAGGCGCCGGATATCGCAAAGGAGCTGCAACTTCACGCTGACCGCATTGTAGGCGTGAGTGCGGGGCAAAGCAAGATAACGATCGGCGAGTTCCCTTTGAACGGTAACCGTCATGCTCTCGAGCTGGGGCAGCACTCGCAAGACCCGCAATATCAAGGGGGTAGCTATGCTGTAGGGAAGATTCGAGACCAGTTTGAGCGGCTCGCGGGGAGCAAACAAGGACGGTAAATCGACCCGCATGGCGTCGCCTTTAAAAATCTCCAGATTCTTCCTGCCCCCAAGCGTGTCCTGCAGAGCCGCGATCAGGCGCCGGTCAGTTTCTATGGCAACCACCCTCCCCGCCCGCCCGCACAACTCTTCGGTGAGGGTTCCGATGCCCGGCCCTATCTCGAGCACCGTATCCCCAGGGCGCAATCCGGCCCCTTCAACCAGCCGGCGCAGCACATTGCCGTCCACAAGGAAGTGCTGCCCCAGGGCACGGGTAAGGCGAATGCCATGTTTTGCCAATATTCCCGCTACCACACTCGGTCTTGCCAGCGTTCCCATTGCCGATACCTTTCTTGCCGTTGCGCAATTCCCCCAGAACATGCTTATCCTATTTGAACCCGCGGTGGATAGGGAAGGCCGGAGGGGCGAAGTAGCGGGCCGTGTTAAGATGAAGGCAAATCGGCTTTTCCATACGGCAGAGAGGAGAGAGTTTTGCCTCCTCGTAGAATAGTCCTCGAAGCTCCGGCAAAAATAAACCTCTATTTGGAAGTCGGGCCGCGGCGACCCGATGGCTATCATCCGGTCCACACCGTCATGCAGGCGGTCGAACTCTGTGATTCGGTGGAGATCGAGCTGGAGCAAGGCGGGCGGGAGATCGAGATAGAGGTGGATGGCAATGCGCCGGCTGGCGATGATAACCTGTGCGTCGCTGCCGCCGAGGCCTACTTGGAGTGGCTGAAAAAGCCGCTGGGGATGAGGATACGGCTGAAAAAACGAATTCCTAATGCCGCCGGCCTTGGAGGCGGCAGCTCGGATGCCGCCGCCGTTCTGCGCGGACTGCATCTGCTTTTGCAGGGGGACTTGGGCCAGGAGGAATTATTCGGCCTGGCTGCCTCGCTTGGCTCGGACGTCCCGTTCTTCCTTATCGGCGGGACCGCCCTGGCTCAGGGAAGGGGAGAACAAATCTTTCCATTGGTGCAGGCGCCGCCCCTACCGATCCTATTGGCAAATCCTGGAATTGAGCTTTCGACCCGGCTCGTCTATGAAAAGTTCGATGACATCGGCGGCGAAGAGCCTCCTGAGAATGGACCGGCCAGCCTTATCGAATCCCTGGCCTCGCAAGCGCCCGGGCGCATTTCGGAGCTTCTATATAATTCACTGCAGCGGGCTGCGATAGACCTCATTCCAGAAATAGGGAAACTCTTGGATATGGCAAAGCAATCGGTTGAGGGGGCTTGCCTGGTCAGCGGAAGCGGTCCGACAGTTTTTGTGATTAACAAGAACGAGGAAGGTCCAAGTATGGAGAACCAAATGAAGCAAATTGCACCCTGGGTATTGAGCACACGGCTTAGAAGCAGTGGGGTTGCTTTGCTGGAACAGCAGTGTTAAAAGACTATTTGGACCTTTTGTTCAAAGCGCTTGCTTAGATTAACGGCTTTCTTATTGATATGCTTTGTTATTAAAAGCCCTGAAGGTATAATCTTGAAAACAGGGCATGAGGGGCATAATATAGGTTAATAAGTTTTGTTAATGTCCTGAGATTGTTTGGGGGGACACAAATCGTGGAGATCACAAGGGTAACCGTCCGCGAAATCGACATGAACATGGTCAAGGGAATAGCAAGCATTATTCTCGATGATTGCTTCGTTGTGCATGATCTGAGAATAGTAGATGGTGATCGCGGTCACTTTGTGGCGATGCCCTCTCGCAAACTACCTAACGGCGATTTTAAAGACATTGCGCATCCCTTGAACTCGGAAACACGGGAAAGAATTCAAGAGGCGGTCCTTCAAGAATTTTTTAAGGTAAAAAAAGGAAACGGCGAGAAGCTCCAGGCCGAAGAAGTCTTTTAAGTTGGCTCTTCACTGGGGCGTGGCCAAGCGGTAAGGCAACGGCCTTTGGAGCCGTCATCGTAGGTTCGAATCCTACCGCCCCAGCCAGAAAACAAGAGGGTTTCTTCAAGCCCTCTTTTTATTGGGGCATGTGTTTTCAACAGCTGGGGTAACCCTCTGCAAAGGCCTGGTCCAAATATGGAGGCCGCTTCTCAAAGGACCTGGTCTCAATGTGGAGGTTGGACTGTCACTGGTCGTTGTATAAAATAATGCCGTCGGGAAGGAGCAACCAGTGAGTCTTTCAGCCCTGGTCCTCGCCGCCGGTGAGGGAACGCGAATGAAGTCCCGCAGGCCGAAGGTGATGCATACCATTTGCGGGAAGACGATGATCTCCTGGGTTCTGGATACCCTGCTCAAGCTGCAGGATCAAGGTGTGATCGATGCCATCCGGGTGGTAGTCGGCAGCGGGGCGGAAGAAGTGAAAGCGGAGGTTGCGGGCAGGGCGAGCTGCATCATGCAGCAGGAACGAAAAGGCACGGGCCACGCGGTCATGGTGGCGGCGCCTGAGATAGGCGAGGATGAGGTTCTCGTCCTCACCGGCGATTGCCCGCTGATTACCCCAGAAACCATCTCCAATCTCTATGATGTACACCGTGCCGAGGGTGCTGCCGCGACCCTGCTGGGAACCTTCCTCAAAGATCCCACCGGTTACGGGAGGATCTTGAGGGATCAGGGCGGCGGAATCCTTCGCATCGTAGAAGAGACGGAGGCGGAGCCCGAAGAGCTTTCGATCTGTGAAGTAAACACATCCACCTATATTTTTAACTGGAAGGCTCTCGAGTCCGCACTTAACGGTCTGAGCTCCGACAATTCCAAAGGCGAGTATTTCTTGACCGATGTGCTGGAGCTCTTAATCGCCCGCGAACAGCGCGTTGCGGCTTACGTTACCGAGGACGACCTCGAGGTCATGGGGGTGAATTCGCGGCAGCACCTGGCGCTTGCCGAGGGGGTCATGCGCGAGCGCATCAATCGCAAGTGGATGGAGGAGGGCGTGACCATGGAAGATCCTGCCTCCGTCTATATCGGCGCCGAGGTGGAAATAGGAATGGACACCGTGCTTAAGCCCTTCGTGATCCTCGAGGGCAAAACGCATATAGGTGAGGAATGTGTGATAGGGCCGGGTGCCAGGATCCGCAATAGCGTTATCCACAATGGCGTGCTTATCGAGCAGGCCACGGTGCGCGAATGTGAGTTGGAGGACGGGGTCACGGTGGGACCTTATGCCAGCCTGCGTCCGGGCAGCCGCCTGCTTGCGGGATCAAAGGTGGGTACTTTTGTCGAAACTAAGATGACCATCTTGGGGAAAGGGAGCAAGGTGCCTCATCTGAGCTACATAGGCGATGCGGAAATCGGCGACGGCGTAAACGTGGGAGCGGGCAGCATAACCTGCAACTACGATGGAGCGGAGAAGCACGGCACAGTCATCGAGGAGGGCGCTTTTATTGGAAGCGATACCATGTTTATAGCCCCCGTGCGCATAGGCAAAGGGGCGGTGACCGGCGCTGGTTCGGCTATTTCGAAGGACGTCCCGGATGGAGCGCTCGGGCTGGAACGGAACGAGCAGAAAAACATTCTCGGATGGGAGAAGAAAACAAAGCGGCGGGAAGACAAGGAGGAAAAATCTTGAAGGAGGTAACCCGTAAGAAGCTGATGATCTTCAGCGGGCGGGCCTATCCGGAATTGGGCAGGCAGATCGCCGGCAACTTGGGCATCAGCTTGGGCAAGGTGGATTTGAAAACTTTCAGTAACGGGGAGCTCTACGTGCGCTTCGAGGATAGCGTGCGCGGAGTAGATGCCTTCGTCATCCAGCCCTGCTCGCCGCCCATAAACGCCAACATCATCGAGTTGTTGCTGATGCTCGATGCCTTGAAAAGGGCGTCGGCCAAGAGGATATCGGCGGTGATTCCCTACTACGGCTACTCCCGCCAGGATAAGAAAACGCTGGCCAGAGAGCCCATCAGCGCTCGCCTTATCGCCGATCTGCTCAGCACGGCGGGGGCGGAGAGGGTGCTCTCAATGGACCTGCATGCCGGGCAGATACAGGGTTTCTTCTCCGGCCCGGTCGATCATCTGACCGCCGTTCCCCTGCTCGCTTCCTATATCTCGAGAAAAGGCTTCTCCGACCTGGTGATCGTCTCGCCCGACGCCGGCCGGGTGAAGATGGCCAAGAAGTATTCCGATCACCTCGGGGCGCCCATGGCCATATTGCACAAGAGGCGGCCGGGGCATAACGATGCCGAGGTCCTGCACGTCATTGGTGAGGTCAAGGGAAAGACGGCGGTTCTGGTGGATGACATGATCGATACCGCGGGCACCATGGTCGCCTCATCGCAGGCGCTGCTGGACCAGGGAGCGGTCGATGTTTATGCCTGTGCCACCCACGGTATATTCTCGGGACCGGCAAGGGAAAGGATCGACGGCAGCCCGCTGAATCGGGTGGTCGTCACCAATACCCTGCCCATTCCCGAGGAGCGCCTCAGTGACAAGGTGGAAATACTATCCATTGCTTCCATATTCGCCAACACCATCGCCAGCGTCTTCAAAGATGAATCGGTGAGTGAGCTATTCGGGGGGAATAACCAGCCCTAATGGGCTGTCCCGCTCAGGCTTCCTCGGTTAAAGACCGGTAAAGTTGCTCGGCTTCGGCTTCCCGCTGTTGCATCTGGCCCATAACCTGCTGTATGCGCTTGACGGTGTCGTCCAGGTAGTTCAATGAGGGCATGAGATTTCCCGGTTCGCCGCCATAAGGCATGCTCGCGGCCAGCGAATTGGATAGCCCGATGAGCTCCGAGTAGGAATTGATGACCTGTTCGTTCAGCCCGACGAGCTCGAGAAGGCTTTCGGCATACGGTGTGAATTTTTCATTGCTTCCCTTCAGCCGCTCAGCATTCTGACGGCATGAGGCGAAGGCCGAGCTGGCGGATGAGACCAGGTTTCGTGTGGAAGCGGCCAGCTCCTGAGCTTTGGGAGCCAGGTTGGGCGCGCTGTGAGAGCGGAGGATATCTTCCATCCGGCTGGGGAATTCTTCTACCCCGACGAGCACGGCGCGCGCGCTTATGTAGCTGGACCTCGCCTGTTTCGCCTGTTCGGCCGCCTGCGAACCGCAACCGGGGAGTACAACGAGAATCCCGAGCAGGGCGAGCGCCACTACCGCGATGATGAAGATTTTTATTCTCACAATCCATGCTCCGCGAAATAGGCGTCGGCCGCCTGGGCGGCTTGCGATGCCTGCGCCGAAGATTCCGAGATACCCTTACTGAGCCCGTCTATTCTCTCAACATAATAAGATAGCTGTTCCTCGTTCTGGGCCATGGGAAGGACGTCGAGCATATCGGAGACGGCGGTAAGCAGTTCCCGGTTGAGGCCGATCTCTTGCAGCTTACTTTCCACTGCCTGCAGGGCAAGCCGTGAATAGTCAGCGTAATCGCCGGCGCTATTTATATTAATCGTCTCATTCAAGAGGTCGCGGGTTTCTGAATAACGGCTTTCCAACTCATCGACATCGATCATGGCCATACTTGCCAGCGACTTCCCCTCGGCGATCGTATCTTCAACTTTGGAAAACCTGGTGCCCAGCGAATTGAAGCGGGCATCCAGAGTAGTGAGATCCTGTAGGAGTGGCTGCGAGTTTGCGATCAAATCTCTTGCCTGGTTCACCTTATCTTTGGCTTGCCCGTCACCAAAGCAACCGACTATAGCGGCGGATAGGGAAATGCCGACAAGAATAACGCCAAAGATGGCCGCAGGCCTCATGATCGTGCTCTTCATTTACTCTTCTTTCTATCCGCAACGACGCTTTTCCTCCCGGTCAGGTTCCGTGCCGGTGCGGTATTTTACAGGCTCGGGACCGGATAAACGGCCAGGCTCAGGAAGGGGGGCGCGGGGATCAGTTGAAGAGGTTCATGGCGGCCTCCAGGCCGTCCATTATAACCACCTCGGCGGCGGACGCAGCCCTCTCGCACCAGGAAAGGAACTCCTCGAACTCCTGGCCCTTCATCGCGGAGAGCACATATTTGGCCGGGTCCTTCCCGTTGGGAGGCCTTCCCACACCTATCTTGATGCGTGGAAAGTCGGAGGTCCCGAAGGCTTCGATTAGAGATTGCACTCCGAGGTGGCCTCCGGATGAGCCGCCCTCCCTGACGCGGATGACGCCGGCCTTGAGGTCGATGTCATCATGGATGACGAGGATTTCCCGGCTGTCTACCTTGAGCTTACGCCTGATCTTGCGGCCTGCCTTTCCGCTCGCGTTCATGAAGGTGAGCGGCCGGGCGAGGCTGACTTTTTGGGATGCGATCGCCGTCTCGGCTATGTCGTAATCCTTTTTCTGCTTGAGGGTCACCCCGTGCTCATGGGCGAGTTCCTCGACCGCCCAGAAGCCGGCATTGTGGCGGGTCCTGCGATAGTGCTCTCCGGGGTTTCCCAATCCTAGAATAAGGAACATTTCTACTCCCTATGCGGAAGGGGCGGTATTCCCGCCCCTTATAAAGGTCAGGCCTTGCAGCCCGGGCTAAACGTTTTCCTCCTGGGGAGGAACATCGGATTGGACCACCCGCTTGGTCTCACCGCCGACTTGCTCCTCAGCGGCTTCCTCAAAGCCTTCTTCGCCCAGTTCGGGGCCTTCTTCGCGGACCCGCTTCGGCATGACGGCGGCAACGATTTCCTCCGGATTGTTGAGGTAGCGAACTCCTTCGATGGTGGCCAGGTCCTGTACGCGCAGGTTATCCTTGATATCCAAGCCGGACACATCGACGTCTATATAGTCCGGAAGGTCCTTGGGAAGGCAGTGCACATTTACTTCGTAAATAGAGTGCTGCAGGATGCCGCCCGCCTTCACACCTACCGGTTCGCCGCTAAAACGTATCGAGACGTCGGCCGTCAGCATTTCATCGCTGCGAATTTCCTGGAAATCAATGTGAAGAATATCGTCCTTCACTGGATGGCGCTGTATCTCCTTCATGACCACCGTGTGCTTTTCATCCTTACTCCCGGCGATGGTCAGTTCCATAAGGCCGTGAAGTCCCTTCTCGTGTCTGAGAAGAGTTTTGAAAGCCCTCTCGTCGAGGGAGATAAGCAACGACTGGAATCCATGCCCGTATAGAACGCTCGGAATTTTTCCTTCCCGTCTCATTTTTTTGGCCGATTTTTTCCCGGTATCCTCCCGGGGCTCGACCGACAGTTGCGCCTTCATCTAAATTCACCTTTCGTAATAAGCGCCCGCCTTTGCCAACCTTGCGACGGGCTCAATTAACCAATTATAGGTAAATGCACCGGGAGCCGCAATAAGAATGCAGCTCGAACGGGAGTTTGCCGTTCACTCCCGGCCTTTTAAAATGCCGATGCAGGGGCCTGACCCCATGCAGATGCAGAGGGTTGACCCCATTTTTGGTCATGGTGGGGGCGGCTGGTCTATGTTCTAATGATAGGGAGGCCTGGATGTTTAGCATCGAGGCCCATTACGCGTACTTGCGAACGGGGCGATTATGGAAATTTATGACATTATCAGGGATAAAATCGCAGAGAAACTGAAACCTCTTCTTCATGACATAGAGGAAGGAGGCGCACATCTGTCTATCCAGGCGGAAGAAGAAATTCACCCCTTCTTGCTCGCTTCCCTATCGGAAGCCATCGACCGCCAGATGCTGGTGGTGGCGCCAGGGCGCCAGGGCGAGGAGAACATTGCCTTTTTGCTCGGATTGTTGTTAGGGCGATCGCGAGTGAAAGAAATGCCCCTGCGGGAGCTGGTCATAGCGGGCGAAAAGGGCGAGGACGTGCAGGCAGTATCCCTGCGGGCGAGAGCGCTGCACGGTCTGAGCCGGGGGGAGAGGGCGGTGGTCATAACCGAGGCATTGGCCCTCGGCTCGTCCTACCCCGCTGCCGGCAAATCTTATGCACCCCTATCTCTCAAGGTCGGTCGCGATAGCGATCTTGAAGACGCTACTCGACGGCTCGAGCGAATGGGATACGAAAGGGAATATCTGGTCGAGGGGGCGGGGCAGTTTTCCGTTCGTGGCGGAATTCTCGATGCCTTTGATCCCGGGCGGCAGAGGCCGGTGAGGGTGGAGTTTTTCGGAGACCGAGTTGAGAGGATAAGGACTTTTAATCCCGTGGATCAGCGCTCTGAGAAAACGCTTGAGGAAGTGGAGATATATCCCGTAGCACTGCCGGATTCGAACAGTGCGCATAAAGGATTGCTCGATTTCTGCGAGCCGGGCGCGCTGCTTGTATCACTGCAGCCGCTGCTCGTGCGCGAGAAGCTCTCGAGTGTTGAAGTCGGGGAAGGACTGGCACAAGCGGCGGCGGAGAGGGATCTTTCCCTCGTCGAGCTGGACCCCATGGCCCTCCACCCCAATGCGAGCCTGAAGACCATAGGGGGCACGCAATACCGAGGACGCCTGCCCGATTTCATCAAGGATCTCAAGGATATGCTGCGCGAGGGCTGGAAGGCTCTCATCCTTATGAATACCGAGGGCAGGCGTGAGAGACTCCGGGAGTTACTGGTGGAGGAGGGAATATCAGTCAACCTGGAAAACCCGCTGCAGGAGGGAGTGGCGACACTGTCGTCGGGCACCTGGTCGAGGGGTTTCAAATTGCCCGAGGACAGGCTGGCGATCTTCACGGAATCGGATATCTTCGGGATATTGCGGCTGCGGGCCGTACCCGGCGAGGGCTCGTCCCGGCAGCCGGTCGAGGGCTGGTGGGACCTGGAGGAGGGCGATTACGTGGTTCATGTGAATCACGGCATCGCGATCTACGGCGGTCTTGTCGAGCGCGAGGTCGACGGGGCGGTGAGGGAATACCTGCAGCTCAAATACAAGGGAGCCGATTCGCTCTACGTGCCGACCGACCGCATCGACCTGGTTCATCGCTATGTGGGCGCCGAAAACCCAGCCGTTAATAGTCTCTCCGGACATCATTGGCGGCGGGTGAAACGCCGCGCCCGTCACTCGGTGCGCGAGATGGCCCTGGACCTGCTCAACCTCTACGCCGATCGCATCGCCGGCGAGGGTCACGCCTTCGGTCCCGATGATCCATGGCAGAGGGAGCTCGAAACCTCCTTTCCCTATCGCGAGACCGCCGATCAGGAGCGTGCCGTCGAAGAGGTAAAACGGGACATGGAGAAGCCGCAACCCATGGATCGTCTTGTTTACGGCGACGTCGGTTACGGCAAGACCGAGGTGGGAGTGCGCGCCGCCTTCAAGGCCATTATGGACGGCAAGCAGGTGGCCGTCCTGGTGCCCACCACCGTCCTCGCCCAGCAGCACTACCGGACCTTCTCCGAGCGCTTCGCTGCCTTCCCGGTGCGGGTGGAGATGCTTTCACGCTTCGTTACTCCCGCCGGACAGAAGGGCGTCCTCGAGGCCATGGTCCGTGGGGAGGTGGACATAGTTATTGGAACGCAGCGCCTGCTCTCCGGCGATGTCAACATCCCCAACCTCGGACTGGTCATCATCGACGAAGAACATCGTTTCGGCGTGACCCAGAAGGAGCGCCTGAAGGCCTTGCGCCGCAGCGTGGATGTCCTCACTCTCACCGCTACGCCCATCCCACGCACCCTGCAGATGTCGCTCTCGGGCATCAGGGATATGAGCGTGATAGACACTCCCATAGAGGACAGGTATTCGGTGATAACCTCGGTCGGGCCCTATGAGGACGAGCTGGTGCGAGAGGCCATCCGCAGGGAATTGCAGCGCGAAGGGCAGGTCTTTTACGTGCACAACCGGGTGCAGACCATCGAAAGGACGGCGCGGCACGTCAGGGAGTTGGTGCCGGAAGCGCGCGTGGCCATCGGGCACGGCCAGATGAACGAGCGCAAGCTGGAAGAGGTCATGGAGGATTTCATCGAACAGCGCTCGGATGTCCTGGTTTGCACGACCATCGTTGAATCCGGCCTGGATATTCCCAACGTCAATACCCTCATCGTGGATGGCGCGGAAAACCTGGGGCTTTCGCAGCTGTACCACTTGCGGGGACGAATCGGCAGGAGCAATCGCCAGGCCTACGCCTTCTACCTCTTCCGCGATGGCAGGGCGATGACCGACGGCGCGCTGCAGCGCTTGAAGGTTATTCGCGACTTCTCGGAGCTCGGGTCGGGCCTGAGGATCTCCATGAAAGACCTGGAGATAAGAGGCGCCGGCAACCTGCTCGGGGCGGAGCAGCACGGCCATGTGGAGGCGGTCGGTTTCGAGCTCTACTGCCGGATGCTGGCGGAAGCGGTCGACGAGTTGCGCGGCGTGAAGAGGACGCGCACATCGGAGGTGACCATCGATCTTCCCATCCATGCTTTGATAACCGACGAATACGTACAGAGGACGGCACGGCGGATCGAGATATACCGGCGGTTGGCAGAAGCTGGAAAACCAGGTGAGATAGACGAACTCGCCGAGGAAATGCGCGATCGCTATGGTCCTTTGCCGGGCGAGGCGGAAAATCTTTTCGAAGTGGCGCGGCTGAGGCATGATTCGATAGCTATCGGCATCAGGGAGATCGGCCACGACGCTGACGAGGTGGTGTTGCGCTTCAATCGCAAGGGCGTGCAATGGGTTGACGAAATATGGCGAGAGGCCTCGCGGGAAGACCGGCCATGGATCGAAAGCCGCTATCACAAGACGCTGCAGGAGGTCGCTCTGCAATTCCCGGCCGGGTCCTGGGCGAAAAGAGGCAGGGACAACCTGGGCGAGTTGAGGAATTTTTTGGATGCTATACTTTCGAAGAATAAGGGCCAGGCTTGAGTAAATTGGAAAGGCGGACCTTGGATAAAAAACCCCTCATTCACATATTAGGGCTTGGTCCCGGGCCAATCGGACTGATCACCCTCGAGACCATGCAACTGCTCGAGCGGGCGCACGAGGTAATGATGCGCACCTCACGCCATCCCGGCATCGACGAGCTGTTGGCGAGAGGGGTGCGAATTCGCGCACTGGACCACTATTACCGGGAAGCGGACTCGATCGAAGAGGTCTATTCTGCAATCGCGGCCGAAGTAGTGCGCGAAGCGAAAGCGTCGGGCGAGGCCTTTTATGCCACCCCCGGCTTTCCCCTGGTCGCGGAGCGGGCGGTCCAGCTTATCCTCGCCGAAGATGTCGATGTTGTTATTCACCCGGCTGTGAGCTTCCTGGAAGGAATGCTCGCTTCCCTGAAGTTTGATCCCGTCGAGGGACTGCTGATCCTCGACGCCGACCGGCTGATCGAAGGTGGTTGCGCTATCCTCGATCCTCGCACTGCTGCCATTATTTCGCAGGTCGATTCGCGCCTTGGGGCCTCGGATGTGAAGCTCGTTTTGCTGGAGGACTACCCGGCTTCACACGGCATCAAGGTCGTGCAAGGGGTGGGGAGTGAGGATGAGCGCGTGGATGATATCCCCCTGGAGGAGTTAGACAGGGAGGAAAGGTTCGATCATCTAACCAGCTTGTTTATCCCGCGCCTGTCCGAAAACGAGATCTTCGATTTCCAGAGGTTGATAGATATTGTGGCCCGTTTACGCGGACCGGCCGGCTGCCCGTGGGACCGTAAGCAGACCCACGAATCGCTCGCCAGACACATGGTCGAGGAGGCGCACGAGGCGGTGGATGCCATCCACGAGGGCGACTGGGAGCACCTGTCCGAAGAGTTAGGCGATCTGTTGCTTCAGGTGGCGCTGCACGCGCAACTGGGAGTCGAAAAGTCTACCTTCGATATCCGCGACACCTTGCGATTGATCATCGAAAAGCTGTTGCGCCGGCATCCGCATGTCTTCGGGGAGGCGGAGCTGCACACGGCGGAGGAAGTAATCGCCAGGTGGGAGCGCATCAAGGCGGATGAGAGGGGAGAGGCATCGGTGCTCGATGGCGTCGCCGAAGGCCTTCCCGCCCTGATTTACGCCTTTAAGCTGCAGTCACGGGCGGCGCGCATCGGCTTCGACTGGGGGCATGGCGAGGAGGTGCTGCCCAAGCTCGAGGAGGAACTGAACGAAATACAGGAAGTGTTGCGCAGCGGGGAAGGGGACCTCGAGGACGAGTTGGGCGATCTGCTGTTTACTGTGGTCAACGTCTGCCGCCACTATCAGGTCGATCCCGAGATCGCGCTGAGGCGGGCTTCACGAAAATTCGCCGAGCGCTTCCGGCGGGTGGAGGAGATGAGCCAGGAGCATGGACTGCACCTGGAGGACATGTCGCTGGCGGAACTTGATGCGCTATGGGAAACCTCCAAGGATGCAGGGGGTTGACCCCATGCAGGGCCCTGACCCTATGCAGATGCAGAGGGTTGACCCCATTGTTGCGTTGGGGATAAGTGGCGTATAAAGTTGTTTAGATATGAAAGAAAAGCTTAAGCGCCTTTTTGATTATCGGGAGCTCCTTTTCAACCTCACCCATAAGGAAGTGAAGGTAAAGTATAAGAATTCCTTCCTGGGTTTTATCTGGTCTCTGGTCACTCCCCTCATGATGCTGGTGGTCTTTTACGTGGCCTTCGGCATCATCTTCAAGTTGCGCGCCATGGGGATGCAGTACTACGCCTTTTACTTGATGTCCGGCATCCTTCCCTGGAACTTCATGTCGACCTCCCTGCTGTTGTCGACGGGCTCGGTGGTAAGCAACGCGGACCTGGTGAAGAAGGTCTATTTCCCGCGTGAGGTGCTGCCCCTCTCACACCTGGGGTCGTCGTCTTTTCATTTCATCCTGCAGGAGCTCATGCTGATCATCTTCCTGGTGGCCTTCCGGGTGCCCCTTACGCCTTGGATATTGCTTTTCCCCTTGATTATGGTATTCGAGTTGACCTTCATTGCCGGTCTTTCGATGTTCCTCTCGGCCTTAAATGTCTTCTACCGCGACGTGCAGCATTTCATAGAGATCGTGCTCATGGCCTGGTTCTGGATGACACCAGTCATATATCCCATATCCTTGATGCGGGATAGCTTGCCTTCCTGGGCAGTGCACCTCTACATGCTCAACCCCATGGCGCATATCATCCTTCTCTGGCAACGCATCATGTACAATTCGCCGCATAACGGTCCCGACGCGGCCCTGCTTTCGGTGCCGGGACTGCTGGGGACGATCGCGCTCAGCGTATGCTTGGTCATCTTCGGTTATATTACCTTCGGCCGCCTTGAAGGCAAGTTCGCGGAGTTTATCTGATGGTAGTCAGAGAGATCGGAACCCGGCGGACCTCGGAGATTCCGGCCATCGAACTGCAGGGTATAAGCAAAAGCTTCCGGCTTTATCACGACGCCAATTACAGCTTAAAAGAGAAGGTCATCAACTGGCGCAAGAGGGGATACGATCTCTTTTGGGCCTTAAAGGGCGTGGACCTTACCGTATTCGAGGGGGAGACCCTGGGAATCATAGGGCCGAACGGTTCAGGCAAGTCCACGCTACTACGCATGATGACCAAGATATTGAGCCCCAACGAGGGCACGATCCGTACCCACGGCACGATTGCCGCCCTGCTGGAATTGGGCGCCGGCTTCCACCCCGATCTAACCGGCCGGGAAAATATTTATCTCAACGCTTCTATCCTTGGATTCAAAAGGCGCCAACTGGAGGGAATCATCGATGAGATAATCGAGTTCTCGGAGCTGGGACCGTTCATCGAGAACCAGGTCAAGAATTATTCATCCGGGATGTACGTCCGATTGGGCTTCTCCATAGCGATCAACCTCAATCCCGATATCCTTTTAGTGGATGAGGTGCTCGCCGTGGGGGACGAGTCCTTCCAGGGTAAGTGCCTGGACCGTATAGCCCATATGCAGCGGGACGGCAAGACGATCGTCCTGGTTACCCATGAGGCCGACATCGCGGCCTCCGTCTGTCACCGCGTCTTATGGCTCGAGAAGGGCAAGGAGAAAATGCTCGGCGATCCGATTGGGATAACCGAACTCTATCACAAGGCGATGCGCATGAGGCCGGAGGGAAGTGAGTTTGGTACCCGGGATATCGTTATCGAGAAGGTGGAGATACTCAACCAAGCCGGTGAAGAGACGACGGATTTCAAGACGGGAGAACCACTGGTGCTACGTCTCAACTACAACGCCGTCCAGCCGGTTAAGGACCCGGTATTCGGCTTCGGGTTCTATAATCAGATGGGCTTCATGGTTTACGGCACTAATACCCGCCTTCGCGACATAGACATTCCACAAGTCTATGGCAAAGGGAAGATGGATTTTAAAATCGTATCCCTGCCCATGCTCGACGGCAGGTATTATATTTCAGTCGCCGCCCATAACCGGGACGGTATGCTTAACTACCACTGGCTGGATAAACTCTATTACTTCGAAATGCACTCACCGGGCAGGGAAGAAGGCGTCCTTACCTTGCAGTGCGACATAGATTTGGCTCCTTAGGTACTAAGCACGACCACCGGTATCCGAAAAATTCAGGCAGGTATCGGCGCCCCTGTAATCGAAAGTCTTTGCAGAGAGATATGCGGTGAGGACCAGCATAAAGAGGATGAGAGGTGAGATGAGCGCATGATTGAAACCGAGGGAACCGCGGGCGGCGAAACGGAGGTCCCGGAAGAGGCTCAGGTGCCGGAAGAATCACAAGAGACGGAGGCCTCGGAGATGTCGGAGGAGGCCGTCGAGGCGCAGGCCAACCTGTCCCTGGATGTGGAGGGCGTCGACGTTGACACCATCATGAAGCAGATCGAGAGGCGGGTTGAGGAGCGCCGCGAGCAGGGCGTCTACAAGGATGTGGCTTTGCTCGACCTGGAGGAGCAGCGCGGCGAGACCGAGGTCAGCCTGGATCCCCTGCACGAACTCATCTTCCTCAACCAGCTTGCCCGGCAATATGCCGATGTTACCAGCAATTATCCCATCGGCGCCCGGCATTCCATTCTGGGGCCGTTCATCCTGTTGTTCAAAAAAGTCGTCAGGCGCTTCATGACCCCCTATATGAATGCCCTATTCGCCAAGCAGCGGGAATTCAACGCCCAATGCGTGCGTTCAATGGATACTTTCCTGGAGATGATCAAGCGCGAGCGCGAGCGCGGCTATCACGGCGGTCTCGACCGTTATACCTCGTGGGTGGAAATGGGATTCACGGAAGACAACACCGGGCTGTTGCGCGAGGCCTGCAAGAAGTTCCAGCGGGGAAAGCGGGTAATCAACCTCTATTGCGGGACCGGCGATTTCCTCGCGGTCGCCGCTGCCGAGAAACTCGACTGTTTGGGAGTCGAGGAGGACCCACGTCTGGTAAAGATCGGGCAGGAAAAGAACCTGAATATCCAGCAGGCCCGGCCGCTCGACTTCCTGGAATCGCAGCCGCTCGAATCCCTGCAGGCTGTGTTTCTGCAGGACCTGGGAGAGAGAGGCGATTCACGCGAGCTGCTCTGGACGATAACAGCCCTTGCCGACCGCCTCGAGAAGGGGGGAGAGGTAAAAGTCCTCAACCATCACCCGCGCTCGGTGCTGGGTGTGGAGGAGGCCTTTGGTGATCCA
>Ga0209745_1000370_pt1 | contig 26743 bp, 26 predicted proteins | sample BarGraNGADG00312_FD_184495 | JGI IMG/M metagenome (GOLD analysis project Ga0209745, IMG submission 184495) | Arctic peat soil microbial communities from Barrow, Alaska - Barrow Graham LP Ref core NGADG0004-312 (SPAdes) (version 2) | ecosystem: Environmental > Terrestrial > Soil > Wetlands > Peat...
TTCGGGCCGCGATTCGGGTCGCACGCTGCGGGGAGCCCGCTCGGCGCCCGGGACGACCAGGCGCCAGCCGATCTCGATGTGGTCAGGGTCGTCGATCAGGTCGTCGTTGGCTGCGGCGATGCGTGGCCAGCGTCCCGCCGCACCGAGGTGCTCGAGTGCGATACCGCTCAGCGTGTCGCCCTTGTGCACCCGGACGGTCAGGGGCGTCGCGGCCCGGGACGCCGGCAGCGAGAGTCGGGTGCCAGGGGTCAGCGGGCGGGTTGGGTCGCCCAGCTTTCCCGGGTTCGCTTCGGCCAGCTCGCGCCAACGCCCGCCGTCGCCGAGGAGTTGCTCGCTCACCGTCCAGAGGTCGTCGCCGGGCGCGACGAGGTAGGTGTTCCCGTCCGGCTCCTCGACCCGGTCGGGCACCGTCTGCGGGACCGTCGGCGTGTGCAGCGCCACCACTCGTTCCTGGGTCGGTGCCTGCGACGCCGACGAGCTGGGCGCAAGTGCCAGCACCGCCAACAGGAGGCCGGCGCTGAGCTGCTGGAGACCACCCAGAAGCGGGATCCGCAGCCGTACCCGTCCACTGCTGAACAGGCGCACGGCTTCGGCGACAGTCGACAGCGTGAACGCTGCCCAGGCCACCCAGCCGAGCGCCGTCAGCGCCACGAGCAGCACGGAACCGTCGTCTGGTCGGGTGAGGGCCGCCGGCCAGCCGACCGGCATCCGACCCCAGCCGGCAAGCGCCACCGGGGCGGCGAGGATCACCAGGGACAGGGCTGCCAGGGCGCCGAGGCCGCGGAGCCAGCGCATCACTTCCTCCCTCTGTAGGTGTCGAGCACGGTCTCCGCGCTCGCCTCGACGCCGATAACCCCGGGCCAGCCGGGAACCAGGACATCGCCGAGGGGCACGTCGCACCGCACGCGCGCCCTCACGGATGCGCGGGTGCCCGGCGCGGTCGACAGGGCCGACGCATCGACGTCCACGACGAGGCGTTCGCAGCGCACGCCGCCGGCCGTGGCCTGCGCCAGTGCCAGGTCCCGTGCGGTGCGGACGGCTTCGGCCTGCCCGCGCGCCTGCGACATGCCGCGGACGGCCGCGCCGGCAGCCTGTTCCACCACGCCACGAGCCAGCCACGTCCGCGCCCCGCCGACGACAAGACCGACGAGCAGCACCAGGACCGGGACGATCATGGCGAACTCGACCGAGGCCGCCCCCCGTTGGCTGGTCACGGCGTGACCCGTTCCAGCGGCAGGACGGCGTGCTCGACGATGAGCCCCTGGCCAATGTCGAAGAAGAGCGGGGCGCGTCCGGAGACGGTGACCACCAGGTGCCCGTTGTCGGCGGCGACCCCGATCTCGACCTGCTGCAGGCCGCCGCGGGTGGCGACCCGTTCACCGGCGAGGCGCGCCGCGGTCTCGGCGGTGGGGCCTGTGGCCCGCAGGTCGGCGGTCACGGCCGCGGCCTCGGAGGCGACGGTGCGGGAGTACAGCCAGACACCGAGCTGCACCATGCCGAGGACGAGCAGCAGCAAGGTGGGCAGCAGGATCGCCCACTGGGTCGACTCGGCCACTCCACGCTGGTTCACGGCCGCGGAAGTTTCGCCGTCACGTAGATGGTCACGGCACTGATGACGATCAGCGCCACCGCAACCGCCCCGGCGAGCAGGATCGCGTTCTCGGTCGACTGCGACAACCCGCGCTGGTCCCGCGGTGGGGGCGGGGCGACCAGGGCCCCGAGCAGCAGGTGCAGGATTCTCATCGCTTCTCCTAACAGGGTGGGATCAGCCGCCGACCAGGCGCAGGATCGGTGGCACGAGGAAGAAGAGTCCGAACACGAGGCTCGGAATCACCATGAACAAGGCCATGCGCTCCGACACCGAGGCGGCGGCGATCTTGGCCTGGGTGAGATGGGCGTCGCGCAACTCGCGGACGCGGGCACGCAGGGTGTCGGACAGCGCGGCCCCAGCCTCGTCGAGGGACATCACGTCGGCGGCGTCAACAAGGGCAGGCAGTTCGAGCTCGACACCCAGCCGGTGGAGTTCGGCGTAGGGGGCGCGCTGTTCGAGCCGGGCACGCTCGAGGGCGTCCCTGATGGCGGCGAAGACGGTGACGTCGCTGACCGATGCTGCCGAGCGCAATGCCTGGCTGCCGGAGGAGTTCGCCAGGCGCTCGAGGGTGACAAGGTCGAAGTAGGTGAGCAGGGCTTCGGTGGCGTCGGCGTTCACCTCGCGCTCGGAACGGCGCAGGACGATGTCGGGGACGAAGAAGCCGACGACGCCCACCACGAGACCGATCGCTGCCGGCACCTCGAGGCCGGTGGCGCCGGCCAGCACGAGCCCGAACCCGACCAGCGGTGGGACGAGCAGCCCCGTGAGCGCGCACAGCACCTTGTATGCGTAGTGCCGGTCGACCGAACGTCCGGCCATCCGAAGGCGGCGCAGCGTGTCGGCGGTGACGGGGTGCCGCACCCGCCAGCGGGCCCAGCTGCCGATGCGATCGATGCCGCTGGCGGCCGACGCGGGGGTGGACGCCAGCTTGCCGTCCAGCAGGTCGAGGGCGTCGGCCAGCCGCGGTGCCGAGGGCACCAGCACCCCGGCCAGGGCCCAGAGGCCGAGGCCGAGAAGGGCTCCGGCGAGGATCGCCAGCAACTGGCCGCTCATGCGAGCCGCCGCAGGATGCGCTGCCGCGCCCGCGGCAGGGTGAGGCGGCGCAGGAAAAGCAGGGCGCCGAGGTAGGCGAACACGAGCGCCGCCAGCAGCAGCTGGCCGAGCGCGGAACCGTAGGGCGCGAAGAACGATCCGCCGAAGAGTAGTGCGAGAGCCAGGACGACGAGGGTGATCAGGGTGACCTGGCGCACGACGATTCGTGGCTTGGCACGTTCTGTCTCGATCTCGCGCAGGGCCCGCAGCCGGTCCTGGATGTTGTCGGCCAGCGCAGCCAGGGTGGCCGTCGCCCCCGTCCCGCCACGCTCGGCGGCCAGCGAGAGGGCCGCCAGCACCGCGTCGGCGTCCGGGCTGTCGAGCTCGTCTGCGAGGTTGAGCAGCGCCTGGACGGTGGTCCAGCGGTCGTCGAGCCGGGCCGTGAGGAGCCGCAGGTGAGGGGCAAGGAGTGCCGGTGCCTGCCCGACGGACACCCGGATCGCATCGCTGATCGAACGGCCGGTGGGCAGCAAGGAGGCCAGCGTGCGCACCCAGCGGTCGAGGGCTTCAAGGACAGCCAGGTCGCGGTTGGCAGGTGCGGACAGCACCATCGGCAACCCGTAGGCGACAACCGGCACGAGGACGGCGAGCAGCGGCAAGCCGACGATCGCCGCAGCGACAAGGCCCGCGGTGAGGGCAAGCGCCAGCTGCCACCATCGTCGCCGCAGCGTACGGGCGATGCTTGAATCCACAACCTTTTTCCACAGACCTGTGGACGACGGCGTAAGCTCCGGCGGGCGGCGGAGGCCTGAAACGAACAGGACAAGCCCGCCGGCGATCAGGACTCCGCACAGGCCGGCAAGGAGGGGGGCCATCAGGCGTCCCAGGCGGAGGTGAACGGCGCCAGCTCCTCCAGCAGGCCGGCGTCTGGGGTGAACTGGTCGGCGCCGCCCTCCCCGGACCGGTAGCACAGGTGGGTGACCGGGCGGGCCGACTCAAGCCCGCCGGTGAGCTGACGGATTTCAGCAACGGCCCTGGTGCGCAGCCCGCCCCGCCAGGTGTCGTCGACCAGCCTGACGTGGATGAGCAGGTGGATGTGGTGCGCGATCTGGCGGTAGGCCTCCTCCACCGTCAGCACGCCGCCCTGGGCCACCCGCGAAGCGAGCCGGTCCATCGTGGACGCCGCAGAGTGGGAGTGCGTGGTTGAGAGGGTGCCCGCGCCTGCCGTCATCGCCTCGAACATGGCGCCCGCCTCGCCGCCGCGGACCTCGCCGACGATCAGGCGGGACAGGTTCTGCCGCAGGGCCTCCGGGATGAGGTCAGCAACGGTGAACTCGCCGAGACGGCGCCCGTCCTGCACCTCGCCCATTCCGACCCGAGCCTGCAGGGCGAGCATGTTCCGGCGTCGCGGCTGCAGGTGGGTAAGTAGCTCGTAGTCGGTTTCCAGGGTGCCGAAGCGTTCGTTCTCGGGGATCGCGGCGATCAGCGCGCGAAGCAGGGTGGTCTTGCCCGCGCCCTGGTCGCCCGAGATCACCATCGACTTGCGGGCCAACACGGCTGAATGCAGGAACCTGGCCACGGCAAGCGGCATCATGCCGCCTTCGGCCAGCTGCCGCAGGGTCACGTCAGTGAGGGTGTGCTGCCGGATTGTGATCGAGGGCCGGTAGCTCAACCCGAAGCCGATCGCATGCAGCCGGAACCGGTCGCCGAGAGCCAGCGTCATCATAGGATGCGTGTCGTCGAACGGACGGGCAGGCGTGACCGTCTCACCCAGGAAGCGGATCGCTTCGACCAGTTCGGTGTCCGAGTCGGCCACCGCCGGACGCTCCTCGCGCCGTCCGTCCCCGTACTGCACCACGACCGAGTCGCAGCCGTGGATCTCGATGTTCTCCGCTTCGGGGATCTCGAACAGGGGCTGCAGCCGGCCGAACCCGAAGATCGCATTCTCGACAGCCCGGGCGTAGGCCTCCTCCACAGCCATCGACCACAACGCCTCGCCGTTGGTGCGCAAGGCTTCCACATGCTCCCTGACCACAGCGATGATGATCGAGCGCCCCAGCAGCAGGCGGTCCACGTCGGCCAACGGCCCCTGCTTCTCCGCGATCGCGGCGGTGATGCGCTCCGAGGCTCGCCGTCGCAGTGTGACGACCAAAGGCCAGTCGACCGGCGCGTCGTCCCGCCTCGCCTCGATCAGCCGCTCCCTGCGGTAGGCCGTCTCGATTCTCACCTCACCAGCGAGCAGGTCGACCTCGGCCAGGCGTCTCATCAGGCCCGCCAGCAGTGATCCGGGAACTCGTCTTCCATCAGCCGATCCCCTCACTCCGGGAGCGGCGGCGTCCAGGGTGGAGCGCGGCGACCGGTGAATCCGAGGATCCTAAGCCAGCCTCCGACCCGATTCCCAGAGTCCAGCCACAAGTTGTGGATAACCCAGACAGGTTCGTACACCTGTGGAAGGCCGCTTCGGGCGGGCGCTCCGGGGGAACGTGGGGGGAATCTGCACCCCGATTGGGCTCAGATGCCGGAATCGGGCCAGGGTGGCAAACCAGCGACAGATTCCTCCCGCGTCCCCCCTCTACACCCCCGCTGATGCTCAAGACGGCAGCTGAAGCGCTTCCCCTCGCACCTGGGCCAACCCGTCGGCCACAACGGACGCGATCGCCCGCTCGCGCTGGACGGCGTCCGGCCAGTCCGGGATCACCTCGTCCACCAGCACCGGCAGTGACACGGCCTCGCGCAACGCCTTCAGGACCGCTCCCCGCGCCTGCCGGTCGCTGCCCTCGTAGGCCGCCTGCTTGCGCCGGTTGTCCCCGGTATCGGGGCAGCCGGCCGCCAGCCACGCGCACACCCCGGCCAACGGGCACACCCCACATCCCGGCTCCCGAGCGGTGCAGACGGTCGCGCCGAGCTCCATCGTCGCGGCGTTGAAGACGGCTGCTTCCGTTAGCCCTGCGGGCAGGATCGAGGACATCAGCGCCAGGTCGGCCCGCGCCGGTGGCCCGGGCTGGGAGCGTCCCGCCAGCGTCCGAGCGAGTACCCGGCGAGTGTTGATGTCGACGACGGGGTGGCGCTCGCCGTGGGCGAAGACCGCCACCGCCCGCGCGGTGTAGTCGCCTACGCCGCTCAGGGCGAGTAGCGCCTCCACGTCGGCTGGCACGACCCCGCCGTGCCGCTGGCTGATCTCCACCGCCGCCCGGTGAAGCCAGAGCGCCCGCCGCGGATAGCCCAGGTTGGCCCACTGCCGCACGGCCTCCGCCGGAGCCTCCGCCGCCAGAGACGCGGGCGTCGGCCAGCGCTCCAGCCACGCCTCGAGGTGCGGAACCACCCGGTTCACCGGCGTCTGCTGCAGCATGAACTCGCTCACCAGCACGCCCCACGCGCCGAAGTCCGGGCGCCGCCACGGCAGGTCGCGGGCGAACTCGGCGTACCAGGCGATCAACGGCGTCACGAGGTCGGGCACGATGGTGCGCGCTTGCGTCACGGGCAGGGCAGCGAGCCCCAGGACAGCGTCACGCCCGGCCCGGTTCACCGCTCCGCCGGCCTCCGACCCGTCCGGGGCCTGGTCGACCGAAGGCTCGTCACTCATGGGTAGGGGTGAGGTCCCCACCCACGGCGCGCGCCCTGCCGATGAGCCGCCGGCGGCTGATCGCGTGGCTCGCAAGCACCCCGCCCAGCGTCCGTACGTCCTCAACGTAGTTGCTGGTCATCAACCTGCGTGGTGGCGCCTCCCCAGCGGCGAACACGGCAGCTTCCGCCGGCTGCCAGGCCAGCTTGGCCCACACCTCGACGCCGAAACGGTGCGCAATCTCGCCCGACCCGTACGGACGACCCGGGCCGACGACCACCAGTCCGACGCGCTCCACCCCGGCTGCTGCCACCACCAGGGGCAGGTACAACCGCAGCGCCGCCAGGTCGACCAGGCGGCTGCCGGTGACCACGGCCACCCCGCTGCCCGCCGCCACCAGGGCGGACGGCAGCCCAGCGGGCGTGATCCGGCCGGCATCGACCAGCACGGTGCGTCCCGCGGCTTCCAGGGTGGTCGCCAGTTCGGGCCACACCGGCCCGAACAGGTCGACCATGCCCGGATGGGAGAAGCCCGGCAGGAAGTCGCGGCCCTCCTCCCCAAGCAAAGGCACAGTCAGCGACGGCAGGCATTCGGCTAGCGACCGGCGCTCCCGGTGGGCTTGAAGGAGCCCGCCGAGGCCCCGTTCGCCGGGCTCGACGCCCTGCAGGTGACCGGCCAGCACCGTCTGGTCGGGATCCCGGTTGGCGTCCACCAGCAGCACGGGCTCCGGCCAGGTGAGCGCCAACGCGACCCCCAGCCCCGTGACCCCGGGCGAATGGCCGGCACTGGCCAGCAGCAGCATGCTCATCGCGGGCTGCCCGGAAGGCGCACCAGCGCAAGCTGGTCGTTGGCCGCCAACCGCACCACCCGCTCCGCCTCGGTGGCGGCGACGCTCACGTCGACGATCGACGCACCGTCGGGCAGGACGGCGGCGGCCGTCGCGATCCGTCCGGTCACGCTGGCTCCTGCCGGCGGCTCCGCGCCGTCCCGTCCCACCGGGACCAGCAACACCTCCGTGCCCGGCGGCATCGGCGCAGACGGCAACCGTCCCGCAGCGAGACGCAGACCGATGCGGACGCTGCCCGCCTCCACCACCGGCTCCCCGAACGAGCGCGGGCTCAACAGGCTGCCCTCGACGAGGTCGCTGAGCGCCGTGCGGCCGATGACGGTATCGAGCTGGTCGGTGGCGACCGTCTCCACCCCGGCGGCCGGCACCGCGGAGGTCACGCCGATGTCCGATGCGGTGATCACCTGGTCGCGGTAGACCGTCCGCTTCACCACCAGCACGGTATGCGCGTTACTGAGGTTTCCGTAGAGGAGCGCGGCACCCAGCCCGCCCAGGCAGACCGCAAGCACGCCGACAGCCATCCAGCGCAGGTTGCGCCGGGTTCTCACCTGGCTTCCGCCCAGCCGCTCCTCGGCCATCACCGACCCCCCTCCCGCCGGGGTGGCTGCACCCGGGGGGTGGAGCGCAGCGGTCCGGCGGTGGTGGGATCGTAGGCGGACGAGCGGGACGATTCCTAGACCGCTGCCGGAATCTGTGGAGAACTCGTACACCGACGCCCCGCGGGTCTCCCGTCCCGCCTGTGCAGTGATCTTGGTGGCCACTAGGGTGTTTTCTGTGAATGTCGAGGCCCTGGCAGCCAAATACCACGACCTGGTGGTGACAGCCTGTGAGTGGCGTGCGATGGGGCTTGCCGACCCCCACCAGATGGCAGCCGATGCCTTCGCCCTGCTCGACGAGCGGCGCGACCACGACCTGCGCGACCTCTACCACGCGATGGACAAGGTGGTGCTGGACGCCTACCGCAACTACTCCGACAGGATCAGCATGATGGACCGCCTGCGCATGGGTGCCGCGATCGGCTCCCCCGGCCGCCGCAACCCTGCTGATGAGTTCCTCAAGGCCCTGAGCAACCTGCGAGGCAAGGACCGGCAGTTGCTGCAGCTGCGCTTCTGGGACGACCTGGACGAAGCAGAAGCAGCCGAGGTGCTCGGCACCAGCATCGAAGCCGTCCGCGAGCACCTGGCCAGCGCCGGCATGCGCTACCTTTCCAAGCTGACCCGCAGCCACCCCGACCTGGCGATCAGCGACATCATCGACACGCTCTCCAGCATCAAGCCCGGCATCTACCGCCGCTACGGCGCCGCCGGCAACCTGTGAGGTCCCGCACGGGGCCGTGCACGAGCGAAGGGACGCAGTGACCACCATCGACACCCGCTTCCGCGACGACCCGCTGTTCCGCTTCGGCGACGGCCTGCGCTACCCCTCCTGAGTCTCCGAGTTGTCAGAATCTCATGCGGCTGTAGCCGCATGAGATTCTGACAACTCGGGAAGGGCGAGCGGGTCAGGCGGCGTTCAGGGCGAGGTAGAGGGTGGGCATCATGACGATGCCGATCACAAGGCTCACCGATGTCATGAACGCCGACAGCTCCACGTCCAGCCCGGCCTTGCTCGCGAACCCGGGAACCATGGAGGCGATCGGCGCGAACATCAGCATCACCAGCACCAGCCGTGCCTCCGTCGGGAGCGGCAGCAGCGTCCAGCAGGCAACAGCGACGGCGATCGAGAACATGTAGCGGACGGCCAGGTGCCGCGCGGCGGCAAGGTACTTGTCGGGGTGCAGCTTCACCTCCAGCCCGATACCGATCATCAGCATCGCCAGGAACGGGTTGGCCGCCCCGACGGTGGAGGTGAACGTGATCAGCAAGTCGGGCAGCCGCAGGTCGAGCAGCTTCAGCACCAGCAGCGCCATGTAGGTCACAAACACCGGCGACGACGCCAGCGTGCGCCCGGTGTCGCGCCAACGGTGCGCGCCCGGCTCCCCTGCCAGCGCCATGCCCCAGCCATAGCCAACCCCTGCGGACCCGACGGCGTTGCCGATGTCGAACAACGAGGAGTAGATCATCGCGTGCGGTCCCATGAACCCCGCCAGGTACGGGGTGGCGAACGCCCCGATGTTGTAGGTGCCGGAGTTGAGGACGGCGAACGCCTGGTCCTGGCGTCCGCGTCGGGCGGCGAGCAGGTAGCCGACGCCCTGCTGCACCAGGTTCAGCAGCAGGCCGAGGGCGGTCAGCCCGAGCAGCGCGCGGTCGAGGTGGTAGTCATTGAAGCTGGTCAGCAGCGCGCACGGCAGGGTGATGCCGAGCACCAGCTTGGCGAAAAGGGCGAAGTCCTCCTTTGTCACCCAGCCGAGCCGCTTGATGCCAAGGCCGATGCCGACGATCGCCACCAGCGAGAGTGCCCGCGCAGCGATCTCCAGCATGGCTGGCAACCTACCCGGGGCCGCGCCTGCGGCCTCGCAGCGACCGAAGTGGGCCGCGCGGCGGGCGTGGACGCAGGGTTCCGCCGATCAGGGACGCGACGTAGCTTGAGATCGAGATATCCGGAGGACCCGTTGACGACAGAGGAACTGCCGGCGCTGCTGCGTCGCCTCGCGCTGCCGGTCTACCTGCCCACGGCCCTGTACGCGACAGGCGCTGCCGCCATCGTCCCCGTGGTTCCCCTTGTCGGACTCCGCCTTGGACTGAGCGTGCCGCAGGTGGCACTGCTCGGCACCGTCGTCGGGCTGCTCACGGTGATCGGCTCGCTGCCCACAGGACAACTTGTGGCGCGGATCGGCGAACGCGCAGCCCTCGTGGTCGGTGGGCTGGTCGCCATGGTCGCCGTCGTCGGTTGCCTTGTCGCGGCGTGGTCGAACGGCACAGACCCCGTCGCAGCATGGGCCCCTGCCCTGTTCTGCGCGTCCATGCTGCTGATGAACCTCGGCGACCTGACCTGGGACCTCGGCCGGCAGACCTACATCGCCGATGAGGTGCCGGTGCACCTTCGCGCTCGGGCGATGACGCTGTTCGGCGGCACCATGCGGGTGGGACGCATCATCGGACCGCTGATCGGTGCGGTCGTGATCTCCGTGGGCGGGCTCGCTGCAGCCTTCCTTGTGCATCTCGTTGCCGCGTTCGCCAGCCTTGTACTGATCACCTTCTTCGTCCCGTCGCGGCTGGTCCCCGCACCGGGTCACGAACCCAGCGAGCCGATCGACGCCGTACCCAGGGGGACAGTCCTGCAACCCCTCCTGCTCGTGGGTGTGGCCGTCCTCGTTCTGACCACAGCCCGGACGAACCGGGACCTGCTGTTGCCGCTGCTGGGCAACGAGTTCGGCCACCCCGAGGTGGTGGTGTCGCTGGTGTTCGCTGTCGCGGCAGCCGTTGAGCTCGCCTTCATCGTGCCTGCCGGCACCCTCATGGACCGGTTCGGAAGGGCAGCCGTGCTGGTGCCCTGCCTCGCTCTCATGGGCGTCGGCTACCTGCTCGCGCCCATCGCGGCCACCGTGCCCGGCTTCGTCGCGATCTCGCTGGTGTTCGCCGTCGGCAACGGGCTCGGCGCGGGGATCAACAAGACCCTCAGCGCCGACCTCACCCCCAGCAGGAACCGGGCCGGCTGGCTCGGGCTGTGGAACAGCTTCACCAACGCCGGAGCCCTGATCGGGCCGGCGCTGGTCGCGGTCGCGGGCGCGGCAACAGTCGTCACCGCCAGCTTCGCCACCGGTTGGCTCTCACTGGCCGGCGCCGGCTGGGCTGCCTGGTGGCTGCCCCGCTTCCTGCCCGGCCGCGCGAAGATCAGTCGAAGATCGGGCCGACCGTCCGCGTCCGCTTGAGCTCGAAGAAGCCCGGGTAGGCGAGGACGTTCACGAAGCCGTCCCAGACCTTTCCTGCCTCCTCGCCCTTCGGGGCCGGCGACATCACCGGGCCGAACAGGCTGAGGTCGCCCACCCGGATCACCGGGGTGCCCACCTCGTCACCGACCGCAGCGATCACCTTCGCCTGCTCCTCGCGCAGCGCCTTGTCGTTGGCGTCGGTGTCGCCGGCCTGTGCCAGCTCGACCGGCAGCCCGACCTCCGCCAGCGCCGCCTCGTGGGTGGCGCGTTCGTTCGGCTCCTTGCCCAGGTGGATGCGCGTGCCGAGCGCGGTGTAGAGCTCAGCAAGCTTTTCTGGGTATTGCTGCTGGACAGCAAGGCAGACCCGCGCTCCACCCCACGCGTTGTCCATCATGTCCCGGTAGTCGTCAGGGAGGTCGCGGCCCTCGTTCAGTACGGAAAGGCTCATCACGTGAAACACAACATCGACGTCGCGCACCTGTGCGACTTCGAGCGCCCAGCGGGAGGCCATCCAGGCCCATGGGCACAGCGGGTCGAACCAGAGGTCAAGCGTCTTTTGATCAGTCACGACGCGAGTGTAGGTTGGTTCTGGGACCGGCCGGGCGCGTCCAACCAGAGGGCTAACCTCGAAAGATGATCCGCTTCGTTGTCTTCGACCTGGGCCAGGTGCTGGCGTCGCCCCCCGACATCTACCACGCCCCCGCCGAGCTGCTGGGGGTGGATCCCGACGCGTACCGGGAGCTGTACTGGTCCCACCGGCGGGCCTACGACACCGGCGGTTCCCGTGTGGAGTACTGGCAGCCGATCCTCGACCGCCTGGGTGTGCAGCCCTCCGGCGAGCTGATCAGCAACCTCGCAACGCTGGACGCAGACCTGTGGACCGAACTGCGTCCTACCGCCTCAGAGTTGCTGCAGGTGGTGCAGGGCTGGAACGTGCAGACCGCCCTGCTGAGCAATGCCCCCATCGTGCTGGGCAAGGCGATCCGGCGGACGGCGTGGGCCGCGGCGTTCGACTTCATCTTCATCTCCGCAGAACTCGGCGTGACCAAGCCCGACCCGACGGTCTTCGACATGGTCACCGCTGAGCTCGGCGCCGACCCGAGTGAGATCGCCTTCATCGACGACCGTTCGCCGAATGTGGACGCTGCCGCAGCGGCCGGCTGGAACGCCCACCTCTGGGTGGACGACACCGACTCCCTCGCCTGGCTGAGCAGCGTCACCGGCCACTGACCCGCATGACCCGCATGACCCGCATGACCCTCGACAGACTGTGACTTTTTCGCCGACATCGGCCAGAAAGTCACTGCTCGGGTGGTGGGTCAGCGCAGCGGCGCGGACGGGCCCGGGTCGTCGGCTGCCTAACGCAGTGTCAGCAGTGCCAGCCGGTTGCTTTGCTGGGAGCCGTTCCAGCCGCCGAACACCAGCACTCCGTCCGGGCCCGCGACGACCGTCTGGCCCTGGAGATTCCCATCAGGCGGCGGCTCCAGCACTGTCCAGCTCCGGGACATCGGATCGAGCAGGTGCCCGGAAGCGAGGACGCGATCACCCACGACTGAGCTGTCCGACCACACGTACAGGAGGCCCTCAGGCGGGCTCTTGAGCACCGGCAGGTCACTCCAGGTGCCGGCAGCCGGGTCGTAGATGCCGCCCATCGGGTAGCTCCGGCCCCAGTTGTTCACCTCACCACCGTCCGCCGAACCGGTGTCGGGGAAAACCACGAGCCCGGCGACTGCGACAGCACCGCCGCCGATGACCTCCGAGTCCGGCAGGCGCCGCCACACCGAAGCCGCGAAGTCGAACTCTGCCAGCCGCACGAACGACGGTTTCTCCGAGCCGGGGTTCGCGACCAGCCTGTGTGCGAGGAGGAGCAGCTTGCCGTTCACCCACACCGCGCCTCGGCTGAAACTCCGGCCCAGCGGGTCGTCGGGCAGCGTGCTCCACGTGCGCGTGACGGCGTCGTACACCTCATCGACCGCTTCGCCCTGCTCGTCGCTGTAGGCGATGCTCACGAGGCGGTCGCCAGCGGCGACGAGCGACCCGCCACCGGCCGATGGGCTGGGGACCCGTGTCCATGTGTCGGCGGAGGTGTCGTAGCCATACACCGAGGGCGAGCCGTCGATCCAGACAGTGAAGTACAAGGTCACGCCGACGACCACTGCCGCGCCGGAGACCGATACCGGTGCATCAGCGATGGCCTGCCAGGTGCCGGCCTGGGGGTCGTAACTGGCTCCGTCGCGCAGCAATCTGCTCGGCGCAACGCAACTGGCAGCGGGCGGGCACGGCTGGTCGAGCTGCCCGCCGACCAGGAAGTACCGCCCCCCAAGCCAGGCGCCCCCGGCGTACGAGCGGGGCGCGAGCGGCGATCCCGAGAGGCCGCTCCACGGGCCGACGGTGTTGTCGGCCTTGTCGGGGTAGGTGGCGGCCGAGCCGCGGTCCTGCGCAGTCTCCGGGACGGCTCCACCGGCGGCATAGCCGGGTTCCTCCGGGGCAGCTGAGGTCGACGCAGCACCGCCCAGCCGCGGAAGCAATGCAGCACCCACACCGACAGTCACGACCAGGACGGCGGCCGCAGCCATCGCCCTCACCCAGCGGGTGCGTCCGGGACGCGCGGGACGGGCGGCTGCCTTGATCGCCTCGGCATCCAGCGGACGGAACGACTCCACCGGCGCAGACGCGTGCAGCGCCTCGGCAAAGGCACGCTCCTCGCGTTCAAAGTCCTCGCTCATGCCTCGCCTCCTTCCAGTTTCGCGCGCAGTGCCTGCAGTGCCCGGTGCACATGGGACCTGGCCGTGCCCTCGGGACATCCGAGGATGCGGGCGATCTCAGCGAACGACCTGTCCTCGTAGAAGCGCAGGACGACAGCTGCGCGTTGCATCGGTGGCAGCTCGCCACACAGCCGCAGCGCCTGATCAGCGTCGGCGACAGCCTGGGAAGCGTCCGGCACCACCGGCGCAGCGTGGAGAACCGACGGGTCCTCTGTCGGGAACAGCCGGCGCACCTTGCGCCAGGCCGAGACGTGGGCGTTGACGATGCTCCGACGCACGTACGCGTCCACCTCGCCGCGAGCTGCGATCTGCTGCCAGCGCGGGTACAGCCCGATCAGGGCATCCTGCACGGCGTCATGGGCGTCCTCGGTGTTGCGGGTGACGAGGTAGGCGAACCGCAGCAGGCTGGCCGAACGCGTGGCGACATAGTCGTCGAAGGAGCCCGCGCCGGCGTCCGCGACCACCGCCGCCGCCTCGCCCACCCTCACCCCCTGGAAGACCGTCACCTCATTGTCACGCGGCGACGGCGGGGAATGTTGCAGTTGCTCCGACTCCGCTGTTTCTATTCCCCTGGGAAGCGGACCTTCAGCTGGGCGCGGATGCTGTCCAGCACCTCCATGATCGCGACCGTCTCGTCCAGGGGCATCTGCGGCGACTCGGTGAAACCGTCGGAGACCAGCTGCGCGAAGTGCGCGGCTTCGTAGGCCAGCCCCTGGTGGGCGTACAGCTCGGGCGGGGCGCTGGTGATGCTCTCCCCCGACGGCGCCACCAGGCGCACCCGGCCAGGGGCATAGAACTCGCCGTCCAGTTCGATCCGACCGAGGCTGCCGCTGATGCTGGCTGTCGTCGGGGTCTTGGCTGCCAGCGTGCAGCTGACCAGCGCCTGGGCGCCCGGGTGGTTGGCGAAACGGGTCAGGAGCGCGGCGACCTGCCGGTCGACGCCGGTGGGTGTCAGTGCCCCGGTGGCCACGACGGCTCCGGGAATGCCGAGCGCGAACGCGGCGAACGAGACCGGGTAGATGCCCAGGTCGAGCAGCGCCCCGCCGGCGAGAATCGGGTCGTGCAGCCGCGGCACCTGGTCGGCCGGCAGCAGCTGTCCGTGGTCTGCGGTGACGGCCTCGATCGTGCCGAGGACGCCGTCAGCCAGCAGTTGGCGGACGATGTCGGTGCGCGGCAGGAACCGCGTCCACATCGCCTCCATGACCGCCACCTGGCGCCGGCGTGCGGCAACAACGACCCGGCGAGCCTCCTTGGCGTTGCGGGCGAAGGCCTTCTCCACCAGCACGTGCTTGCCTGCCTCGATCGCCAGCAACGCCTGCTCCGCGTGCTCGCTGTGCGGGGACGCGACGTAGATGACATCCACCTGCGGATCGGCGACCAGGTCGGCGTAGGAGCCATGGACGGTGGGCACGCCGAACTCGGCGGCGAAGGCGCGTCCGCGTTCGCGCGAGCGGGAACCGACGGCCACCAGCCGCTGCCGCGTCGACATGCGCAGGGCGGACGCGAACATGTGGGCGATCCAGCCGGGGGCCATGATGCCCCAGTTCAGCGGCGGCGCGGTTGCCGGGTCGGGCACCCGCGACTCGGGCAGTGACAACGGAAGGGCCATGCCGCCAACCTAACCGACCGCCCGGCGCGGTCTCGATACCCCGCCAGCACCAAGTTCACTTCCCGAACGTGGCTACCCTTCGATCAGTCACCCAGGAGGAACACCATGGCCCAGCACGCCGGCCGCGCCCCCGAAGTCGACTGGCGCGCGGCCGCAGACCCCGACGACCTGAGGGAGTACGACGCCTTCGGACCGTGGATCGACCCGGTGCGCAGCGCGATCGGTATGCCCCGGGTGTTCCGGCCCTGGTACCCGGAGTTCGCCGACGCCGCCTTCCTGCTCAAGATCCCCAGGGATGTCGATCGGGCCCAGGCCCGGCCCGGCCAGGACCTGTTCGCCGCCGTCCTCGCCGTCCACGAAGGCGGGGTGTGCCAGTTGCGCCACGTCGGCGGCACCGTGACCCGCGAGGACGCCACCTGGGAGCAGGTGGTCGCCTGCGGCACCTACACCAACCTGCTGCTGGCCCGGTGGACGCTGCTGCTGTCGAACGGCTCGGCCATCGACGTGCCCCACAACAGCGTCGGCTCCGATCTGATGGCGAAGGTCACAGCGCACGTGCGGGCCCACATCGCGGCGCCGTCGGAGAGGTCGGGCCAGCCCGACCTGCCCGCGGTCGCAGTGCCGCAGGACTACTCGGCGAGCAAGCTCGCTGAGCTGAGGCGGACGTTCGGCGCACCGGTGGTGGCCATCCACGTCGAGCCGAAGAACCGGCTGTGCCGCTCGGGCCGGTTCGGCCGCCGCCTGTCCACGGGCCTCATGATCGTCGACACCCCCGAAGAGCTGGTGCTGGTGAACGGCGGCGAGGCAGCGAGGTCGTTCTTCGCCCCCAACTACGCAACGAAGGTGGTGGTCGTGCCGTACAGCCGGCTCGACTCGTGGGCAGTGACGGCGAGCACCGCCGGTCCGGACTTCCGGAGCCTTGTGCTGCTCGCCGGCCAGCAGGTGATCGAGCAGCACTGCCTCGACCACCCCGCGCCGGTCATCGCTGCCCTCAAAGGACGCGAGGTGCTGCCAGCCGAGCCGCAGGGCGAAGTCGCCGGAGCCCTGGGGTGACGGGCTACCCGGAGGTCGACTGGCGAGTGGCCGCCAACCCGGCCGACCTACGCGAGTACGACGCGTTCGGGCCGTGGATCGAGCCGATCCGTGCCGCGGAAGACATGCCGCGCGTCTTCCGCTCCCACTACGCCGAACATGCCGGCGCCCGGTTCCTCCTGAAGGTTCCACGGGAAGAGGACCGGGCCGACCTGCGTCCCGGCATGGACCTGTTCGCCGCCGTTGTCGCCATCCACAACGAGGGTGTGTGCGTGCTCCGCCTGGACGATGGCGCGGTGCGCACGCAGGTGGCGGACTGGCGCCAGATCGTCGCCACCACCTACCGCACCGAGCTCCTGGTAGCCCGGTGGTCGCTGCTGCTGGACGACGGCACGGGGATCCACCTCGACCACAACAGTGCCTCCGGCAGCGGCCTGAAGCCGGCCACGGACTACATGCACGCCTGCATCAGCGCACCCTCGTCCCCGGGGTGGCGGGTCAAGCTCGCTGCCGTCGGAGTGGGGGACGCCTTCTTCGCGGGCACCCTCAACCGGCTACGGCGCGAGGTGCCGCCGCCGGTGGTGCCGATCCACGCCGAGCGCGGCAACCGCCTGTGCCTCGACGAGCGCGGCCGTCCGCGGCTCGGCAACGGCGTGCTTGTGGTGGACGCGCCGGCAGAGCTGGTGATCGTCAGCCACGGCGAGGCGATGCGCTCGAAGTTCTTCCCCAGCCACGGCTCGCTGGTGACCCGCGTGCCCTACGAGCGGCTGACCTCGTTCGCCGTGTCGCCGCCCCCGTCCCGCGGTGGGCCGTCGTTCCACATCCTCACGCTGCGGGCGGGCGACCAGCTGATCGCGCAGTGGTGCCTCGACCGCCCGGACGCCGTGGTCGCCGCGCTCCATGCCCGCGGGGTGCCGCAGGTCGACGCCGGCGGCCCGGCCACCGACGGCCCGAACTCCGACCTCAGGTGAGGGTGGCCACCATCAGCGCCTTGATGGAGTGCATCCGGTTCTCGGCCTGGTCGAACACGATCGAAGAGGGGGACTCGAACACCTCCTCGGTCACCTCCAGCTCGGGCAACCCGAACCGGTTGTAGACCGTCTCCCCGACCGTGGTGTCGCGGTTGTGGTAGGCCGGCAGGCAGTGCATGAACTTCACCTCGGGCACCCCGGTGCGCTCCAGCAGTGCAGTGTTCACCTGGTAGTCGCGCAGCAGCAGGATGCGCTCTGTCCACACGCTCTCCGGCTCGCCCATCGACACCCAGATGTCGGTGTGGAGGAACTGGCAGCCCCTCACGCCGTCCAGGTCCTCGGTGAGCGTGATCCGTGCGCCGGTCTCCGCCGCGATCCGACGGGCTGTGGCGATGACCTCGGCCGGGGGCAGCAGCTTCGCCGGAGCAACCAACCGGACGTCCATGCCGAGCAGCGCGCCACCGACCAGCAATGAGCAGCCGACATTGAACCGTGCGTCCCCGACGTAGGCGTAGGCGATGTCGTGGTCGTCCAGCCCCGAGGCCTCACGCATGGTGAACATGTCACACAGGCTCTGCGTCGGGTGCCACTCGTCGGTGAGCCCGTTCCACACCGGGACGGAGGAGTAGCGAGCGATGGTCTCCACCGTCGACTGGTAGCTGCCGCGGTACTCGATGCCGTCGAACAGCCGCGACAGCACGCGGGCGGTGTCTGCCGGTGACTCCTTGTGGCCGAGCTGGGAGGAGTTGCCGTCCATCTGGGTCACGTGGGCGCCCTGCTGATGCGCTGCCACCTCAAAAGCGCTGCGGGTACGGGTGGAGGTCTTCTCGAAGATCAGGGCGATGTTCATTCCGCCGAGCAACTGGCGCTCGGTGCCGGCCTTGCGGGCTGCCTTCAGTTCCCCGGTGAGGCTGAGCAGCTCACGCCACTGCGCCGGGGTGAGGTCCTGCTCCTTGAGGAAGTGCCTGCCGGTCAGACTGCTGGCCACCGTCGCCCTTTCTGATCATGCGATAGGAGAACTCTGGCATACGCGGGCAGCGACCCGCCTCCCAGGGAGTAGCCGTAGCATGGAGGCCATGCTCCTTCGTTTCCTCGCCAGCGCCGCAGCCCTGGCGGTCGCCACCTGGCTGCTTCCAGGCATCGTGCTCGCCGACGGTGACGTGGGCAGCCGGTCCATCACGCTCCTCGTCGTCGCCGCGATCTTCGGCGTGGTCAACAGCATCGTCAAACCACTGTTCAAGTTCGTCAGCGCCCCGCTGATCCTGCTCACCCTCGGCCTGTTCCTGCTGGTGATCAACGCGGCACTGCTGCTGCTCGTCTCCTGGGTCGCCGGTCAGCTGCACCTCGGCTGGAGCGTGACCGACTGGGGTTCCGCTGTCTGGGGCGGCCTGATCGTCTCGATCGTCAGCTTCATCCTGAACGCGTTCTTCAACAAGCGCGGCGAAAACCATCGATGAGCGCAGACATCAAGTTCGTCTGCTGGGGCAACATCTGTCGCTCGCCGATGGCCGAAGTCGTCGCCCGCGAGCAGGCCGCACGCGAAGGCCTGCATGGCGTCACCTTCAGCAGTGCCGGAGTCAGTGGTGAGGAGGCAGGAAGCCCCATCGATCCCCGTGCGGCCGCCACGCTGAAGGCAGCCGGCTACCACCCGGGCCCGTTCACCGCCCACCGCATCACAGCGGACGAAGCGAAGTCGGCGGCGCTGCTCATCGGCATGGAGGAGTTGCACCTGACCAAGCTGCGCGCCCTCGTGCCGCGGGCCCACAACCTCTACCTGCTCAGCGATTTCGACCGCAACGCTGTGCCCGGCTCGCCGATCGAGGACCCCTGGTACGGCGACGACTCCGACTTCGACATCACGCTGGAGGAGATCGAGGCGGCCATCCCCGAGGTGCTCAAGCGGGCGAAGGAGCTCGCCGCGGGATGAGGTCCTCGGGTGCTGCCCTGCCGGGACTGCTGCCTGCATCGAACAATGCCTGCCCCGCTCATGGCAGTCTGGTGACATGCATATCCTCGTTGTCGATGACGACCAGGCGGTCAGGGACTCCCTGGCGCGGTCGCTGCACTACTCCGGTTGGGAAGTCACGACGGCCAGCGACGGGATCGAGGCTCTTGCCCGGTTGTCGGCCATGCGTCCCGACGCCGTGATCATGGATGTGATGATGCCGCGGCTCGACGGTCTGGAGACGACCCGCTCGCTGCGCGCGTCCGGCAACGACGTGCCGATCCTCGTCCTCACCGCGCGGGACGCTGTCGGCGACCGGGTGGACGGCCTGGACGCCGGTGCCGACGACTACATGGCCAAGCCGTTCTCCTTCGAGGAGTTGCAGGCCCGCCTGCGTGCGCTGACCCGCCGTGCACGTCCGGCCACGGACGAGCCCGGAGCGGAAGTCCTGGGCTTCGCCGACCTCAGCCTCGACCTGCAGACCCGCGAGGTGACGAGGAACGGCCGCAAGATCAGCCTTACCCGCACCGAGTTCGCGCTCCTGCAGACGTTCCTGGAGAACCCGCGTCGCGTGCTGGAACGCAGCTGGCTGCTCAACGAGGTGTGGGGCTTCGACTTCCCCACCACCGCCAACTCCCTCGAGGTCTACATCGGGTACCTGCGCCGCAAGACCGAGGGTGAGGGCGAATCCCGACTGATCCACACCGTGCGCGGCATCGGCTACGTGCTGCGCGAGACCCCACCGTGATCCGTTGGCTCCGCTCGGTCCTCTCGGTCAGTAACCGGCCCCTGCACGACCGGCTGACAGCGCTCATCTCGGCAGCTGTCGCCGGTGCGGTGGCGATCACGGGCATCGCCGCGTACGTGATCACGACGGTGGCCGTGTACGACCAGCTCGACCGGGAACTCGTCGACATCGCAGCGGTGACCAGCAACTGGATCTCCGGCGACATCGAGAGCATGGGCGGGCTGAACAGCGACGCCTTGGCGACGGCGAACGTGACCGTGCTGGTGATCCGCTCGGACAACCGCACGATCGCGCCCCCCGGTGCGACGACCGTGCTCGTGCCGAGCGCCCGCGAGATGGCTGTGGCGCGCACCCAGACCGGGTCGTCCGCGCGCACCGGCGTCGACACCGAGGGCAACGCCTACCGCATCGTCGCCGTGCCACTGACCGACGGCACCAACCACTACGCGCTGGTACTCGGACGCCCCCTGCAGGCCACCGACGAGATCCTGCGCATCCTCGCGTTCTCTCTGCTGACCTTCGGCCTGCTGGCCGTGCTGGTTGCCGGCGCCATCGGCTGGGTGATCGCCCGGTCGGGCCTCGAGCCCATCCAGCGCCTCACCGAGGCCGTCATCAGGGTCACGGAGACCGACCAGCTGGAGGCCATCGAGCCCGGCGGCACGGACGAGCTCATCGACCTGACCCGCTCCTTCAACACGATGATGAGCACCCTCGCGTCCTCCCGCGACCGGCAGCGCCGCCTCATCGGGGACGCCGGTCACGAACTGCGCACCCCGCTGACCTCGCTGCGCACCAACGTCGAGTTGCTGATCGCAGACGACCGCCAGGGCATGCTCCCCCCGGGGGCGCGCAGCGAAATCCTGCGCGACATCGCCGCCCAGCTGGGCGAGTTCACGCAGCTGATCGGCGACCTTGTGCACCTGTCCCGTGAGGACAAGGTGGAGCCGCACCCCGAGCCGATCGACCTGCGGGACGTGGTGAACGGTGCGCTCACCAGGGCGCGCCGCCGTGGGCCCGGCCTGCGGTTCGACGTCGAACTTGAGCCACTGTTCCTCGTCGGCGAGCCGGACAGCCTCGAGCGGGCGATCACCAACCTCCTCGACAACGCCGTGAAGTTCTCCCCGCCCGGCGGCACCGTCACCGTCCGCCTGATCGGGGACAGGGTGCGGATCGCTGACGAAGGTCCCGGCATCGCCGAGGCCGACCTGCCGCACGTGTTCGACCGGTTCTACCGCTCAGACCAGGCCCGCAACACTCCCGGCTCCGGCCTGGGACTCTCGATCGTCGCGCAGACCATCAAGGCGCACGGCGGCTGGGTCAAGGCGGGACGCTCGGAGGCCGGCGGCGCGGAGTTCACGATCCGCCTGCCCGGCAGTAGCTCTCCACCGGAGGAGCTCACCGAGATCACCGACGGCGAAGGTACCGTTGTGCTCCCCCGCGTCAGCGGTTGATCGGCACGTAAACACGAGGGGCGGTGACGGCCCGGAGGGGTTGGGGTCGCCACCGCCGATTCGGGGCACACAGCTGGCGGAAAACGGCTGTGAGAAGGCGATTCTGTCAGAAACCCCGCGGCAAATTCAGTAGCCGCGCGACGTGTCAGATGTAGCAGCTCCGGACCCGGCGACGGTGGAGACGAACTCCTGCGTGGTGATGGGCTTGGAGAACATCGGGTAGTCGTAGGTGATCGCGTTCTCGTGTTCAGCCAGCGACGTTGCGCCGACCGCGTCGGTGAGCGTGTAGACCTCGAACCCCTTCTCGTATGCCGAGCGCATGGTGGACTCGACGCAGCAGTTGGTCAGGAAACCGGCCAGCACGATGGTCGTGATGCCCTTCGATCGCAGGATGAAGTCGAGGTTGGTGGAACCGAAGGCGTCGAGGCCGCGCTTGCCCTCCAGCACAATGTCGCCATCGGCCGGTGCCATGGAGTCGACGATCTCGCAGCCCCAGGTGCCCTTGACGAACGAGGTGCTGTCAACGACGCCCTTGAGGATGCCGTAGGGGTGCGCACTGATCTCGAAGTACCCGGGCTGGAACGAGATCGGGCTGTGGATGACCGTTGCGCCTGCCTCGTGCGCTGCTGCCAGCGCCTGCTGGGCGTGACCGACCGTGTCGGTTGCAGCCATCACCTCTGCGACGGCCCCGTGCAGGGTGCCGCCGTCACTGGTGAAGTCGTTCTGGAACTCGATCAGGACAAGCGCGGTGGTGTTCGGATCCATCGGTGCTCCTTCTTCTTCTTCATATCGCTGGCCCGGGCCGAGTGCCAGGGCTGTGTCAGCGTCATGTCCAGTGGGGGTGCCCACGTTGGTCGATGCAGGGCTATTCGATTCAGGGTCATTCGATTCAGGGTCATTCGATGAGGCCTGCCTGTTCTGCGAGCAACTCCAGGACGTGCCGGTAGGAGACGCCGGTGGCCCTGGTGAGACCGAGTTCACAGGTGCGGTTGCAGCTGGCATGTGCTTCAGCGCCCAACGCGGCGGCCTCGGCCGCCTCCCTCCGGGTCGCCGAAGCGGTCAGCTCCGGATGCAGCATCCCACGGTCACCGGCGAATGCGCAGCACCCCCAGTCGAGGGGCACATTCACCGTCTCTGCCACCGCGCGGGACACCCTCACCAGGTCGGCGTTGAGGCCCATCTGGGTGGAGGAGCACGTGGGGTGGATCGTGAGTGACTCGAGCTTCGTGTACTGCGTGTTCTCCTCGAGGCCGAGCACCGGCAGCACGTGGCTGGCGACGAAGGCGACCGCGTCGATCACCTCGACGTGCAGGTCGGGGTCGGTCTCGAGCATGTGCCGGAACCCCTCGGTGCAGCTGGACGCGTCGCAGACCACCGGCAGCCGGCCGTTGTCGGTTGCCTCTCTCATCACCGGCAGCACCTTGTCGCGCATGGCGGCGTAGCCGTCAGGGATGCCCTTGCTGGACCACGGCGTACCGCAGCACAGCGACTCGATCTGCTCTGGCACCAACAGCGTCAGCCCGGCCTTGGCGCACAGCGCCTCGAAGCTCAGCTGGACGCCAACGCCCTCGGCCGGACCGAACATCACGTTCACGCACGCTGGCAGGTAGACCGCCGCCGGCTCCCCGTCCGGGCGGGGACGGCGCCGCGGAGCACCGCCGCCGGGCAGTTCTGCCGACCACAGCGGGATCGAGTCGCTGCCGAGCACGGCGCGGGTGGCCTTGTCGACGCCGGTGAGTGCCACCTCGAGCGGCCCGGGCAGGGCGTCGGTGAGGCTCATCACGGTCGAGAAGGTGGCCGTTGTGCCCTTCCAGTGCTTCGCGAGGGTCGTCCAGACCGCGGCTGTCGGCTTCGGGATGGTGCTGCGGCGCAGCTTCTTCACCAGCAGGCCGGTGTTGATCAGCACTGGGCAGGCCGTGCCGCACATGCCGTCCACGGCGCAGGTGTGGATGCCTGCGTACTCGAAGGCGTCCTCGAGGCGCCCTGCCGTTGCGCTGTCGCCTGCGAGTTCAGCGGTGCGGATCTCGCGACGGATCGCGATCCGCTGCCGAGGGGTCAGGGTGAGATCACGCGACGGGCAGACCGGCTCGCAATAGCCGCACTCGACGCAGCGGTCCACCTCCTCATCCACCGTCGGGGGCAGCTTGATGTGCTTGAGGTGGAGGTCGGGGTCGTCGGTGATGATGGTGCCGGCGTTCAGCAGGCCGGAGGGGTCGAACAGCCGCTTGATCTCGCGCATCACGTCGTACAGCTCGTCGCCGTACTGGCGGCGCACGAACGGCGCCATCACCCGACCGGTGCCGTGCTCTGCCTTCAGCGAGCCGTCGTTGGCCAGCACCAGGTCGACCATCTCCTCTGTGAAGTCGATGTAGCGCCGCATCTGCTCGTCGGACTCGAAACGGTCGGTGAGCATGAAGTGGATGTTGCCGTCCTTGGCGTGGCCGAAGATCACCGAGTCGGCGTAGGTGTAGCGGTCGAACAGCACGGCCAGCTCCGCGCAGGTGTCGGCGAGCCGCTCCACCGGCACGACCACGTCCTCGAGGAGGGCTGTGGTGCCGCTCTTCCGTGCCCCGGCGACCGAGGTGTACAGGCCCTTGCGCAGCTTCCACAGCTTGCCGCGGATGGCCTCGTCCTCTGTGAGCTGGACGGGGCCGCCGACCGGCAGGGAATCCAGCGTGGGCCGGGCCCCGCGGGTGAGGTGCTCCAGCTCCTCACGCGTTGTGGCCTGGTACTCCAGTAGCAGCGCTGCCTGGCGGTCGACGGCAAGCTTCTTGATCACCGCGGGGGTGTCGGGGAACGCCTGGCCGACCCGCAGGGAGGTGGCGTCCATCAGTTCGAGGGTGGCCGCACCGGTGGCGACCAGGTCGGGAAGCGCCCGGTTCGCCGCGTAGAGGTCGTCGAAGACCAGCAGGGCGGCAGCGGTCTGGGTGCGCAGTGGGACGGTGCGGAACGTCGAGGAAGCGACGAAGCCGAGCGTGCCCTCGCTGCCGATGATCAGATGGGCGATGATCTCGGGCACCGTTGCGAAGTCGACAAGGGCGTTGATGCCGTAGCCCATGGTGTTCTTCATCGAGAACTGCTGGGTGATCTTCGCCACCGACGCCGGGTTGCCGACCACCCGCTCGCGCAGCTTCAGCAGGCCCTCGTACAGGGTCGGCTCGAGGGCGCGCAGCTTCGCGTCCGCGTCGGCCGCGCCCGTGTCGATGACCGTGCCGGACGGCAGCACGACCACCACCGACTCCAGCGTGCGGTAGCTGTTCTCCACGGTGCCGCAGGCCATGCCGGAGGAGTTGTTGGCCACAACGCCGCCGATGGTGCAGGCGGCCTCGCTGGCCGGGTCGGGGCCGAACTTGCGGCCGTAGCGCACCAGCCGGGCGTTCAACTGCTTCACCGTCACCCCGGGCTGCACGCGGACGCGCAGCCCGTCGTCCAGCACCTCGACAGCTGTGAAGTTGCGCCGCACGTCGGCCAGCACCCCGTCGGTGCCGGCCTGGCCGGAAAGGCTGGTGCCGCCGGAACGGAACGTCAGCCCGATCCCGGCCGCCGTGGTGGCCCGCAGCAGGCGGGCCACCTCCTCGGCGTCCCTCGGGGCGACGATCGCTGCGGGGGTGAGCAGGAAGTGCGACGCGTCGTGGCCGAGCGCCCTGCGGTCGATCTCCGCCATGCGCACCTGGGCCGGGTCCGCGACGCAGCCGGCAAGCAGGGCTGTGAGTTCCGGCTCGGTGAGCACTCCGGTCATGGCGTTGGCACCATCCACGACAGGGGTCCGGCTTGCAGCACGACCAGGATGGTGAAGTAGGCGAGCAGGCCGAGGCTCCACAGCACGACCTTACGGAAGATCTCGCCCTCCTTGTGGATCATGCCCACCGCTGCTGCAGCCACGGCGAGGTTCTGCGGCGAGATCATCTTGCCCATCACGCCTCCGGAGGAGTTCGCTGCGGCCATCAGGACCGGACTGAGCCCGGACTTCTCTGCTGCGGTCACCTGCAGCAGGCCGAACAGGGCGTTGGCTGAGGTGTCCGAACCGGTGATCGCGACCCCGATCCAGCCGATCAGCGGCGAGACCAGCGCGAACGCCCCCAGAAGGCCGAGGGCCAGCGCGTTGCCGAGCACTGCGGTCTGGCCGGAGAGGTTCATCACGTACGCCAGTGCCAGCACGCTGAGCACGGTCACGATGGTGAACCTGAGCTGCCTGATCGTGCCCAGGTAGGCCTGGACGGCGTCCTTCGCCTTCACCTTGTACACGAAACAGGTGATGATGCCGGAGAGCAACAGCAGGGTGCCGGTGGCTCGCAGGTGGTCGAGGGTGAAGATCGTCGAGACCGGCTTGCCACCCGCGTTGAGGAGGGTCGAGACGACCTTGCCGTCCGGATCGGTGGTGTTGAGGCCCGGCCAAGGGAACTTCACCTGACCGATGCTGAGGAGCCACGTCTTCACGGCGGGGATCTGGCTGATCGAGAAGACAATGATGATGATCGCATACGGGGCAATGGCGCCCCAGATGCGCTTGGTGCCCGTCGCAGCGGTCTCGGGGTAGTGAGCCAGCTTGCCGGACGTGAGCGCCTCGGCGTCGGAGACGGCCGAGTGGTCCAGCGGCAGCGGGTTGGCCGGCTTCCAGAACCGCAGCATCACCAGCACAACGATGATCGTGAGCAGGGACGCCACTACGTCGGTGATCTCCACGGTGATGAAGTTGGACGTGACGAACTGGGCGATGCCGAAGGCGACGCCGGCAACGACAGCGACCGGCCAGGTCTGCTTCACGCCGCGCAAGCCGTCCACAAGGAAGACGAGGACGAGCGGGACGATCGCCGCGACGAACGGCGTCTGGCGTCCGGCCATCTGGGACAGCACATGTGTGGTGAGTTCAGGGTGGGTGGCGCTGACCGCGCCGGAGAGCGCGATGATCGGGGCGCCCATGGCCCCGAAGGCGACGGGCGCGGTGTTGGCAAGCAGCGAGACCACAGCCGACTTCACCGGCTTCATGCCTGCGGCCATCAACATGGCAGCGGAGATGGCGACGGGTGCGCCGAAGCCGGCCAGCGCTTCCATCAGGGCGCCGAAGCAGAACGCGATCAGGATGGCGAGGATGCGCTGATCGTTGGAGATCGAGCGGATCAACGAGCCGAGGCTCTCGAACCAGCCGGTGATCACCGACAACTGGTAGACCCAGATCGCGTTGACCAGGATCCACATGATCGGGAAGGCCCCGTAGAACGCGCCCTCGGCCGTTGCACTGAACGCCATGGCAGCCGGCATCCCCCAGCCGATGATCGCAACGAGGATCGACGCAGCGAGCCCGATCAGGGCTGCGAGCCATGCCTTGATCTTGAAGACGCCGAGCAGGAGGAACAGCAGGACGAGCGGGACTGCGGCTAG